>Ga0172373_10004407_pt1 | contig 19884 bp, 20 predicted proteins | sample Lak10m_2_FD_114546 | JGI IMG/M metagenome (GOLD analysis project Ga0172373, IMG submission 114546) | Freshwater microbial communities from Kabuno Bay, South-Kivu, Congo - kab_092012_10m | ecosystem: Environmental > Aquatic > Freshwater > Lake | place: Democratic Republic of the Congo...
GCAAAGCCCCTTTAAAATCCCCAAGGACAAGGCAAACCCCAATGTTTCGGCATCGGAATAAACCGTCGTTTCCACAAGGCATATTGGGGCTTAAAACCGGAGCGTACTTAAACGTACATGAGGATTTTAAGCCCCAATATAACACAGTGGAACGGCGGTTTATTCCGATGCCATTATTCCCTCCCCTTTAGGGGAGGGCTAGGGTGGGGTTGTAATAGTGGGCACGCAGTGCCCACCACCATTTATACTGTATATTACGCACCCAGATTTAATGACCCACTTGTTGAGTGTATGGCGTACGTTTGGTATACTCAAAAAAATGAATACAGAATCACCCCCATCCACCAATCGTTTACCAGATTGGTTCAGAAAAGTTCCCGGAAAACGTACCGCCACTTTAAAACTCTCCGATCGATTGGGCGAATCTGTTCCCAATAGCATTTGCGAGGAAGCTCGATGTCCCAATCGAGGGGATTGTTTCGCTAAAGGGGTTCTCACCTTTATGATTTTAGGCACCACTTGCACCCGAAACTGCGGATTTTGTAGCGTCGCTCATGGCAAACCCCTCCCCCCCGATCCCAATGAAATGCTTCCCATTTTAAATGCCATCGACAAACTCAATTTGCGTTTTGTGGTTCTAACCTCACCCAACCGCGATGACTTGCCCGATGGTGGATCGGGTCATTTTGCCCATGCCATTCAAACCATTAAATCTAACTTTCCTACCGTTAAAGTAGAGGTATTGATCCCCGACTTCAAAGGATCAGAATCTGATTTATTGAGGGTTCTAAATGGAAATCCAGATGTGTTAAATCACAACATTGAAACGGTGCCATCGTTATATCGAACCGTCCGAAAAGGATCCTTGTACAGTCGCTCTATTGAGTTGTTGCGAAAGGCCAAATTAATGGCCCCGCATGTATTGGTTAAAACGGGGTTAATGGTGGGGTTGGGCGAAACCAAAGCAGAACTGATTGAAACGTTTAATGACATTCGTCAAACAGGGGTTGATATTTTAACGCTCGGTCAATATTTAAAGCCCGACAAAGCCAGCCTAGACGTGGTAAGGTATGTTCATCCTGATGAATTCGAAGAATTAAAACAGGCGGCATTGGATTCAGGTTTACGATATGTATTTGCAGGACCCAATGTTAGAAGTTCATTTTTGGCTGAACATGTGTTCGATGATTTGGTATCAATTAAATGAACCCTCTTACTCAATTTTTTTCTTCTCATGTCATATTTTTAATTGGATTTTCTTTTTTAATGGGTTCCATTCCCGTTGCCATGTTGGTATCTCGATTTTATAAGGTTGATCTTCGCCAAGTGGGTTCGGGTAATTTTGGGGCAACCAACGTATATCGGGCCTTGGGACTTCGAGTGGCTGGCTTGGTATTTGTTTTTGATTTTATGAAAGGTGCCATTCCAACATGGTTATCGTTATCGCATGAATACCCCGTGATTCATATTTTGGTTGGTGGTTTAGCCGTTCTGGGTCATTCTATCTCTCCTTTCGCCGGATTTAAGGGTGGCAAAGGTGCCGCCACTGGTCTTGGGGTATTGGCAACCCTATGTTATGAACCCTTTTTATTATTAAGTATACTGGCAGCTGGGTTGATTATGACAACTCGAATGGTATCTGTAGCCACCATTATTTGTGTGATGGCATGCCCACTGCTCATTGCTTGGTGGCATTATCCAACTGCATACGTAATGGGCACAGGCCTTGTTTCATTGGTTATACTCATTCGACATATACCCAATATTCGGCGACTCATTCAAGGATCAGAAAACAAAATATAATGCCAACAGTTGCGGTGATTGGATCGGGGGCATGGGCCACTGTATCAAGCATGCTACTTAGCAACGCCGGCCATTCTGTCGTACAGTGGGTTCATCGTTCCGACTACCTTGATGCCATTAATACCCATCACATCAATCATCTAACCTTACCCAACATACCCCTCCCCCTTAGCATTCGTGCCACGATGAATGTTGAAGAACTAAATAATATTGACCATTGGGTGGTCGCTGTTCCAGCCTCTTTTTTACCAACACTCCCCTTTTCCCCTTCCCAGCAATCGATTATTTCCTTAATAAAGGGGGTGGCCGTCTCAACCACCCATCATTTGGCCATGTCGGCCCTATCTGAGCAATGGGGTCGGCCCATTGCCGTATTATCCGGACCCAATTTAGCGGCTGAATTAGCAAGTGGGCAAGTTGGCGCGGCGGTCATTGCGAGTACGGATCCCCATTTATCTAAAACATTTCAAACCTTATTTAGCTCAACTCAATTTAGGGTTTATACCTCAACCGATCCACTGGGTGTATCCTATGGCGGGGTGCTTAAAAATATCTATGCCGTTGCCGCTGGAATTGTAGATGGACTACGATTTGGAATGAATGCCAAGGCCGCATTGATGACCCGTGCATTATCTGAAATGACCCGCATTGGTGTATCAATGGGTGCAAAAGCGGAAACCTTTTACGGACTATCTGGGGTCGGTGATTTAATGGCCACGGCCTATTCCCCCCTCAGTCGAAATTGGCAAAGTGGATTTGCAATCGGGCAAGGAAATGACCCAAGCTTATCGAATCGAGGGGTTGCGGAAGGAATTCGCTCAATCCAAGCCCTATCCCCTCTACTAAACGGGATGAGCACACCCATCTTAACCGCATTAACCGATATCATAACCCATCAAAAATCGGTTCAAGACGTGGTGGGTTACCTCATGTCAAGGGAATTAAAGGCGGAATAATATGGGTAGATGGTGGTTTGTATTGGCTCGAATACTGTTGGATATGGCATTCATTCCCATTACAGTTATTTTGGCGTATGGCGCCAAATTTAAAGTGGGATGGGTGTTTCATTATGTATTGGATATTCCATTTGGCGATGTGTACGGCTTTGCTCAAGTAGAGCCTTACCTGTCTAATTTGGGGATTATCACGCTGATATGGATGGTTTGTTATATGTTAATGGGTGCCTATCGCCCCTTTTTGGGCACCATGGCAGAAGTGGATGAATGGATTGTGGTGTTTAAAGGGACCAGTATGGCCGTTATTTGTCTCATGGCTTTTACCTTTCTAGATAAATCATTTCCTGGATCCCGATTTGTGATGGGGTATTTGTGGTTATTTGGGATATTAACAAGTGGCATCACACGTTATTTCCTATTTCGGATTGAAATGCTTTGGCTACGACAATCCAAACAACTTCAAACGGCCATGGTGCTCGGTGTAAATAATCGGTCATTGGAACTCGTTGAACGACTCGTGACCATGCCCATATTGGGATTTCGGTATATCGGTTCAATTGATCAAGAACCCATTCAAAATTTACCCTATATTATTCAAAATCAATACCATCATTTGGGGTTACTAACCGATTGGTTACGTCACCTACAAACCCATCAGCCAGATGTTATATTTATTGTGGATCTTCCCATTATGGATTGGACGCCCATTCGAAATTGGTGTGGCGATCATGGCATTACGTGTTATGTGTCATCAGCGGTGGAAGAAGATATATCCGTCTCCACCAAAGCCACCACTCTGGATGACATCCCCTTAATCCAGTATTCCCCACCGTCACCACCCTTGGTTAAAATTTGGCTAAAAGCCATTATCGATTGGGTACTTGCTTTGGTTATCTTGCTCTTGATATCCCCCGTCATGATCATCATTGCCACCCTCATTAAGCTGGTTTCCCCATCTGGACCGGTATTATTCTCGCAAGAACGGGTTGGAAAAGACGGAATTTTATTCAGAATGATTAAATTTAGAACCATGATTCCAAATGCAGAACAATTAACAGGTCCGATTATGGTTGATATTAAAAACGAAACCCGGTATATACGGTTTGGTCGATTTTTAAGACGAACCTCTTTGGACGAGTTACCCCAATTATTGAATGTACTCAAAGGTGAGATGTCCTTGGTTGGGCCACGCCCAGAGCGCCCCCATTTTGTGGCTGAATTTTCAAAAACCATCCCATCATTCAACCAACGGCATCAGGTAAAGGGTGGGATTACTGGGTGGGCACAAATCAATGGGCGATCCCAACTAACCCATCATCCGGCACAAAAATTACGCTATGATTTGTATTATATTAATCATTGGGGATTTGCATTGGACTTTAAAATTATACTCAAAACCATCGAATGGGTTGTATTTAGCAGAGAAGCCTATTGAAAAGGGGGATATTTGGGGGGCGTTTTGACCCATTTCATGACGGACACTTAAATATGATCCAGTGGTGTTTTGATCAGGGGCTTCTGGATCACATCGAAATCATTCCCACAGCGAATCCGGTACATAAACCCATTCAATCTGATTATGGGTCCAGAAAGAAACAAATCCAAACAGCTATCCGTTCTTTTGCAGAAAAAGTCACGATCAACGATATCGAATGGCATCATCGGGACACACCCTCCTGGATGATTGATACCGTCACCAGTATTCAAAAACAACACCCACTAGATAAGCTCTACCTTATCATGGGATCCGACACCTTAATTGACTTACCACGTTGGCACCAATCTCAGGCATTACAACATATCATTACATTGATTGTATTTAATCGCCCCACCCACCCCATACCATCACTCACAACATGGGCCAGCCATCATATTCAGGCCCCTATTCATTGGGTATACGAGTCACATTGGCCCCAATCTTCTACCCAATTGCGAAAAAAAACGCATTACGTATTGGGAATAACAGGGCGGATGGGTTCAGGTAAAACCACGGCATCTAACCAATTGCATGCCGCCTACGGTGTTCCCATTATTGAATTGGATCATCTGGGGCATCTCGCCTTAAAAAAACCAGAGATTCAATCGCAACTCTCGGCGTATTTTGGTGCCTTACAACGAACTGAATCAGGCGATATCAATCGGGCGTGGCTAGGTGAGCTTGTTTTTGGCAACCCAACCCATCTTAGTCAACTCAATCAGGTCATGCATCCCCACATTCGTCAATGTTGCATTGAACAAATTAGTCAATCCGATTCACCCATTACCATCGTTACGGGTGCATTATTATATGAGATTGGTCTGATTGAAACCTGTGATTATATTTGGGTGATTGATGCACCTGACACCCAGCTAGAATCACGCCTTGGTGACAAGGCCCATCGATTATTGTCACAAATGTCACGCACCGAATACTTGGCACTAGGTACGCCCATTCCAAATCATGGCAGGGTTGAATTTGAGTCACTCATTCTTCAAGCATTCAAAAAACGATGTGACGAATGGCAAATTTCATGCACACAAATGAGTCATCTATCTATGCAAAACCGAAAAAACATCTTAGAATAAATTTTATTTTAACACCAAAAAATTGAGGGTATTCGTATGATTGATTTGTTTTTCAGGGGTGGCGTTGTTATGTATCCCTTAGCCTGTTGTTCTATTTTGGCTGTTTATATTTTAGTCGAACGATTGTTATTTTTATTTTTCAATCGCGTTCCCGGACAATCGAGCATCGACCAAGCTCGATCCCTGTTATTGTCAACTGGGCGTCATAGAGCCGCCAATGATTTACAAAACAACACGCGTTTGGGAGTCCGACTGCTAGGGGTTGCCATTCGATCTTCTCACCTTCCTCATAATGAACTCAACGACGACATTAAAAGTGCAACTCATTTCGAATTGCCAAAACTCGATAAAAACATGAATGCATTGGCCACCATTATTACCGCCGCCCCTTTATTGGGTTTACTTGGAACCGTATTGGGTCTCATGAACTTGTTTGGGGTATTGGGTGGGTCCGTGAACTCTGTGGTAAATCCCTTGGCGTTATTGGGCGGGATATCTGAAGCACTAATCACCACCGTCACCGGATTGGCGATTGCGTTGGCCACCATGTTATTTAATCAATTTTTATTAGCGAGAATTGATGCCTTTGTGTTCAATGTTGAAAAGCAAATGTTAGATGTCGTTAATTTTTGCAAGCAAAATGAGGTGCGTGAGTGATATCTCTGCGTTCTGCTCGGCAATCAAAGCGTGTCCCCCAAATTGAAATGGCCCCATTTTTAGATGTTGTATTTACATTGTTGTTGTTTTTTGGGGTATCTTCAACCCTCATTTCAACACAAAAATCAATTGGCATCACCTTGCCAGAATCAAAATCTGCCACCTTGGCCGATGATGGATTGATCATCAAAGTTATTGATACGGAGACGGTTGAAATGAATGGCTCAAGTCTCCCAATCTCGGATTTATCCCAAGCCATTCAATCCGCACTCTTGGCAAAACCGGATGTGGCCATTGTGTTACAAGCTGCACAAGAAACCCCCTATCAGACTGTCATCACAGTTATTGATGCCATACGAGACTCCGGTTCAACCAAACTACTTTTAGACACCCAACGGATTAACGATCATGCAACGAGCCATCTTTCAGAATAGTAGTGCTTGGATCATTAGCCTTCTGATTCATGCTCTTTTTTTATTATTTCATTTTGATATACCCAAAATCCCCATTGAATTAGGGCATTCCGAGTCACCAATTGAAATCGATTTAAGCAGCGAAGTCACATCTTTGTCACCCACATTACCACCCCAGTCATCCCCAACTGATCCCCCAACGGTGACACCTCCCCTGCCCTCTAAAGCGGCACCACTTCCACCAAGCAATCCATCCCAACCCCTATCGAAACCCATCCCTGATTCCGTTAAAGATGCCCCATCCACCACCCCACAAGTGCCTCCCGCTTCTTCAAGCAATGGATCAGAGAATGGGGTTTCAGAGCCGGCGAAAGTGGTTCAAAACGGGTTGCCCGTTTACCCAAAATCAGCTTTAAACGAAGGATTAAGTGGGGCCATAACGGTTGAGGTGTCCCTATCATCAGCAGGTTCGGTAACAGGGGTTCGTGTGATTCAATCCAGTGGGCACTCCTCCTTAGACACTGCATTTATTAATACCATTCGATCTCGATACCATTTTACGCCAAAACGAGTACTGGGTATTCCGGTACCTAGCACATTGCAATTGGAGCACACATTTGAATTGGAATAAAGCCGGTATAGCGATTGCACTAGTCATGATCTGTGGAATGGGGTACCGATGTGACTTAACGGCTTCCTCTGTCGATACGCTATCGAATGATATGATTAAAATAGTGGTTAATTCGGATGTATTTGACAAGGGTCATTTTAGTATTGAAACCACAAACGGTGAACCCAATTATACAGCAGATGACCAACAGCCACTCATTTATGGTCGCCCCATTCCTTGGACATCTTTTAGCACCCTATCGATTGATGGGGTTCCCTATTTATTTGGCGGAGAAAGCCGACGATTGGCAAAGCGGAGCATACAACCCTTGGCGTTTGGGACAACCTCTCAACAAAAAAAAGGGAATAAATTAATAACCAAGTCACAATTTAATCAGGTACTTGCCATTCAATCGTTGTCGATTGTTGAAAATCCTTCAACCAAGGTTAATGATTCCGTATTAATTGAATATGAACTCATCAACCAAGATAGTATCCCCCATACCGTTGGACTTCGAATTGTATTGGATACCATGCTAGGTTCAAATGACGGGGCCCCATTGCGGTTTGGGAATCAAGCCATTGTGAGTGAAACGGAAATTACCCAACCCACATTCCCCTTTTGGCAAGCCTTTGATTCATTGGTCAATCCGTCGATTGTGGCACAAGGAACATTGGACATGCCTGAGCTGGGTGTCCATCCCCCCAATCGCCTCATTTTGGCGAATTGGGGAGGGTTGGCAGCCCATCCTTGGGACTTTACGGTACGCCCAGGTCGCGGATTCGTCCGAGATGGGGAAGATGAGCCAGATACCGCTTTGGCCCTTTATTGGAATCCAGTTGTATTGGCACCGGGAGAATCCAGACAAATTCGAACGATATATGGAATGGGAAGTGTGACAAGGGCCTTGGGGGATTTGGTATTGGGCTTATCCGCCCCATTGGACGTGTCATCTCGCAGTAAAAAATTAATTCCCATTGTTGGGTATATTACCAACAATGGTGCCTTTGATTCATATAATACCACCGCCACACTAGCCATACCGAATGGGTTTGAAGTCGTCGAAGGGGCCCTCCGATCACCTTTATTTAAACTAAAAGTAGGCGAAACCAAACAACTCATTTGGAAGATTAGGGCCAATAAGCCCCTACCTGGCACCCAATTATTATCGTTTAATGTATCCTCTGATACCCTGCAACCCAATCGATTGGATCGAGCCATTAAAGTATATGGACTGCTCACTCCCAATGTATTTATATCGGTTCCCGATTCAATGGTTCAACACCGCCAGATGGGTACAACCGTATCGGTTGTAATTGTTAATACCAATACCAGTCCCATTCAGGATATTACCGTAGAGATTGAGCCCATTAAACTACTATTACCGTGGTTTGAGCTACAAAAAAAGCGGGTTCCCTATTTAGGGCCTGGGCAACATAGTAAATTGGATTTTATAATAACCCCATCCTCTTATGATTCTTATAAAGGTCAATTTTCAATTATCGTCCAGTCATCCGATTCAGACCCGTTAATGTACCAACGTAGCATTGATATGATTCATCCATCCGCTTCCATTCAAACCGAGGTTAGTCATCCTAGGTTGCGGGTTAATCAATATGGGTTTATTAAATTGAGTGCGATTCATACCCACCTTGTTAATGCCACCGTGCGCATTGAGGGGGATTCCATCAAACCCATTCGCTTGTCACATGATTCATGGCTGACATCTAAAGACTGGCAAGTATCGGGAAACGCCATTCTTTTTAACAAAATCACCGTACCCAATTCAACCTTTACCCCAATTGTATGGTGGCATTTTAAATCCACCAAACCCGGTTCTGTGAATGTGATAACTGAAACAGAGTTTGGAACAAGTCGAGAAACGATTATTATTGAACCCTAGGAGAACCCATCATGTTTAAATTTATTTTACTGACCCTGCTACTAATTCCTACTTACGCAACAGCCCAACTCATTCCTGATGTACCACTCAGGGATCCCTATTATAATGTTATATCTGATGCCGTAAAAAAAGGGTACTTTCAGCTCAATACCGCCAACCAATTTAACCCGTCTGAACCGGTTTCACGTCGTGATTTAGCGTTTATATTAGACCGGCTATTATCCAGTGAATCCGAAACTGAATTGTCAAAAGTGCAAGTGCAAGAATTGGTAAATTTAGCTAAAACATTTAAATTATATACGCTAAATACCGAGAAGAGATCGATTGATTTGGAGTCCAGTGCCGGTCGATTGGGTCAAGAGCAAACCGTGTTGCATACTGATATTAGTCGATTAAGTGATCGGGTAATCGACTTATCCGATCGGGTTGCTTTTTTAAGTAGTGAAAATGTGCGAATTCAAGCTGAATTTAACCAAACCACCAATTGGCTTTGGTTGGGGCTCTTGGCCTCAGCCATTCTTGGCGTGGTATTTTGATTTCACAACATCTTGCCCAACGCTTTCAAACACTTCAACTAAACCCGTTTCATGCCATTTTGCTAACCGGCCCCATCCATTCATCATTGGATCAGGTCGCCCTTCATTTAGCGAGTACCCTACACTGTACAGGCCCATCACCCCCCTGTGGACAATGTTCAGCATGTATGGGAATGGCTGCCCGAACATGGTTAGACCACTGTGATTTATCTCCCCCCTATAAAGTTGATCGGGTTCGGGAGGTATTACACGATTCTCGATATGGCCCCCATCAATCCAACGTCCTAACCATTCTATTACATCAATTTCATTTGGCCACAGAAACCGTTGCCAATACGCTCCTGAAACCAATTGAAACACCCCCCAATGGGGTTATTTTTATTGTAACCGCTCCCTCATTAAAACACGTTCTCCCAACCATTCGTTCCCGCTGTTTGGCCATTGAATGCCCGCCATGGATATCCACGGTGGCAGACACCAATCCCCCACCAACTGAGTGGAAATCGGCAGGGTGGGTAACCAAAATGGCCAGCCAACTGGGCCCCCTCCCCAGTATCCCCCATATCCGTGATGTTTGTAACCAATCTTTGGGGGACCGCATGGAATTGGCGCAAACCCTGTTCCAGCAAAAAATCGACATGGGCTTAATGATTGATAAATGGATGGTGGAACTAATTGAATGCATTGAGAGATCCCCAGAGTCACTCCATCAATGCGAACCCGTCTTAACCCAACTATTTCAATTTAGGGATAGGGTACGCTATAATCTCAATACTAGGCTTTGTATCAATAGTCTTTTATTATCTTTAGCTCCAAATGCATTGGTGTAAGTGAGGTTGTATGGTTGCTTGTCTATTTTGCAAAATGGTAGCTGGTGAACTACCTGTTACCCCTATTTATGAGGATGATTTGTCATTGTCTTTTTTTGACATTTCTCCACAAGCTCCCTTTCATGCACTGATCATACCCAAAGTTCATTACGAATCAGTCGTATCGATGGCTGACAACCCTGGTTTGTCTGGTCATTTGGTGTCTGTATGTACTAAAATTGCACATCAGCACCATCTTACTGATTCAGGATTCAGGATAATAACCAATATTGGTCAAGATGGTGGTCAGTCTGTTCATCATGTTCATTTTCACTTGCTAGGTGGTCGCTCAATGAGTTGGCCACCTGGATAAATTAAGGAGTTATTATGGTTATGCAAGAAAAACGTCCTGGGGAATCAATCGATGCGGTTTTAAAAAAATTTAAGCGAAAAATGAAAACAGAAGGCATTTTACAGGAACTGAAAAAACGAGAGTTTTATGAAAAACCGTCTGATGAGAAAAAACGTCGTGCTAAAGCTGCTAAACGTCGAACGGTTCAACAGCAACGAAATGAAGATAATTAAGGTATCTGATGCTTGGGTGGTTCTGGTTCACCCGCTACGATCGGCAACTATTTCGTGATCTAGTTAATCCAACGCTACTTGGGCTAGGTGCATTTTCGGTTGTTAGTGCCATTGATATCCTGTTTTATTTGGTCGATTTATCCGTATTATCGGGCATTCGGTTGGCTGTTGTCTTACAACTTATTTTCTTTAAATTACCCGCAGTGTTGATGGTTTTTTCGCCGATTTGTGGCTTAATTGGGTGCATGGTATGTTTAATACGAATGAATCAAGATAGCGAATGGTTGGTACTCCGAACATCTGGGGTATCCCCATTTGCTATTATGCGCCCTTTTTTAATTTGGGGGATGGGTCTCTGGTTGATTGGGTATTCTCTCAACGAGTCCATTATTCCCTTATTAAACTACCAATCAAACCAATTAATTCAGCGTGAAATTGAGCGAAAACCACCCCCTCAAATTGCTGAAAAAGTGGTATTTAAAGGAACTGAAAACCGATTTTTTTATATTCAGTCCATTCGTCGTGATACGGGTATGATGTCGGGGATTACCGTAATTGATACCAGCCAGTCCAATCGAATTGTGATGGCTAAAATGGGAAAATGGGGGCATAACCAATGGCAATTATTCAAAGGAAATATGTATCACTTTGGGGAACAGGGTGAGTTATTAGACACCTTACATTTTAATGAATTATCAATTCGAATTAGTCAAAGTTTGGGTGTTTTTTTTAATGATAGCAAAGCACCCTCTGAAATGGATTCAAATGAATTAAAGCAACAAATCAGCCGATTATCCAAAGAGGGCAGAGCTACCCATGAACTAGAAGTCGAGCGATGGTTAAAATACAGCATGCCAGCAGGCAGTGTGGTATTGGTACTCGTTGGGCTAGCTAGTTGTTTTATGTTTTTGGGAAACCCAAAAGAATGGAGAGACCTAATTAAAGCCATTTCAACGGCTGCCATTACCGTATTGGGTTACTACGTTGGATTGGCCATTTGTCGATCATTGGGGAAAAGTGGAAGCCTAACACCTTGGGTTGCAGCTTGGATGAGCAACATGGTTGTCATGACACTTGCGGTAATGGCCATATTCTTAAAGCGACAAAAATAGATGTCATTTTTAAACTTACAGCATTCTGATTATCGTAAAGGATGTCAAGCATTATTGGTTCCCGACATTCCACTGGCCATTGCGTCATTTAAATCATTATCCAAACAAGTCCCTAGCGCCATCCCAAAGGTGGTGACATTGTTACTTAAATTAAATATTCAATACCCATCAATTGAGCTCCAATTGGGGATTGTGGATTTACTAATAATGGGGGAATATTGGGTCGATGCCATACTAGAATTAGACGAGTTATTGGAAGATCATCCCTTTGAAAGCAAGGGATACGAACGATTGGGAAAAATATGGAATCGTCATCCCCACTTCAGCCAAATTGAAGCCATTTTAGAACGAGGATTGGCCACCCCCAATTTTGAACCTGCCATTACGGATTTACTATCCCGCATCTATCTGCGCCGATTGGATTACGAAGCATCCATTCACTTATACCAAACACTCCTTCTGAATCAGCCGAATACCACCCATTATCGTGTAACCATTGCCAATTTATTAATGAAATCGGAACGGCACGAGGAAGCATTGACAGAATGGATTACCCTTTCAGAACTAGCCCCCTTGCAAACCCCCATGATTCTGACCCAGTTAAATGAATTGGCCCAACATTTACCCAATCATATGCAGTTACTGGTGACACTCATTCGATTGAATTGCCAATTATGCCAACCCGATGCAGCCTGTCAGCGCGCCAATGAATTATTAAATTGGCATCCCAAAGAGGCACCGGTGCTAAACGATATTTTAGATGAAAGCCTGTCCATTCTTCCCCACTCCGTAGACATCGAATTGGTTAAATCTCGTACTTTGGTACATTGTCAACGCTATTCCGAATCAATGGCCATATTATTCAAACTATTGGATATGCCTGATTGCCCCCACATTCCCACCATTCAAACAATTGCCGAAGAAATCATCGCATTATTTCCAGCACAGGTTCTGGCTCATGAACTATTGTGTGAAATTGCCATGCGACAAGGGGCATTTAGAACCGCATTGTTTCATATTGCCCAACTAGCCAATTACGATCAACCCAATTGTGATTATTTATTTAAAACCATTGAAACCATTCAAATACAATCCCCAAGTGATGCAACCCAAGCAGAACTAATGAAAGCCAAATTATTACTGAATACCCGACAATATTCTCTAGCCATTGAATCCACGCATTTAATTCAGGATATGCCGGCTAAATTAGACGCCATGTTGACACGGGCCTCTGCACTAGAATACTTAGGTCATTGCCATGAAGCCGATGATGAATTAATACAAGGCATCCAGCAGCACCCACATGAACCCATACTACACCATCATTTAATGGCATTTAAAAGACGATGGGTCGAACATCAAATTAATAATGCATCATCAGAGCCAATTAGCCATCAACTGGGTCTGTTATATCTTGCCAAACAAGAATATCAAATGGCCTTGGATGCATTTAACCAACTAGAGAAAGGGCCCACTGCCTTAAAAGCATTATGTCAATGCCTGCTAGGACGAACCTTTCAGGGAATCGAACTAGCAAAGCAAGTGTCACCCGTCACCCCTCTAACTGAGTGCATATTAAAAATGGGTGACTTACAATTGGGGCAATCCGATTCTAAACTGGACGAAACCCCCTTAATATTGTGGGGATGTATGGGGCAACACCCCCCGTTGCAAATGGGGGTTGTTTTATGTGAGTGTAGCTCCACACCCTCTTTCGCTCATCCCCACCACCACCAAGGGGTTCATTATATGATGAATGGGCATTTTAAGGCCGCTGAAGATTCGTTTAAATTGGCACTGCAAATGGACCCCACATTGGGTGTTTCACATTTAAATTTATGCGCCTTGTATCTTTTACAACACCAATTGGACGATGCATGGAACACCCTTATTCGATCAAAACCCCTTCAAGATCATGGTATGACCCCCCTCTATCGGGGACTTATATTGTTTCATCAAGGTCAATTACAAGCCGCAAAGACAGAGCTTGAAGTGGCCAATCGAATCATGCCAAAACACTATTTAATCGCCATTAATTTGGGAGACGTCTATTGGAAATTAGGTGAAATAGAATCCGCAAATCAGGTATGGTCATCCATTAATTCGATTGCGACATTTCCGTGGATTCAATCAAGGCAACAATATTTAATTCCATTATCCGATTATTTGACCCCATACGAGCTACCACATCCAATCATGATCCCACCCGAAATTGCTCATTTGTCGCCCCCCTAAAATGTTACGTATGCTCATTGTGATATTAGGGGGCCTATGGCTGATGCTAAGTAGCGCTGTGGTGGCCAATGAATGGGTGATTCAATCCCCAATGCTCACGTCAGTAAGTAGAAATTCCCTACTATTTACCGATTCCGTTATAATCACATGGGATGATTACGAAATCCGTGCCAGAGAATTAATGGTTGATTTGAATCAGCAACGTGGAGAAGCCTATCACGATTTGGCCATTCGACTCCCCTCGGGAACCATTACCCCAAGTCGGATTCTATTTGACTTGGAGAACCGTGAAGCTCATTTTGATGATGTATCATTTGAAGTATCCCCCCCCGATTTACAGGCCAACTTTTTTGTTAAGGCGGCCCGTATCACCACCAAAGAGTCCTATTTTAATGCCAAGCATGCAAGCTTAACCACTTGTTCACTGCCAAAACCTCATTACCACATCTGGAGTTATTGGAGCCAATACCAACCCAATCATCGTATTTTATCGATTGGTAATATCCTATGGGCCCCTCTACCACTTGGCCTTGGGCATCTACCTATCCTGATACCAGCGTATTATTATGCCATCGGTGAACGACAAGTGATATGGAATATTCCAACCATTGGACGTAGGGATTATGCTGGGTGGGGTTGGTTTGTTCAAAATACGATCGATTACAATCTAACCCAACAAAAATCATCCAGTGTCATGCTCGATTGGTTCGAAAACCAAGGCATTGGATTGGGGATTACCCATATTCAACCGATTGGGGATGTCCTCACCAGCTGGAGTTTTTATGAATTGCAACAAGCCCCCACCAACCAAACCACTAAAAAATCCGCTATATCAGCATGGCTAACTGAGTCACCCATCCGAATTACAGCCAATATTGAATCGGTGGATGGGGAAAAATTCAACACACCCGGCCGTGAAGTACGCAATAGTCGTAGCCTTGATATGGGAATTTTAAATGAGGGTGAAGAATGGGGTATTCGGATCAAAAACAATGATGACATCCGGCAAAAACGTCAAGAATTGGCCATTGACACCACCTACCAATTCAATGGTCAATCCTTATTTAATGTATCGCACCAACAAACCCAATTTTTGGGAAATCAAACGTCATTTGCCAAAAGCCAATTAAATGCCTCGATTCCATTTTTATCGACCAGCACGTTTGTTATCCATACATTATTGGATCGAAACGTATTGGCTGGAAAAGCAGATGACCTATTAATCATTCAAAGTAGTGTGCAGAGTACTTGGAATGCCAACATTATAACCCGATTATCAACAGCCATGTATTGGGATTTGGACCTACAAACAGTGACCCGAGATAATAGCAGTGGACGGAATAATTATTTAATTGCCTTGCCACAACTGGATATTTTCTATCAACAAATAGTTCCCATCTCATATCCATTGGGTCCATTTACTATTGATACTGGGTCCATTTCATCCAAACTCACCATCGGCCGCTTTCAAGAGTCGCAGTATGATGCCAGTAGCAAATTTCAACGAATTTACCCCTTACCAGAAGCCATGGATGCGTACCCCAACGCCTTTATTTTAGATTCACAATACCAACAATTGGTAAGATGGGGTGGAAAATGGTTTCCTACCCAATTTCGATCCGTCGTATCGTACAAACAACAAGTGTTTAGATCTCCCGGTCGCTCATGGTTGGATAGTGATTCGGGGTATTTATTGGGATATAAAGGCAGTATGGAGTTTCAGGGAACCGGCTGGATGTCAAGTTCCATCATTTATGATGTTAACCATGCCCCGAGTCAGAACAATTCCCCTTTTTATTATTTTGATTTGCGATCCCAACAGCGCCATCAGGTGGGCGGAGAGGTGGCATTTTATCTCATATCCCCCACCTTTTTGCGATGGGAGCACGCGACCCAGTACAATTTTATTACCTCACGTTGGAATCCCTATTCCACGGAATTATCCACCGCCCCCCTACCCTATTTAAGTGCAAGTATTCGCACGGGTCGCGAATTATCCGTTACCCCAGAGCAACGAGGAACCGAGTATTTACCCACTGACTTTCGCTTTAATTGGGGTGGGGTAACCGATAATGTTCGATTGGGCTATCATGTCATTTTTAATACCAACGAGTGGGTGTACCAAGACCGCTTGAAGGTCATTCAGTCGGGGTTAAGCATGTCACTCAATTTATGGTCCAATACCGATTATGCCACCACCGTTGGACTGGCGTTTCAATACAACACACAAAATCCGGAATGGCAGTGGTCGGGCTATGAACTCCAAAATTTGTTTATTAGTTTTAAAGAACATTGCCGAACGCTAACATTCAATTATAATAAAGTGATTCAAGAATGGAGCATTCAATTCAATTTGGATGCATTCCCAAATGATAAAATCGGGTATGTTCAACAACGATCGGGATGGCGATTCAAAGGATTATTGGATGAAAAAAATCAAGAGCGGCTATAAGTGGATCCTTGCAATGGCCCTCATTGTATTAACGGGGTGTGCCAATACCTATACCAATCGAAACCCCATTTTAACGGTTCAAGTAACCATCCAATTAAGGGAGCCACTATCCCCCCTTGTTAGATATTATATTATAACGGGGGTCAGCAACAGCATTCTGTTTCCCTCCCTCGAAAGTCTGATGGCAACCCCTGGTCGGTATGTCAACGACGATCATATTGGGTTAAACTCGGGGGGGTTTTTAAGTTATTATAGTTACCTCAATACATGGCGAGATTATATGGTAATTGACCCTGATATATCGGTTTATCAATCGGGGGGGGCTTTTTTTGTGGCCCCACGTGAACCCAACAACCCCTCACTCATCTCTACGCCCAATTTTTTATCATCGCCCTTGCCCAGTCAATTTCGTCCAACCATAACCCTATCTGGCAGTACCATTATTGTTCGTTGGAAAGCCCAAGATTTAACCGGAAACCTATCCCGTTTTTGGGTACAAGTCGCCACCACAACCACTGAAACCGGCATTGGGATCGGGTATTTAAAAGATTATTTATCCAAACAACAAGAGGTGCTGGTCCAACAAGGGCATACCACCTCCCAATATGAAGGGGAATCTCCCTTTTTGCCAGGGGCATTTGATATTGTTAAATGCGATATTGAAGTTCGTTAATCGGCCATCATTACATCTAAAATGGGGATTGGTTGCCCTATCTGTTGGGCTGACCCTATTGGCAAACACCCCCATTGGGTGGGGGTATTTGGCCGTCATTGCATTGGTGCCCCTTTTCATGGGGGTTCAGCGTGCCACGCAACTAAAAGAGGCCTTCGTGATGGGGGTGGCCTATGGTACCGGTGTGATTTTGGTATTTCATAATTGGATATTGGGTCTCAGTCTGTTTGCGCCCAGTGTAGCGGTATGGGGATTACACGGATTGTTTGCGTTATATTTGGGTCTTTTTTTTGGATTGGGGACGGGCTTGGGCTGGTGGTTGTCCCAGCGTAGCAAGTGGGGATGGATTCACATGGGATTCTCTTGGGCATTGGGTGACATGCTTCGCACCATGGGACCGATTGGTACCCCATCAGGTTCGCTAGCCTATGCGGTGGCTTTTCCTTGGAATCAGGTAGCCTCCGTGGTGGGGGCATCGGGGGTCATGATGCTATTGGCAGTATGCCAAGCCATGCTGGCCCACACATGGTTAACGGGTGGACGGGTACGATGGATGGGAATCGGCTTATTTATAATGGGGATGGGGGCATGGGCATGGGGGGGAATTCACACCCCATTAGACCCATCAGTCACGGCCGAAATACGGATTGGCTTGGTTCAACCCAATCATGCACAACGGGCAAAATTAAATGAACCCGACGCGGTATTATTACACGATGCCTTGGGGTTATCGAACCCATTAGTCAACCGTGTATCACTCATCATTTGGCCAGAGACGGCATTACTAACCCCCTTATCCCCTTTATTTCCGGTTCATGTATTACAGCATGTTGCGCCACTGCTATTGGGACTGCCCACCATACAAGGACCACACACCATGAATTCGATGGTATTAATCCAGCCGACCCAAACCGTGGTGGTTTACAACAAACAACGATTGATGCCATTTGGCGAATATTGGCCAATGGCTAGTTGGGTGAGCCAAATCAATGGATTGGAATGGGTTGGGGAATCATTTTCAGTGGGGGATGTTTTGCCACCTTTTCAAACCATGGGAATGGGAGGAAAGCCAATTCAGTGGGGGGGGGCCATTTGTTTAGAAGCCATTTATCCGTGGGTGACACGTCGAGGGGTCAAGGATGGGGCGACAGCGATTGTAATGGTTGCCAACAATGCATGGTTTCAGGGTTATCCGGCAGGCATTCAACTGATTGACATGGCACGAATGCGGGCCATTGAAACACGTAGGGAGATTGTATTTAGTTCTAATTCGGGGCCATCTGGGGTCATTCGGCGGAATGGGGAGATTGAGTTAGGGGTTTCAATGGGTAAGCGGGGAGTATCGATACATCGGGTGAGTGGGTATTCGGGGATGAGTGGGTACATGAAGATGGGGGATAGAATATGGTGGGCTGTGATCGTGGTGTGGGTACTGGGATGTGGACGAGGGATGGTTCAAAGGAAGCTAAAAAAGAATCCAAATAGGTAATAAAAATAAGGGGGTGATAAAAGATTAAAAAAAATGAAGGGTTTTTATATCAAACAAACTGGGAATACAGTTCTGTTCCCTGCTACAAAATGCGGAATAAAAAATGGAGGTTCAATAATGATTCGAATGTTGATTGGATTAATGGTATTGTCGAGTGGTGTACTCATGGCGACGCCAAGGTTGACAGCAGGGTTTTTGGTGGGTTCAAACCCAGAGGGTAGCATCGGAGTTCTAAGTGATGCGTATCATATCACGTTGGGTGGTAGTTACCAGACGATGGATAGTGCCAGTGAGTCATTAATACGAACCAGTGGCATATATAGGATTCCGATAGGTAGCAACACCCACCTTGGGTTGGGGGCCTCTGTTTGGGTGTTTTCAGGGCAAGCCGGAGGGGTGAGCATGAGCACCACGATGATTGGCGGGGTATTATCTTTACAGCATGGCTTAACGCCTAAGGTATTATTGAGTGTTGATTTTTATCCTTTCCAAATAGGGAGCAGCAAAATTAATACATTATCGATTTCACAGACAGGGCTCGCGAGTAGTGGTAAGATAGGCGTTCATTTTTTATTATAGGAGAAGGAAATGAGTGTACGTGAAATGACGGCATTGCAGTTACAAGAGGCGTTGGAGGGGAATTCGGTTGCTTTAATTGATGTTCGAGAGCCGACGGAATATGAATCGGCACATATAAGTGGTGCCAAGCTAATTCCGTTGGGGCAATTATTACCCAGTGATTTACCGAGTGGTCCGATTGTATTTCAGTGTCGATCGGGTGGACGGAGTCATGCTGCCTGTGAGTTGGTATTAAAATCGAATCCGAATGCGACGGTGTACAATTTAGTTGGTGGAATAGTGGGGTGGATTGAGGCTGGTTATGGGGTGGTAAAAGGATAGTGGGCGCTGCGCGCCCAGCCCCGCCAAGGGGGCGGAGCCCCCTTTGAACCCCCAAAACTGGGTATGCACCCCTGAGATTCTTAAGGGCAAAGCCCTTAAGGCGGGTGTGGGTGCGCAGCACCCATATTTATATCCCCTCCCCGACCCTCCCCAGAGGGGAGGGAGATAGATTTTATTTCGGGGACC
>Ga0172373_10004409_pt1 | contig 19878 bp, 13 predicted proteins | sample Lak10m_2_FD_114546 | JGI IMG/M metagenome (GOLD analysis project Ga0172373, IMG submission 114546) | Freshwater microbial communities from Kabuno Bay, South-Kivu, Congo - kab_092012_10m | ecosystem: Environmental > Aquatic > Freshwater > Lake | place: Democratic Republic of the Congo...
CCCCCCCCCCCCCCCGCGGATTTGGTCAGACTGTGGCAGGCCAAGGGCAGCCTGCCCGAAGATGCCGTTTTCAAGATCCCCCTGCGCGGGATGCAAAAGGCCAACGCTGACGGAATTCCGAGGACGGCTGCCCTCAAGCCGTGCGGACTGACGGCAAGAGGAGGGGGAGCCCTTACGCGAGCAGGTTCGCGGTTTTGATGGAGAGGCGGAAGGCCTCCGTGCGTTTTGGTGGGGATCCCTTACGGAGTCCTTCTCATGCAACGAAAACCCCTTCACTGGATCCTCGCTCTACTCTCTCTGCTTCCCCTGCTCGGCTGCTCCGGCGGCGGCAGCGAACCCGACAACGGGCCCCCTGAAGTAGACAAATCTACCCCGACACTGTTTCTGGATGGCGATGCTTTCGCTGAGACAGGGCGTCCTTATGAGGCTCGGGTCATGCTGGGCCTGGCATCTCCACCGCAGCAGCCCGGCAGTGTGCAAGCCCTCGCGGGCATGTCCAAGGAGCCTACCTACCAGCTTCTGGATGGGCCTGACGGTCTTGAGCTCGATCCTCGCAGCGGTCTGATCACATGGGTTCCCTCTCCGACACAGGTAGGCATTCAGCTACTTCGCGTTCGCGCGACACTGCAGAGTGAGATGTCCGAGGAGTCGCTTCAGATTCCGGTGCAAGGCATGAGCCTCGCGGGTTCGGCCTTTGTGGATTCGCAGTTGGGAGGTGTCGTGATAGCGGACGCAACAGGAAGCGCCATCCAAGGAAGCAGAATCATCATCCCTGCCGGCGCGATGGCCGCTGATGCCGAAGTCGAGATCCTGGCGATCACCCACGCTGTGACTCTTCCGAAGACCGCGCTCGGCATTGAGATCAACCCGTCACAGCAGTTCAGCGCACCGGTAACGGTGGAGCTTCACTACACGGATTCGTGGCTGGCTGCACTGGGAGTAACTTCGGAGTCAAACATTGCTCTTTTCCACCAAGACGAGGTGACCGGTCAGTGGTGCATGCTGCCGACAACGGTTGACGCGCAGGCAAACACGCTCCGAGCACAAACCACACACTTCTCCAGCTTTGCCGCCTTCTGGAAGGACATCGACCAGACGATCGACAGCGCGACGCAGGAGTTGGGAGAGCTGCTCGACCAGATCATGGGAGAATTGGATACCGCAATCCAATCGCCGGAGCAGTTCTTTTGGCTGTGGCCGCTTCTCAACCAGCCGCGTGAGTTGGTTGTTGTGAAGGGAAACGGCTTCCGACGCGACCAAAAGAACGCACTTCTGGTTCATGGCCTGCTTTCGAAGGATAGTAAATTGCCGCAGCTGAAGGCTTGGGCGGAAACGCAGTACGACAATGTCATCTTCTACAACTACCCATCAAGCAAGAGCATAAGGAGTAACGCAGCATGGCTGGCCAATGAGCTGACCATTCGCGCGCAGAGTGATGCGCATCAGCAGGGTCTGTATTCATGCATCGATGTATACGCCCACAGCATGGGAGGGCTTGTCGCCCGGGCCGCCGTTGAAGACTACAATCTGCCGCAGTGTCGGGTGTTGACCCCTTTCGTCAATGTGACCACGCTCGGCACGCCCCACCTCGGAGGCAACTTCCTCGAACTTGCCCACCTTCTGGAAACTGCAATGCAGGCACCGATGGTGGATGGCCTTCGTGACATGGTGCCAGGATCACCCTTCCTGCAATTCCTCAACGGCGGATTGGGTCGAGGTTGGATCAAATACCATGCAATTGCCGGAAATTGGGGATTCAACAACGATGGCTTGGTCTCCGTTGCGAGCGCCATTCCGGCGAGCATCCTCTCGCCGACATCACAGGCAGTCTTCGACGGTCAGGGGCACTCTGACCTGCATGAGAACATCATGACCAACGGTGTCGGTCTTCATATCCAGCAACATGTCCAGCCTGCTCGCTGTGCTCCCGACCTACTGCGGTTTGGTGGTGAGACCTTCGCGCTCGCGACTAACGACTCCGAGGCTGTCATAGAAGCCACCGCTCAACTGCAGCGGGATCCAGAGTTCTTCCTCCCTCCCGGCACTCCCGTTCAAGCAGTTTGGGAGCCGATCCACCGCGATGGATGGTGTGGGGATGTTGTCAGTAAGACGTTGGCCTATTTCGACGCAGACGCTTTTCCAAACGCTGCGGAGTTCCGGGAACTGCTCCTCAACGTGGGCCTGATCAATACGCCTTGGGTTTCTGATGATTGGTTTGTCGAGCAGCCGGGGCGGACGTTTCTGTTCCACCGTATCGAGGATGACCTCGGCAGCTGCTACTCCACAAATCCCCCCCAATACCAGTTGTGGTTCCGGGTGGGAAACATCGACGAGCCAGTCTTCCAGATCGGCCCCTTCTGAGGCCGCACTGGCCTGAAACGCCACGCGGGAAGCCTACCGCATGCTTTTTCGCGTCGCGGTAGCGCACGTGCGCGCTACTGCACGACCTTCATCGGCCCGGTATCCGGCGGCGGAGCCTTGGGGTTGGTCTTCAGCTCCTGCTTCCAACTCGCCATGCGTGCCTTGGCCTGCGCCTTCTCCGCCTCGGGGATCAAGCCCTTGCGCTGCAGGAAGATCGACTGGCTCGTGTAGCCGAAGGGATCTTCAGGATCGAGCGCGATGACCTTCTCGATCGTCGCCAGCGCGGAGTCCTGGTCACCGGCCTTGCTCTGCGCGGTGGCGAGAGCGTGCAGGGCTTCCGCCCATTGCGGCCGTGACGCCAGCGCCTGCTGGAAAGAGGCAATGGCCTCTTCGAACTTTCCCTGTCCGAAGAGGCCAAGACCCTGCTTGTAGTGGTTGAGTGCTTCGCTCACTGGCGATCACATCACCGGCTCGATGCCCAGATCGCCGAACTTCTTGTCTTCGAAGTTCTTGCGGAACATGTCGCGCAGCTTGGTCGCGGCCGCATCGTAGGCCGCCTTGTCGGCCCAGGTGTTGCGCGGGTTGAGGATCTTGGCGTCGACGCCGGGGCAGGAAGTCGGCATCTTGAGGTTGAGGATCGGGTGCATTTCGTACTGCACCTTGCCCTCATCGAGATCGCCGCGCAGGGCCGCGTTGAGCAGCGCGCGCGTGTCCTTGATCGAGATGCGCTTGCCGACGCCGTAGGCGCCACCGCTCCAGCCCGTGTTGAGCAGGATGCAGCGGGTCTTGTGCTTCTCCATCTTGGCGCGCAGCAGCTTGGCGTAGACGACCGGCTTGTGGGCCATGAAGGGCGCGCCGAAGCAGGCGCTGAAGGCCGCCTGGGGCTCGGTGACGCCGACTTCGGTGCCCGCCAGCTTGGCGGTGAAACCCGAGACGAAGTGGTACATGACCTGCTTGCCGTCGAGGATCGAGACCGGCGGCAGCACGCCGAAGGCGTCGGCGGTCAGCAGCACGATCGTTTCCGGATGCCCGCCGCGCGAACCCGGCATGACATTGGGGTTGGCGCTCAGGGGATAGCTGAAGCGCGTGTTCTCGGTGATCGACTTGTCCGTGAGATCGAGCTCGTGCGGGGTGCACTCGCTCATCTGCTTGCCCTTCGCCGGCGGGACGTTCTCGATGATGGTGCCCGGCTTCTCGAGCGCCGCCCAGATGACCGGCTCAGCCTCCTTGTTGAGGTCGATCAGCTTGGCGTAGCAGCCGTCCTCGAGGTTGCACAGGCCGTTGTCGCTCCAGATGGTCTCGTCATCGCCGATCAGACGGCGGTCGGGATCCGCGGAGAGCGTGGTCTTGCCCGTGCCCGAAAGGCCGAACAGCACGGCGGCATCGCCGCGCGGGCCGACGTTGGCCGAGCAGTGCATCGAGAGACGGCCTTGCAGCGGCAGCAGGTAGTTGCCGACGGTGAAGATCGTCTTCTTCACGACGCCGCAGTAGTCGGCGCGGCCGGCGACGAGGCAAATCCGATTCTTGATGTCGATGATGATCGCCGCTTCGGCGCGCGAGCCGTCGCGCTCCGGCACGCAAGTGAAGGACGGCACGTTGAGCATCGTCCAGCGGCGCGCGTCGACATCCCTCACGCCCGGGAGGTCTTTGGGGAACATGTTGTGGGCGAACATCGCGTGGGTCGCGTACTCGCCGACGAAGCGGTAGGGAATCGCGAAGTCAGGGTCGGCGCCGACAAAGACGTCCTTGACGTACAGCGAGGCCTTCTTCTGGTTGAGGTGCTCGACGACGCGCTTGAGCAGACCCTGGTACTTGGCCGGGTCGTACTGCTGCATGTCGGCCTTCCACCAGATCTGGTCGACCACCTCCGGCCAGGCGACGGAGAAGGTGTCCTTGACGCGGCGGCCAGTGCAGTCGGGGTCGGTGTAGTAGACCAGCGGGCCCTTGACGCCGAGCTTGGTCGGGAACGCCTTCTGGGCGTTGGAGGGACCGTCCTTCTTGACCCGACCGCGGTCGTTGGCGATGGCCTCGTGGAACAGCTGTTCCTTGGTGAGCCCGTACTTGTAGGTGACCGCGTTGAGCCCGAAGAGCTTCTCGAGGTCCTTGGCGAAGTCGATCGTCAGCGTCATGGATGCGTGGGGAGGCCCCGATCGCGCCCGCCCCGAAATGGGGCGTTCCGCGGGGCCTCATGGGCAAAATTCGAAGACGGAGAGGATAGCCCCCCGCACCCCGCTCGGGCAAGCAAGCGGGCCAGCCGGGAAGGATTAGGAATTTGTATTTACAGGAGCTGCTTGCCGGTGGCGTTCCCGATACCAGGCCACGGTCTGGCGCAGCCCCTCGCGCCAGCCAACGCGCGGCTCGTAACCCAGCGTGGCCCGGATGCGTTCCAGACTGGCGAGGCTGTGGCGCACATCGCCTGCCCGCGGGGGGTGGAACTCCGGTGCCAGCGTCACGCCCAGTTCCTGAGCCATCGCCCCGTACAGATCGAGCAGCGTCACCTGCTCCCCGGCGCCCACATTGAACAGGGAGTGCCCGGCAGGCGCCCGCTCGAGCGCCAGCAGGTTGGCCGAGACGACGTTGTCGATGTACGTGAAGTCGCGGCTCTGCAGCCCGTCGCCGTAGATCCTCGGCGCCGCGGTCCCCTGCAGCAGGGCGCGCGCGAAGATCGCGATCACGCCGGTGTACGGGCTGTCATCGGCTTGGCGCGGCCCGAAGATATTGAAGTAGCGCAAGGCCACGGTGCGCATGCCGTAGCACTCCGAATAGACGCGCAGCAGGTGCTCCCCGGCGACCTTGCCCGAGGCGTAGGGCGAGAGCGGCTGCGGCAGCATGTGCTCCTCCTTTGGCAACGTCTCGGTGTTGCCGTAGGCGGCGGAGCTGGCGGCGAACACCAGTGTTCCCACCCGGTTTTCGCGCGCCGACTCGAGCAGGTTCAGCGTGCCCGTGACGTTGACCTCGTAGCTGGCAAGGGGGGCTTCGATGCTGCGCGGGACCGAAACTTGGGCGGCTTCGTGGAACACGCCTTCGACGCCGCGCAGGGCCGTGCGCAGGGCCGCGCGATCGAGGATCGAGGCCTCGAGGAACTCGACCGGCTGGCCAGAGCCGAGCGCACCGATCGGAAGGTGCTCGAGGTTGGCTCGCTGGCCCGTGCTGAGGTCATCGACCACCCTCACCCGGTCCCCGCGTCGGACGAGGGCTTCCGTGAGATGAGAGCCGATGAAACCGGCACCGCCGGTCACGAGGTAGAGCGCCATGGCGCCATGCTGCACGGCGGGGCGGGCGGCCTCAAGCAGGGAATGCTCCGCTTCGCTGGACTCGAGGACCCGCAAGCCGGCTGCGGACAACCACTGGGATGCCTGCTGCGGACAACCACTGGGATGCCTGCTGCGGACAACCACTGGGATGCAGCGCGGCCCCGAACTGAGGGTCCTGACTCCAAGTCGCTGTCGGGCGAGGACGAAAGCCCGCCCAGGTCCAGCGAAGGGGTGCCGTCTCCCCCCCCCAAAAAAAGCCTTCAGCCCGGGGATCGTAACCGGGCTGAAGGTCCAAATAAGGCGAAGAGTTTTCTGTCCCCAGAGCAGCATCTTCAGGCTGCGGGGTTCTCAGCCGGAGGCGGTCCGGGCCCGAACCGGGAATGTCCAACTTTCCTCCACGCTCGCCTGCAGGCCGGGTGGACTCCCGACGAGCCCCGTGAAAGCACCGCGAGCCTGCTCGGGGGTGCCGGGCAGGCTCGTGGCTCTCAGGACTCTCTTTTCTCTCTCATCTCCCCCATCAGGATCGCCTGGGCAGGCGTCCGTGGAGGGTCTCTCTCAAGCTCTCGGTGATACATGCCCCGCCAGGTGGCAGCCTCGCGGAACAAGCATCAGGAGCCGAGGGGCTCCGCGAACCGAACGGCTCGGAGAGAGAAAAAAGGGGGGGGTCAGCTGCCGAAGATGCCCGTCTTCTGGGTCTTGCGGATCTCGCCCTTGTCGGTCCAAATCAGCTCGTTGGTCTCGACGTTGACGCAATTGAGGATCAGCAGGTAGTAGACGTCCTCCGTCTTGAGGCCCCCCGATTCCAGCGAGCGGCCCTTCTTCTTCTCGATCGAACGCAAGCTGCCGTACAGCACCACGTCCGCGCCCAGCTGCTTGCCGAACTTCTTGATCATGGCGGGATCGACCTTGCCCGACTCGTTCTGGAAGGTCACCTGATCGGAAACCTCCTTCTGGGCCTGAGCGTCGCCGACGAAACGGAATTTGTTGCTCGAGAACAGATCCGTGCGCACCAGATCCGTGATCGCGGCGGTGTCGATGTGCTCGGAGGTCTCATTGCGGACGCCGCCCATGTACAGGCGGATGCGCTGATCCTGGCCCTTGTTCGCATCCGCGAGGTAGGCGAGCTGCGGCGCCTGCAGCAGCGACTGGACCATCTTGCCGGAGAGCGTCTGCAGATCCGTGGAGCCCCAGTCGATGTTGACCGTCTCCTGAGCGGAGGCGTCGCCGTAGCGAGTGGAGCTGCACGAGGGAGCGAGGAGGGCGCCGAGTAGGCACAGGGAAAGCAGGGACAGTTTCATGATGGGTTCCAGGAGGGATGGGTGGTTGCGTGAGTGCTCAGGAATCGCCGCGGCGCTTGCGCGCGATCAGCGTCCAGGATTCGCAGGCTTGCGGAAGTCCGTCGAAAAGCAGCGTGCGGGTGCCGCCGGGCTTGAGTGACAGCGAAATCCATCCGGAGACGCCATCGGGCAGCGCTTTGCCGAGTCGATCGAAGGTGTGGACACGGACCTGCGCGTCGAGCGCCGCACTGCAGGTGTTGTTCACGTCCAGTTGAACCTGCGTGAACGAACCCTTGCGCGTCAGTTGGATGTTGCTGAGCGAGATGCAGGCCTCGACCTCGCGATCCCCCCCCGGCACGGCCGCCGGCGCATCGGAGGAATGGATTCCACCGGTATTCGGAGTGGCGCGACAGGCGCCCAGCAGGGGAAGAGAGCACAACAGCAACAGGGAGAGAGCTTGCTTCATGGTTTTGCGGCCTCCTTCAGCCGACCGCCCACATAGTAGGCATGGATCTGGGCGCCCAGTGTACGAACGAAAACAAACATGGTTTCTCCGCTGGCGAGGTCAAAGCGGCCAAGATCCGCGGAAAGCCCCCCGGCGCGCACGCGCAGGGGCCATTCGCCGGCGGGCAGGAAGAGCCGTGCGGCCTGCCAGGTATCGGGCAGCGTCATCCAGCAGCGCAGATCCGCGCGCTCGGTGATCACCGTGAACAGGATGCCCGCGATCGTGCCCAGCGCGCCGTGGTCGCGGCCGAGTTCGCGCGTCAGCTGATACTTCAACATGGCCCGCACGGCGGATTTGGCCGCCAGCCAGGCCAGACGATCATCGAGGTTTTCCTTGGCGACGCGCCCCACGTCCTCCAGCACGACGGTCTGGATCGGCGCATCGACGCCCTCGACCAGCAGCTGAACGGCATCGACCGTCTGCGGCCTGCGCGCGAAGGATGGCACGGCCCATTGCACGATGCCCTCGGGCAGCGGAACCGCCAGAGCGGTCTCGTACTTGTAGGGACCGGTCCCGACGGCCGCCAGGACGACGATGTTCGCCAGACCGTCGACCTGCTTGGGCTCCAGCGAGTAGCGCTGCTGCCACAGCAGCAGGTCCTCGTCGTTTCCAAGCTCCCGGGCCAGACGGGCCAGCGCCGGCGCGTACAGATCCCGTCCGAGATCCTTCTTTTCCAGACGCTTGTAGTCGATGTAGGCATCGTCGGGCCGACCCGCGAGCTCGTAAGTGAGGCCTGAGAGGAAATGGCCCAGACCGCCGGCGCGGTACTCCTTCTTGTAGAGCGTCTCTTCGCTCTCGAGCAGCGCGTTGGCCTGCCGAACCTCCACCCGGGCACCTTCCAGATCCCCGCTCATCAGGTGAGCGATTGCCCGAGCGGAATGCAGCAGCGCACGCTCGTAGCCCTCGCCCTCGTAGGTCAGCAGCGTGTCGTTGACCGCCCACGACAGGATCTTCTCGCCCAGCGCCTGCGGGTAGGCCAGAGCCGTGCGCTCGATCTGGCGGACGGCTTCCGCCGCGACCTCGAAATGCTGGCGTGCGCCCGCGAAATCGCCGCCCGAGAGCGCACTCATGCCCGCTTCCGCCCCGCGCAGGAACGGCGAGTCGGTTGTCTTGGGGTCGGCATACTGCTGCGCGGCCGAGGCGAACTGTCCTCGCTCGTAGTCGGCAAAGGCGAGTTCTGTCCTCTTTTGGTAACTCTGGCAGCCGCTGCTCCACGCCAGCAACACGCCGCAAAGCACGGCCAGAAGGGCGCGCGGGGCGGTCGACAGGGGAGAGGGTGCGGACATGGGGGGGATTATGCTCGGCTCGCGGAGCCTTGGGCGCAAGCGGCAAACAAATCGCATGCCAGCGGGTAAACTCCCGGCCCCCGTCCATGCAGAAAAGCGCCTCCGACACCGATGCTGCCGGCAAAGCCTCCAGTGCGGCCATGACGCCGATGATGGAGCAATTCTGGCGCGCCAAGAAGGAACAGCCCGACGCGCTCCTATTCTTCCGGATGGGCGACTTTTACGAGCTCTTTCATGACGATGCCAAGCTGGCCTCGCGCGAACTCGGCATTACCCTGACCGCACGCTCCAAGGGCGAGGATGCCATCCCGATGGCGGGCGTGCCGGTGCGCACGATGGAGAGCTACCTGATGCGGCTCGTCCAGAAGGGCCACAAGGTCGCCATCTGCGAACAGCTCCAGGATCCGCGCCACACCAAGGGCATGGTCGATCGCGGCATCGTGCGCGTGGTCACCGCGGGCACGATCACCGAGGAGGACGTCCTGGATGCGCGCGAGAACAACTATCTCGTCGCGCTCCACGCCCTCGGCAACCGCGCGGGTCTCGCCTGGGTCGATCTGTCCACCGGGAAGATGATGGTCAGCGAGATCGAGCTTGAGCGCGTCAGCGAGGAGCTTGCGCGCATCGCGCCGGCGGAGCTCCTGTGCTCGCTCGACCTGGAATCGCGCGAAGCCGGCCTGTGGAAGGAACTCGGCGAGTTCTTCGGTCCGCGCCTCAGCACCCGCGATCCGTGGTGCTTCGAGCGCGATGCCAGCCTGCGCGCCCTGAAAAAACACTTCCGTGTGGCCACGCTGGAGGGTTTCGGCATCGAGGACGATTCCGCGGCGCTGCCCGCCGCCGGCGCGCTGATGGACTATGTCGAAGCGACGCAGCGCAGCGCCTGCGAGCACATTCTGCGCATCGAGCGCGTCGATCCGGCGCGCCATCTGGTGCTCGATCGCGCCACTCGCTCCTGTCTGGAGTTGTTCCGCACGCAACGCGATGGCCGGCGCGAAGGCACGCTGATCGATGCGATCGACGCCACGCTGACCCCGATGGGCGGCCGCATGCTGCACGAATGGCTCTCGGCGCCCCTGCGCGACAAGGAGCCGATCCTGGCGCGGCAGCAGGGCGTGCGCGAGCTTGTCGAGGCGCCTTTTCTGAGGGAGGAGCTGCGCACGGAGCTCGGCCATGTGCTCGACATCGAGCGTCTGGTCGCCAAGATCTCGACCGGCCGCGCGCACGCCCGGGACCTCTTGGGCCTGTGCCGCTCGCTGGAGGTGATTGCGCCGGTGCGCGCCAGGCTCGAATCGGTCTGGTCCGCGCGCCTGTGCGCCCTGCGCGAGGAACTCGATCCGCTCGATGACGTGGTGGGCCGGATCCGCGAGACGCTCGCGGAGGAACCTCCGCTTGCGCTGCGCGAGGGCGGCCTGATCAAGACGGGCTTCCACGCCGAACTCGACGAGTTGCGCGGCATCGCGGGCCACGGCAAGGACTGGATGGCCCGCCTGCAGGCCGGCGAGATCGAGCGCACGGGCATCCCGACGCTCAAGGTGGGCTTCAACTCCGTGTTCGGCTATTACATCGAGATCCCCCACTCGCAGTCGGCCAGAGTCCCGGCGGAGTATGTGCGCAAGCAGACGGTCAAGAACGCGGAGCGCTACATCACGCCCGAACTCAAGGAACACGAGAACAAGGTGCTCAACTCCGAGGAGCGTGCCCACGATCTCGAATACGATCTCTTCTGCAAGCTGCGCGATTCGATCGCGCGCGAGATCCCGCGCATCCTGAAGAGTGCCGCCGCGCTGGCTCAACTGGACACGCTGGCCGGCCTGGCCCAGCGCGCGGTCGAGAACCGCTACTGCGCCCCCGAGATCGACGACGGCGACGTGATCAAGATCGCCGACGGGCGCCACCCCGTGGTCGAGCGCAATCCGCGGGCGGAGGCTTTCGTGCCCAACGACAGCCGCCTCAACCGCACGGATCGCATGATCACGGTGATCACGGGGCCCAACATGGCGGGCAAGTCGACGTACATTCGACAGACGGCACTGATCGTCCTGCTGGCGCAGATCGGCTCCTTCGTGCCCGCCACCGAAGCCAAGGTCGGCATCGTCGACCGCATCTTCACCCGCATCGGCTCAGCCGACGACATCGGGCGCAATGCCTCGACCTTCATGGTCGAGATGATCGAGATCGCCAACATCCTCAACAATGCAACGGCCCGATCGCTGGTCGTGCTGGACGAAGTCGGGCGCGGCACGAGCACCTTCGATGGCCTTGCGCTCGCCTGGGCGATCGTCGAGCACCTGCACGAGGTCATCCGCGCCCGCACGCTGTTCGCGACGCACTACCATCAGCTGACCGACCTCGAAAGCCGGCTGAAGGGCGTCTGCAACATGAATGTCGCCGTCCGCGAGTGGAATGACGAGATCGTGTTTCTGCACAAGATGGTCGATGGCGGAACCGATCGCTCCTACGGCATTCATGTCGCGCGTCTGGCGGGCGTTCCGCGCGAGCTGCTCGAGCGCGCCCGACGCATCCTGGCTGACATCGAGGAGGGCTCCGAAGGCCTCGCTCCCCGCATCGCAAACCAGGGCAAGCCCAAGGATCTGTTGCAGCCCCAGCAACTGGGTCTGTTCGAGACCAGCGACTCGCGCCTCGCCAAGGAACTCGCCAAGGTCGACATCGATCGCACGACGCCGATCGAGGCCCTGCTGCTGCTGCGAAAGCTCAAGCAGTTGCGCTAGCTCGCCCGCGGCCGGCGTTGCTCGGGCTGCCGTGCCCGCGATTTCCTCCAGGCCGGGAGTGGCGTAGAATCGAGGAGCCTTGGCCCGTGCAGCCCCCAGTGATTCGCCCGCAAGGCATGCCGATGCGCGACGAGCCTTCATCGTCGTCGGCCTGCTGGCGCTGGTCGTCCGCGCTCTGGTGGTCGGACTGCATCTGGACGATCTCGTCTGGGGTGCGGACGGGATCGGCCTTGGAGCCGAGTTGGGCAGCATTGCGCGCAACATCGTCGAGGGACGCGGTTTTTCCTCGCCCTTCGGCCCAGGTTCCGAACCCACGGCGTGGATTGCACCCGCCGTGCCTTGGCTGTGGGCCCTCTTCTTCCAGGTGTTCGGGACCTTCACGCAGGCCTCCCTGATCGCGGTGCTGAGCTTCCAGGTGCTTTCCGGCGCACTGGCCTGCGCGGTGCTGGCGCACATTGCCCGGCGTCTCATCGAACGCATCCCTGGCGCACCGGCGCACTCCTCCGCTCTCTGCGCAGGCGTGCTGATCTTCTGGCCGGAATCCCTCGAGCAGATCACCAAGAGCCTGTGGTACTTCCCGCTGCAGGAGCTGGTGCTGGCCTGGATGTTCCTCGAAGGGCTGCGCTGGCTGGATCAGCCCGTGCCGAGGCATGCATTTCGTCTGAGCCTTGCCGCCGGAATACTGGCGCTGGTCCACCCGGGAGGACTGCCGTTCTTCGGGGTCCTGCTGCTGATCCCGCTGCTGAAGCGCCAGACACGCGTCGCGGTTCCCATGGCGGCAGGCGGTCTGTGCCTGCTGATCATGCTGCCGTGGACGCTGCGCAACCTGACGGTGATGCACGCCTGGATTCCCGTGCGTTCGAACTTCGGAGTGGAGCTGCTGCAGGGCAATGGACCGCGCGCCGCCCTGATCCAGCAACGCGATTCGCAGCATCCGGCGGTCGATCTGGTGGAGCGCGAGCGCTACCTGCGCCTCGGTGAGATCGAGTACATGCGGCTGGCGCAGGAGGAGGCGCTGGCCTGCATCCGTGCGGATCTCGGCCGTTTCGCCCTGCTGAGCGCCGATCGGGTGCAGCTGTACTGGCTGGGTGATGTGCTCGAGCGCTGGCCCTGGACCCCCCGGCCGCCCTGGTGGGAAAACGGGTTCTCGGCCGTTGTCAGGCGCAGTCTGCGGATCGCGTGCATGTGGGCGCCGGCCTTGTTGCTGCTGTGGGCCCTGATTTCGGGCGCCTGGCGCGCCGTGCCGTCAGCCGGTCCACTTCTGGCGCTGATCGTCCTGCTGCCGCTGCCTTACTACGTCACGCACGTGCAGATGGCCTACTCCTACGCCATCCGCCCTTATGTGATCCTGCTCGTCCTGCTGACCCTGATCGCCAGCGCGGCCCGCCGACGAGGCAGTCCCCCGCAAGCGCCGCTCGCTACGCCGTGAGCACTTCGACTCCGTCGGGGCCCAGATACAGCGAGTGCTCGTACTGCGCGACCATCACGCCCTCCTCCTCCACGAGCGGGGGATAGCGCATCAGGCTGCCTTGGCGGGCGAGCTTGGTGATCGTGTCCTCGACGAGTGCGCGGTCCAGATGCGTGAAATAGCGGCGCGCGATCGGCAACCCGCGCCAGGACTCGATGGCCTTCAGCACGTCGCGGTCGAGTCCCTTGGCCTTCATCGGCGGGCGCACCATCATGAAGACCTCGGCCTTGCCCGCTTCGCGGATGTAGCCCTTGCCCGTGCTCGCGAAGGGCTCGATCGCGAACACCATCCCCTTCTTGAGCGTGCCGGTGCCTCGTTCGGCGTAATTGGGGATCTGGGGTGCGCAGTGCACCTTCCAGCGTCCGAGTCCGTGCCCCGTGAGGTTGCGAACCGGCTGGTAGCCGGCCTTGAGGATCGTGCGCTCGATCGCGCCGCCCACATCCCCGACCGGCACCCCCTCACCCACCGTGGCGATGGCCGCGGCGAGGGCGTTCCTTGCCGACTCGATCAGCGGAGTCCAGCGCTTGTCACCGGACAGATCGACCGTGGCCGCCGTGTCGGCGACATACCCCTCGACGTGCACGCCGATGTCGACCTTGACGCAATCGCCCTCCTGATAGGACTGCTCGTCCTCGGGCGCCGAGCAGTAGTGCGCTGCGACCGAGTTCCGCGAGGACTGGGCGGGGAAGCCCGGCTGACCGCCCCGCTCCCGGATCATGGACTCGACCGTCTCGAGCACATGGCGGATGCGCACACCCGGCTGGATGTTCACTTTGGCCCATTCCCGGCACTCCGAGGCGATGCGTCCGGCCTTCCTCCAGCTTTCCAGTGCTTGTTGATCCACGCGAAAGAGCATAAAGGAGAGCCTTCCAGACGACAAAGAACCATGCTGCGGAACTTCTCCCCACTCCTCTCGACCGCGTGCCTGTGCGCGCTGCTGGGTGCTTGCCGCACGCAGACGGTTCGGGAAAGCCCTCACCTTGGGCCGGGCAGGGCGGCGGAGCTCCAGCCCGTCGCCAGCTCCGCAGTGCGGGCCTTCGAACTGCGCGTCGACGGGGAGGTGCGCGGTTCGCTGGTGCGCTACGAGGAACAGGGCCAAGCCGCGCGCTCCTTCTTCACGGTGCGCAACGCGCAGGGTCAAGCCGTCGGCCTGATCGATGCCGCCGGTCGGGCCTACCGATACCGTCCCCACCAGCGCGAGGCGGAATGGCTCGGCACGGGCACGGTGCTGGAGGGTGCGCGCCGCATCCTCGGCGTCGAAAGCGGGGCCGAGCTGGTCGAGGTCACATTGGCTGTGGGCCCGCGCTGAAAAACGCGCGAGATATTTCGCTTCCAGCCGGAGAGATTCCGTCGCCCGAAGCGTTTCCGCCCCTCGAAAGCACCGCACGAGCGCACATGAGCACCGATTCCAAGGATGACCTCGACGCAGAGCACGGCCCACTGACGCTGGAGGACCTCCACGGGGAGCCGCGCATACGCGCTTGGATCCGCGGGGTGCCGCTCGATCCGTACGCGCATCGACAGGTGCGCAGCGCGGCCGCCCTCCCGTTCATCTACCGCTGGATCGCACTGATGCCCGACGTGCATGTCGGCATCGGCGCCACCGTCGGCTCTGTCATCCCCACCAAGGGCGCGATCATCCCCGCCGCCGTGGGGGTCGACATCGGCTGCGGCATGATGGCTCAGGAAACCACGCTGCGCGCCGAGCAATTGCCCGACGACCTCAAGCCGATACGCCTTCTGATCGAGCGTGCCGTGCCGCAGGGCGATCGCGGCAGTCCCAGGCACGGACATGAGAAGGGCGGCTGGAAAAACCCCGATACGCACGCGCGGCGGGTCTGGGCCCAACTCGCCAAGGTCCACGAGCGCATCGCGGACAAGCACGCCGCGGCGCTCAGCGACACACGGCCGCTTCAGCAGCTCGGCAGCCTCGGCGGGGGCAATCACTTCATCGAGCTGTGCATCGACGAGCGCGGCGTTGTCTGGGTGATGCTGCACTCAGGATCGCGCGGCATCGGCAACCGTCTTGGGCAGTACTTCATCGAACTCGCCCGCCAGGACATGCAGCGCCACGAGATCAACCTGCCCGACCGGGACCTCGCCTACTTCAACGAAGGAACCCGGCACTTCGAGGACTACTTCGAGGCTGTCGACTGGGCTCAGAGCTACGCCCGGCTCAACCGCGAGCTGATGATGGCACGCATCCTCCGCGCACTTTCACAGGATGCCGGCCTGCCAGCCTTTCAACTCGGCGCACAGGCGGTCAACTGCCACCACAATTACGTGGCTCGCGAGGAGCACTTCGGCGAGCGCATCCTCGTGACACGCAAGGGCGCTGTTCGCGCCGGCGCGGGCGAGCTGGGCATCATCCCCGGCTCGATGGGCGCGCGCTCCTTCATCGTGCGCGGCAAGGGCAACGCGGAAGCGTTCCATTCCTGCTCGCACGGTGCCGGCCGGGCGATGAGCCGCGGCGAGGCCAAACAGCGCTTCACACTGGAAGACCACGCGGCTGCGACAGCCGGCGTCGAATGCCGCAAGGACGCGGGCGTGCTGGATGAAACGCCGCGCGCGTACAAGGACATCGATGCGGTGATGGCGGCGCAGCGCGACCTCGTCGAAATCGTGCACACGCTCAAGCAGGTGGTCTGCGTCAAGGGTTAGCGGAAGAGGCCCGCTCGACAGGGAACTCGGCGGCAGCTGACGCCCCATTCATCACGGGATGGTGCGCTCGGCCTGCGACTCGAGCCACGCCAGCCCTTTTCCCGGTCAGTCGACTTGACGCTCCAACCAGGCTTGCGCGTAGGCCACAGGATCGGCCACCTCCGCCGGGATCCGGATATCCGGCGCGATGCCGTCCGGATCGACCGGCTCCTGCGGAAGCCGAAGCGAGCGAGAGGTGGCCCAAAATACGCCGAACCTTCCCGAGCGCGTCTGTGTGCCGAGAACGTTGGCGAAATCGAGCACCCCGGCGGAATTCTCCTTGCCGAACAGCGTCACCTTGCGACTCTGCCGCGCTGTGAGGATGAACTGCTCGCCGGAGCTGCCGGCTCCGTCGATCAGGACCGCCACACGCTTGGGGAAGGGACGCACAGCATCGAGACTTTTGATGGAGAAGACCTCCTCAGCCCCTGGAACATAGCTCCCCGGCTTCGCTTGCATGCGAGCAACCCGCCCATCGAGCCAGCGTGCGGTGTCGGGAAACTCCGCACGCAGCTTCTCGGCCTCCTTGCGCAACAAGGCGATGTTGTCCTCACTGGACCGAATCTCCACTCCTACGCCATAGATGGGACGCGTGTACAGCAGCGGAATGATCGGGCTGTAGACGAAGTCAGAACCGCCCCCATTGTCCCGCAGGTCGATCAGCAGATTCGGACACGAAGCCAGTTCCTTCGCATGAGCCTCGAGAAGCGCCTCGAGAGGTTTGGCGCGGCTGACATCGAAGTCAGGCAGGCGCAGCCACATGGTTCCGGACGATAGCGGCTTGAGAAACAGTTCGTCTGCGGGCAGAGCGCGGTCCGCGATGCCGGCGTCGGGCAAGGCAGGATACTCGCGGATCCAATGACCCCAGGTGCTCGTCTTCAGAACCGCGGCATCGAGCATCAGCTCCGCAGTGATTCGATGCGGGGAATGATCCGCGGCGCGGTACAGCATGCGCAGTTTCCCGTCGGCCGTACGAGTCACCTCGGCCTTGACCTGCCCGGCTTTCCAGGCGTCCGCAGTGGTGCTCAGAACGACTGCGGCGAACTGACCCTCCTTGCCGTCCATTCGCAACATGCCCAGCCGGTAACGGTCCTGGATCTTCCAGATTCCCTCGAGCGGATCCCGTTTCCCGCCGAGCGCGTCCAGCTGAGCACGCACGGCCGCTTCACTCCAATTCAGGGTGGGAGGATCGATCATGCTCGCTTCGCTCGGGGGCTCCGAGTCCGAGGAAGCGCCGATCCAGCGGACTCCGACATGGCCGTCTTGGAAGAAGTCCACCCATTCTTTCAGGATCTCCGCCAGCTGCCCGGGTGCGGCGTCGGCAGCCTGGGCACGCAGACGCATGGTCAGCGCATCCAGCTGCGGACGAGTCTCGTCCGTGACCTTGGTGTCCCAACCTGCATAGTTGAGTCGCAGCTTCTCGGTGACGAAGTCGAAGTCCTCGAGATTCAGGTTGCGCGCCTGTGACGTCGAATCGGACTGGGGCCCGGCCGGGGGCGCGTAGGCCTCTGCGAGTCTGTACGTGAAGTGATCCGGCGCGGGCCTTGGCTCGCGCTGAAACCGCAAGGGCATCTTCGAGCCAACCGGCCCGAGCATGAGGGTGCTGCCCCCGTCGAAAGCGCCGTACAGGAAGTAGTGCATGCAGAGGGCCAGGGCTCTGGGGTACGAGAGCTTCGATTCCGGGCGCGCGAGCGCGTTGCGGAACTGAACCGCGTTGAGTGGCGCGCCATGCTCGTCAACTCCCACCAGATCGAGTTGCGGATCGAGAAAAACCCAGGTTTGCCTGTCCTCCAGCCATGCCTCCGTGAAGACGTGTCCGGCGCCGAAGAGAAGCGTCTCCACATCTCGCGCGCGCCCGGCAACCGTCCGGGCAGGAATCCCGACTGCGTTGAGGCATTCGGAAAGCACCTTCCCGAACTGCACGCAACGCCATTGGGAACCGTTCTTCGCAGCTTCGAGAAGACCGGGGACATCCTCCGGAAGGTCGCGATTCCAGCCGCTGTGCGTCGTTCGGGAGTGGACCCAGTGGCACATGCGACGGACTCGGTCGAGATCGGTGACCCCCTCCGCGATGACGGCATCGAGCGCATGGGAGCTTCTCAGCTTCTTGCGCTCCGCGGACTCGATCGGGCGGGGAGTGCCGGGTGCCGAGGCCGTCGGCGGCGATGCATCGAAGACCAGCACGTCGGGGTTCCAAGTGGCCTTTCTGGCTCGCTCGAGCAACTGTGGAAAGCGCCTGTCCGAGCGGACGGTCTGCCATTCGTCCTCGCTGACCAGCTCCTCGGCAAGATTGCAGGCCAGCGGCCCTGCCGCCAGCGGATCGTTCATCATCCGACCCAGCACGCTCTCCAACTCCCCGAAGGCCATGTCCGCACGACCTTCGAGACTCCACGTCGCGGCGATTTCGACGTGCATCCAGAGATCGGGGCTCACCGCCAGCATTTCAACCAGCTGTTGCCGCGCCTCTTTCCATTGCCTGTCTGCCCGCGCGCTCTGGTACTGCTGAAACAGGGCGATCGATCGGTCCGCATCGGTTTCCTGAGGAGAGGGCTGCCGCAGTGACGGCAGAAACAGCGGGGCGATCAGGAGCAGAAAGAAGGAGAATGCGTTCATGGACAAGAGGGATGGCGAATGGAGGCCGTGACGGAAATGTCGATTCGAGGCCGCGGCCAAAGGCGCGCGGACTTCGGGATTCAGTATTCAGGGCAAGCGGCAGCTGGGCTGCGTGGTGAGCGAGCTTTCGTGCTCAACACGCAGCCTGGCCGTGCAGAGCCTGCTGCTTTTGCGAAACCAGAGCAGCGGTCAGAGCCGCCGGATCACGATCGAGCCGTTGACGGTCTCGATTTGAGCATTGGCTTTGCCGCCCGTGCCCGCGCTGCCCTTGAATTCGTTGCGTGCGGGACGCTGGGTCTTCTTCTCGGCAAAGCCCTCGGTGACCACCTTGCCGTTGACGGTCGAGGCTTCAACCTGACCGTTCCAATTCTTCCCAAGCTCCAGCTGGATGGCGCCATTGACCGTATCGACTTCGAGGTCTCCCGCGGTTCCGATGTCGGCAGCCATGGCGATGCGGAGGTTCCCGTTGACCGACTCCGAACGCGCCGCTGAGGCTGCGCCGCTGATCTCGATGGAGCCGTTGAGAGTTTCGACATTCAGTGCGCCAAGATCGCCCGTGACGCGGATCTCGCCGTTGAGCTCAACCTTGGCTTCAACTTTGGTCAGCTTCGGTGTGCGAATGGTGAGATCGGCGAACATCGCGTACTGGAGTCTCTCGGGGAATGAAACCCGCAGGCTGATCTGGCCGCTGCTGTCCCTCTCGACGATCAGCTGCGCGGCTCGAATGGCCTCGCGGAATTCCTCATCCGTGATCCTGACGTTCTGGTGGAACGCGGTGCCGTAGCAACCGAGCTGGGCAGTCACCTGCAGGGACTGGATCGAGTCATCGCGAACGATGGCGACCGAGCCGTTGATCGAGTTCACTCGAAGCGTCTGAGCCTTGTCGACCGAACTCGTGAGCGTGCGGGACAAGCCTTCGGGACTCCCTGTGCCGGCGGTCCCGCTGGTGGAGAGATGGACTTCTTTTTGTCCGTCACCGAGATTCACCCTGAGAACCTTGAGTGACTTCAGGCCCTCCAGCGACTTCAGGCCCTCCAGCGACTTCAGGCCCTCCAGCGACTTCAGGCCCTCCAGTGACGCCAACCCTCCCAACGACTTCAGACCCTTGAGCGACTCTTGCACGCTTTGGCGCACCTCGGCCATCGTGCGATCGAGCTCGTCAGGAAGAAGGACACGACTGTGGGGCCAGCTCTCCCCGGCGGACCGTGCAGTGTTCTCGACGACTGAGCGAATGAAGTCGTCGTACGGTGAATCGCGAAGGCCAGCGGAGCTTGGCTCGCCCGCCGATCCGGACGTCTGCCCCGCTCGGCTCAATTGGATGTTGCCCACGGCGACCGAAAGCTTCATGCGAGCCGCATCCTTGTCGCCAATCGTTCCACTCGACTGCGCCCCGAAGTCCTGGACCTGTTTCGCCGCCGCGATCCCCTCCACCCGGACCCTCCCGAAGTCGGATGCAGCAGACCAGCTGCCCTGCCACTCCGGCGAGAGTTCCAGAGCGATGGAGCCGGCAGAAGTCTCCGCGGTGATGTCCTGCTTCGCTCCGCTCGCGAGGCCGATGCGTAGATCCCCTGCGGCACAGCGGGCACGCAGCGAATCGCTCGCCTCGCGGATGTCGATGTCGCCCAGTGTGGTGGCGAGATCCAGGGCTCCGACCCTGCCATCGGCGCGAAGTGCGCCGCAAACGG
>Ga0172373_10004410_pt1 | contig 19868 bp, 10 predicted proteins | sample Lak10m_2_FD_114546 | JGI IMG/M metagenome (GOLD analysis project Ga0172373, IMG submission 114546) | Freshwater microbial communities from Kabuno Bay, South-Kivu, Congo - kab_092012_10m | ecosystem: Environmental > Aquatic > Freshwater > Lake | place: Democratic Republic of the Congo...
CTGGTGCGCGCCCACGCCTACCTGCGCCGGCTGGGGGCCCAGGGTTTGCGCAGGGTGGCGGAGAACGCCATCATCAACGCCAACTATGTGCGCGTCGGCCTGCAGGATGTGTACCGCCTGGGTTTCGCGGGCACGCCCCTGCACGAGGTGGTGTTCAGCGCCATCAACCAGAAGAAGCTGGGCTACAAGGCCAGCCACATCGCCAAGCGCCTGCTGGACTTCGGCATGCACGCACCCACCACCTATTTCCCCCTCATCGTGCCCGAAGCCCTGATGGTGGAACCCACGGAGACGGAGAGCCGGGTGACGCTGGATCGCTTCATCGCCGCCATGCGCCAGATCCATCGGGAGTGCGAGGAGAAGAACCCCCTGCTGGACAGCGCTCCCAACACCACGCCCGTGCGCAAGCTGGACGATGTGCGGGCGGTGAAGCAGCCGCGCCTGCGTTGGCGCCCGGAGCCCGCTGGCCATGATCAATCCTCCGTCTGAGGCCCTGCTGAAACATCTGGGTCTGGAGCGCTTCGCCGCCCTGGACCTGGAGACCACCGGGCTGGATGACACCTGCGAGATCATCGAGCTGGGCCTGGTCGTCTACGAAGGCGGCCAGGCCCGGACCACCGTCTCCACCCTGGTGCAACCCACCCAGGCCGTTCCGCCTCGTATCCTGCAACTGACGGGCATTGATCCACGCAAGCTGAAGAAAGCCCCGCGCCTGTCGGAGGTGCTGCCCGAAGCCCTGGCGGCCATTGGCTCTTCCCCCGTGGTGGCCCACAATCTGGCCTTTGATCAGGGAGTGCTGGAGCGCCAGAGCGTGCGATCCGGTCTGCCCTGGCACCCCGCCGTGGCTGGTTGGGACACAGTGCCCCTGGCCAGGGTGATCCTGCCCACCATCGAGAGTCACCGTCTGGCCGATGTGGCCTCCTTCCTGCAGGTGCCGCTGGTGAACGCCCATCGCGCCACTGACGACGCACGGGCCGCCGGCGATGTGCTCCTGCGGCTGGCGAGTTTGGGCGCGGGAATGGAGTTGCCCATCCTGCGTCGTCTGGCCCTGCTCTGCCACGGCACGGGCGATGTGCAGGAAGCCTTTTTCCAGGGACTGGTGAACTGGGTGAAGGCCCAGGGCCAAAGCGATGGTTGGCGCGCCGCCATGCCCATCGGTCGCAACGGCCAGTACCAGTGCGCCGGCGCCGGACCCCGGGGTGGGGACTTCCAGGCGGAGGAGTGGTTTGGTGCCCAGGGCCGCCTGCAGGCCGCGGTGGAGGGTTTCCGCCACCGTCCCCAACAGGAGAGCATGGCCCGTGCCGTGGGCGACTGGCTCGCCGCCCCCACCCTGGACGATGCCCCGCGCCTGTTGGTGGCCGAGGCCGCCACGGGCACGGGCAAGTCCTTCGCTTACCTCGTGCCCGCCCTGCTGTGGAGCGCCGATCGCCGGGAGGCGGGTGGCGGCCCGGTGGTGGTGAGCACGCACACACGGCACCTGCAGGACCAGCTCTTCGACCAGGACCTGCCGCGCCTGGGCGCCCACCTGGGCCGACCTTTGCGTGCCGCCCTGCTCAAGGGGCGTGGCAACTACCTGTGCGGCCATCGCCTTGAACGCCTGCTGGAAGAGGCCCAGGAGCGCCTGGGTCCCGCCGATCGCCTGGCCCTGCTGCCATTGGTCACCTGGGCGGCCATCACGCGCTCCGGCGACATGGAGGAGAGCACGGGTTTCCGCGCCGCCCACCTGGGCAAACTGTGGAGCCAGGTGCGCAGTGAGGGCGGCTCCTGCGCCAATCCTCTCTGCCGCGCCGGAGGGCGCGAAGACGGGATAGGCATCGTGTGCTGGGGCTCCCGCGCCCGGCAGTCCGCCCAGGCCGCCCACCTGCTGGTGGTGAACCACAGCCTGCTCTTGTCGGATCTGGGCGTGGAGCACGGCATCCTGGGCCCCTTCGACACACTCATCGTTGACGAGGCGCACCAGTTCGGGCGCAGCGCCGATCAGCACCTGCGCCGCAGCTTCGCCTTCCACCATGTGGAGGGTCGCCTGTGTGGCCTGCACGATCCCGCCGCCCAGGGCCGAGGTGTTTTGCGCCAGCTGCGCAAGGGCTGGCAGTCCGCCGTGGGCGAGCCGGACCTGAACCAGCGCGGATTGCGGGCCATGGAGGCGGTGGCGGAGGCCGTGGACGAGGCCCTGGTGGCGGTGGGCCGCGCACGCGCGGAGCTCAGCACTGTGCAGCGCGAACGCCACGGCGAGAGCCTGCAGCGCAACCGCTACATGCACAAGGAACGCCTGCGCGCCGGCAACAGTCCCTTGCGCCTGACGGCGGCGGCCTGCGCCGAGGTGGAGGAGAGCCTGGCTTCCCTCCTGCGCTCGTTGGGCCCGCTGGAAAAGGCCCTGGAGGATGCCCGCCAGGAGAGCCTGCAGTCCTTGCAGGGCGAATGCCGCAGCATGGCCGAAGCCCTGCGCCAGGATCTGGAGCTGCTGGGCCTTCTGCTGGAAGAGGACGACGCCGACGGCGAGGCGGTGATCTGGTGCGAGGTGCATCCCCAAAGTGCCGAGAGCATCTTCCACCGTTTGCCGCTGGAGGCCGGCCTGCGCCTGGCGGAAGACCTGTGGAAGCCCTTGAAGCGCGTGCTGCTCACCAGCGCCACCCTGACGGTGGCGGGCTCCTTTGACTGGATCTCGGACCGTCTGGGCTTGCGGGAGTGCCAGGGCCAGCTGGATTCCCTGGTGGTGGACAGCCCCTTCAACTTTCAGCGCCAGGCCCGTGTGCTGGTTCCCACCTGGCTTCCGGAGGCCTCGGGCTACAGCACGGAGGCCTTCGCCACGGAACTGGCCCGCCTGTTGGCCCAGGTGTGCGAACGCTATGGACGGGGCACTCTGGTGCTCTTCACCAGCTACACGCTGCTCAACCGCTGCCACCTGGCCCTTCTGCGGGAGCTGGACCAGCGGCGCTTTCCCCTGCTTGCCCAGGGTCTGGACGGCAGCCGCACGGAACTGCTGGAGCGCTTCCGCAGCCACGGCAAGTCCGTGCTGCTTGGGGTGGATTCCTTCTGGGAGGGCGTGGATCTTCCCGGTGAGGCCCTGCAGCTGCTGGTGATGACCAAACTGCCCTTCGATGTGCCTGGCGAGCCCCTGCTGGACGCGCGCAGCGACCTCTTGCAGCGCAAGGGAGGCAACGCCTTCCGTGACATGAGCGTGCCCGAGGCGGTGATCCGCTTCCGCCAGGGTTTCGGGCGCCTGATCCGCCACGAGCAGGACAAGGGCGTGTTTCTGCTGCTGGACAAGCGGGCGGTGATGAAGGAGTACGGCCGCCGCTTCCTGGACAGCCTGCCTCTGGGCCACCAGATGGTGCTGCGGGAAGAGGACCTTCATCGGGAGCTGCGCAGTTTTTTTGGCGCGTAGGCAGCGCGAAATCGTTCCTTTTCTCGTGCTCGTTTCCGGCCGACGCAATGGCGCAGAGGTCCCGAATGCGTGGCTCGCTATTGGGACAGCCAGGACCCTTACTCAGCTGGAGGAGAGATGACCGTCGACCGCGTGGATCACATCGGCATTGCCGTGCCCAGCCTGGACGAGGCCCAACCCTTCTGGGAAATGGGCCTTGGGCTGACATTCCATCCCCGGGAAGTGGTGGCAGACCAGCAGGTGCGGGTGGCCATGGGCGAGGCCGGCGAGACGCACATTGAACTGTTGGAGCCCACGGATCCCGCCAGTCCCATCGCGCGCTTCCTGGAGAGCAAGCGCCCCGGACTGCACCACATCGCCCTGCATGTGGACGACCTGGACGCCGCTCTGGAGAAGCTGAAGGCTCAGGGCGCCCGCCTCATCGACCCGGTGCCGCGTGTGGGCGCCGGTGGCAAGCGCATCGCCTTTGTGCACCCCAAGAGCAGCTCGGGAGTGTTGCTGGAGCTGTGCGAGGGATAGTCCGCACGGGCAGCCTCCCCCTCGAGTCGCGTGGCGGGACGCGCATCCGAGTGCCGCTTCGCTGCGCGTGAGGGCTGCTGACTTGAGTTCCAATGCACGCAAGCAATGGGTCGCCGGAGCCGATGTTTCGCTTTGATCCCGCAGCCTTCCCCACCGATCCAGGGGTGTATCTCTTCCGCGATGGAACGGGCGCCGTGCTCTATGTGGGAAAGGCCGTCAACCTGCGCCAGCGCCTGCGCAGCTACGCCGCCGGAGGCGACGGTCGCGCCCAGATTCCCGCCATGCTGCGCAAGGCCACGGCGGTGGAGGTCCTTGTCACCGGCAGCGAGGTGGAAGCCCTGGTGCTGGAGAACAACCTCATCAAGGAGCACGCGCCGCGTTACAACATTTTCCTCAAGGACGACAAGAGCTACCCCTTCATCCGCATCACCGCCGAAGCCTATCCCCGCGTGCTGCTCACGCGCCAGCTGGTGCGCGACGGCAGCCGCCACTATGGCCCCTTCACCGAGGTGCGCATCCTGCGCGGCTTCCTGAAGGGCCTGCGTGAGCGCCTGCACATCCGCCAGTGCGATCTGCACATCACCCAGGAGAGCATCGCCGCTGGGCGCCACAAGCTCTGCCTGGACTACCACCTGGGCATCTGCCGGGGTCCCTGCGAGGGGCTGCAGACAGAGGAGGACTACGGCGCGGCGGTGGACGCCGTGCGCAGCCTGCTCAAAGGCCGGGGCGCGGCGTGGCGACGGGAGGAGGAACTGCGCATGCGCCAGGCGGCGGCGCGGCTGGATTTTGAGGAGGCGGCCCGGCGGCGGGACGCCCTGCAAGCGCTGGAGCAGTTGGCCAAGGGGCAGAAGGTGGAAGTGCAGGAGGCCGGCGAGGCCGATGTGATGGGCCTGGAGCGCCGCGACCACGAAGCGGCCGTGGCCCTGCTGCGCGTGCGCGAGGGCCGTGTGTTGGGGCGCTTCCACAGCACGCTGGAGGGCAGCCTGGGGCGGTCGGACGGCGAAGTTGTGCGCGCTTTTCTGCTGTCCTACTACAGCGCCTGCGAGGATCTGCCCCGGGAGATCTGGCTCAGCCACGCCCTTGACGAGCCGGATCTGGTGGCCCAATGGTTCGGCTTGCGGGCGGGGGAACTGTCCCGGCCAGGGGATGTGCAGCGCGCGCCCAGGGTGCTGGAACCCCAGCGCGGGGACCGCGCCGCCCTGCTGCGTCTGGCCCGCCTCAATGCCGCCCAGGTCCTGGAGGAGCGGGAGTTGCGCCGTCTGGCCCGGGACCGGGTGCCCGCGGCCTTGAGCGCCCTCATGCGCGACCTGGGCCTGCCCTCCCTGCCCCACCGCATCGAAGGTTTCGACATCAGCCACTTTGGCGGCAAGGCCACGGTGGCCAGCCTGGTGGTCTTTGTGGACGGGCGCCCCTTGAAGCGCGACTATCGCCACTTCCATGTGAAACAGGTGGCGGGGGTGGACGACTTCGCCAGCATGGAGGAGGTGGTGGAGCGTCGCTACCAGCGCCTGTGCGAGGAGGGGCAGCCCATGCCGGACCTCATCCTCATCGATGGCGGCAAGGGGCAACTGGGCCGGGCCCACGAGGTGCTGTGCCGGCTGGGCATGCCGTCACAGGCCCTGTGCGGCCTGGCCAAGCGGCTGGAGGAGGTCTTCCTGCCCGGAGAGAGCCTGCCGCGCAACATCCCCAAAGACTCCGCGGCCAATCGTCTGCTGCAACAGGTGCGCGACGAGGCCCACCGTTTCGCCCTGGCCTTCAACCGCCGGGAAATGGGGCGCCTGGCCCTGCCGGATCCCCTGGCGGGCATTCCCGGCCTCGGCCCTGTGTTGCGCGAGCGTTTGCTTCTGCGCTTTGGCGATGTGAAGCACCTGCGGGAAGCCACCGTGGAGGAGCTGTGCGCGGTAAAGGGCATGGGTCCCAAAGGAGTGGAACAGCTTCGCCGGCACCTGTCCCAAAGCCAGGGAGCTGTGCAGGATCCGTCAGGTTGAACAAGTGAAATTCAAGCTGTTCTTGTGAAATTATTGAACAGCAACAGCTTTGTTTTGGCCTGATTCTTGCCGCATCTGCATCGATTGAACCACGGCCCTCCCCGCCCTATGGAGAGCCTCACCCTAGTCAGAAGAAGGAGAATCCGATGCGGAACGTGATCGCTTTGGCCGCGCTGCTCAGCGCCAGTGCCGCTTTCGCCGGTACGGTGACCTGGCAGTGCAACATGAATGTCCAGATCGCCATGGGTGCTTTCAACCCGGCGGTGGACCAGTTGCTGGTGCGCGGCTACGCCAACGACTGGAGTGGCACCAACCCCACCCTGACGGACCCGGACAACGACGGCATCTACACGGGCAGCTTTGATCACAGCTTTGCCGATCCCTGGAGCCCCTGGTACGCCGAGTACAAGTATGTCATCAGCTACGGCGGCACGGCGGACAGCTGGGAGTTCGTGGGCAACCGTCCCTACACCTACGGTGGCGCGGACATGACCCTGCCCGTGGACTACTACAACAACATCAGCGCCGCTCCGAGCACCTGCAGCGTGGAAATCACCTTCCAGGTGGACATGGGCGTGCAGGAAGCCACCGGCGCCTTTGATCCCCTCACGGACATCGTGGTGGTGCGCGGCGGCACCAGCCCCCTGCAGTGGGGCGGCACGGACTTCACCTGCGCCAATGTGGGCGGCAGCGTCTACGCGGTGACCATTCCCTTCGCCAACCAGCCCGAGAGCAACGCCATCGAGCACAAGTTTGTCATCGTGGGCGGCGGCGACAATTGGGAGAGCAGCCCCAACCGTCTGGCCTACAGCGACTGCGAGTGGACCGACACCGACGGCGACCTGCTCCTCAACGGCACCTTGGCCCCCGTCTATTTCAGCGATGTGAACTGGGACAACATCACCGACCACGATGTGCTGGTCGCCTTCGATGTTGACGCCAGCCGCGTGTCCTGCTACTTCGGCAATGGCGGCGCCCCCGTGTGGAACGGCATTGCCAGCTACGGCGATGTGAGCTTCGTCAGCGTGCATGGCTTCTTCAATGGCTGGCCCGCCTGGGACGGCACCATCGGCCAGGCTTACCGCTGCCTGAGCGACAGCCCCTGCGGCTTCACGGGCTCGATCCTCTTCCCGGCCGGTTCCTCCAAGAACCAGGTCTACAAGTTCGGCCTGAACGGCTTCGACAACGAAGCCGGCTTCGGCCAGGATCACGCCTTCAATCTGGGCAACGACGGCGGCACCGGCTTCATGACCGTGGCCCTTGAGTTCGGCAGCAACGGCAGCGCTTGGGATTGCTTCACGGGTTGTCAGGAGACGGTGGACGCCCAGGAAGTGCCCTCCGCCTTTGCCCTGAGCCAGAATGTGCCGAACCCCTTCAACCCCAGCACCACCATCACCTACACCCTGGCCCAGACCAGCCAGGCCAGCCTGAAGGTCTACGACCTGGCCGGTCACGCGGTGGCCACCCTGGTGGACGGCATGGTTGAGGCCGGTTCCCACAGCGTGGTCTTCGACGGCAGCCAGCTGACCAGCGGCGTGTACTTCTACACCCTGCAGGCCGGCGACATGGCCCAGACCCAGAAGATGGTCCTGGTGAAGTAAGCCTTCGCCCCATCCCCGACGAGCTTTCTGCCCGCCCCTTGCTTGCAGGGGGCGGGCTTTTTCATCCAGGATGTTCAGCGCGGCCTGTCCTGTGGAATTCCCATTCCCGATCTGGCAAGACATGCCATTCCCAGGTGTGGGGCCACTTCCCCAGCCGACAATTCCTAAAGGGTTGCTGAACAACAAGATGTTCGCAGATGCCTTTGGCATGCCATTTGATAAGGCCTTCATGCGCGCCCCCAAGGGAAGGACAGGATGGGGCGTTCTTTGGGAGGACAGATCATGCAATTCAGCTTGGTGAAAGAGATCCGCCGCGGTGAGAACCGGGTGGCCTTGACCCCCAGCGGGGTGGGCCAGCTCATCGCCTGTGGACAGGAAGTGTATGTGCAGTCGGGGGCTGGCGCCGCCAGCCACTTCTCGGATCAGGAGTACCAGGACGCCGGTGCCACGGTGGTGTACACGCCGGAGGAGGCCTACGCCCGGGGCGAGGTGGTGGTGAAAGTGCTGCCACCCAAGGAGGACGAGGCCGAGCTGCTGCAGGAAGACCGCTGCCTGGTGAGTTTCCTGCAAATCGCCGCCGGGCGGGACCGCCTGCTGGACAAGCTGGTGCAGGAGCACACCCTGGCCCTGGGGCTGGAACTGGTCTCCCACCAGGACGGACGCAAGCCCCTGGTCACCGCCATGAGCGAGATCGCCGGCCAGTTGGCCATTCAGTTCGGCGCCAACTACCTGCTCAGTGACCACGGTGGGCGCGGCCTTCTGCTGGGCAGCATTCCCGGCATCGCCGGCGCCACCGTCACCATCCTTGGCGCGGGCACCCTGGGCACCATGGCGGCGCGCACGGCCCTGGGCATGGGCGCCCAGGTGGTGCTGCTGGATCGGGACATCATCCAGCTGCGTCGGGCCCAGCATGTGCTGGGCAATGTGGCCACCATGATGGCCACGGCAGCCAACATACGCCGCAGCCTGGCCTTCGCGGACATCGCCATAGGCGCCGTGAGCCTGCCCGGCGACCGCACCCCGCACATGGCCGACCGGGAGATGGTGCGGGGCATGAAACCCGGCGCCGTCATCATCGACACCTCGGTGGACATGGGCGGCTGCTTCGAGACCACCCGGCCCACCACCATCGAGAGCCCCACCTATGTGGCCGAGGGCGTGGTGCACTGCTGCATTCCCAACCTGCCTTCCCTGGTGTGCCGCACCTCCAGCCGGGCGCTCTCCCACAGCATCACGCCCCTCTTGCTGGAAATGGCGCGGGAAGGCGGCGCCGTGCCACTGCTGCGACGCATCGAGGGCCTGCGCCACGGCGTGGTCACCTTCGCGGGTCAGGTGATGAACGCGCGCCTGGCGGAGCTCTACGGCCGACCGCTGGGGGATCTGGACACGGCCCTGGCCGCCTGGCAAGGCGGGGAGGTGCGCGCATGAGCTGGGTAACCCGCTACCGCGAGCGCTGCGTGAGTGCCGAGGAGGCCGTGCAGGTGGTGAAGAGTGGCGACACGGTGCATGTGCACCCGGGCTGTGCCATCCCCACCCGTCTGGTGAACGCCCTCTCCGCCCGCTGGCGCGAACTGGAGAAGGTGGAGATCCTGCACATCCTCACCTTCAACCCCGCGCCTTATGTGGCGCCGGAGATGGCCGGACACTTCCACCACACGGCCTTCTTCACCGGGGCCAATGTGCGCGAAGCCGTCAACGATGGCCGGGCGGACTATGTGCCCATCTTCCTCTCGGAGATTCCCAGCCTCTTCCGCAACGAGTATCCCATCGATGTGAGCATCATCCATGTCTCCCCTCCGGACGAGCACGGCTTCTGCAGCTACGGCATCGGCGCGGAAGTCACCAAGCCCGCAACCGAGGCGGCGCGCATCGTCATCGCCCAGGTCAACCCGCGCATGCCCCGCGTGCACGGAGACAACTTCATCCATGTGAGCAAGATCAAGGCCTTCGTGGAGGTGGACGACCCCTTGGTGGAGATCGTGCAGGGCACGGTGAGCGACAAGAACAAGGCCATTGGCCGCAATGTGGCCACCTTGATCGAGGACGGCGCCACCCTGCAGATGGGCATTGGCGGCATTCCCGACGCCGTGCTGCTCTACCTCGAGGACAAGCGCGGCCTGGGCATCCACACGGAGATGTTCAGCGATGGCGTGGTGAAGCTGGTGGAGGAGGGGGTCATCACCAACGACCGCAAGACCCTGCACCCGGGCAAGATGGTGGCCAGCTTTTGCATGGGCACCAAACGCCTCTACGACTTCGTGGCGGACAATCCCCTCATCGAGTTCCACCCCAGCAACTATGTGAACGACCCTTTCAATGTGGCCAGGAACGACAAGATGGTGGCCATCAACAGTGCCCTCTCCGTGGACTTGACGGGGCAGGTGAACAGCGACAGCATCGGCACGCGCATCTACAGCGGCTTTGGCGGACAGGTGGACTTCATTCGTGGTGCCAGCCGCAGCGTGGGCGGCAAGCCCATCATCGCCCTGCCCGCCACGGCCAAGAACGACACCCAGACGCGCATTGTGCCCACCCTGGCGCCGGGGGCGGGCGTGGTCACCAGCCGCGCCGATGTGCACTATGTGGTGACGGAGTACGGCGTGGCCTATCTGCACGGCAAGAGCATTCGCCAGCGGGCCCGCGCCCTCATCGATGTGTCCGCTCCGGAATTCCGCGAGGAACTGGAGGCGGAGGCCCGGCGCTTGCGCTACCTGTAACATCCTTTCGCCCTTCCCTTTGGCCATTCTCGGCCACGGTGTGACACAAAGAGGGTCGTCCAGCAGGACGGCCCTCTCTCCTTTTCATTCATGAATCTTGAATCAGAAAGCCTTGCGGCGCTGATTTGCGACAGCTGAAGCTGATCCATTTGACGGCCGTCACACCTCCTGAAGTCCGGCAATGCCATGCTTCTCCCCGCATGCCGGACACCATCCGGGTGCATGGGCGGCCCTCAATTCGGCATGAGCGCGCAGCCTGTTCCCGCCGCCCCGTTCCCGCCTGGCTCCGGCTGACACACACACAGCAAGGAGCGCATCATGAAGAGCTGTCATCCTGTCGAGCCCGTGCCGTGGTGGCGGCGCGAGCTGGCCGGGGCCGCCGTGTGGCTGGTCCTGTGGCCCCTCAACCTGTCGCTGGCCCAGTGTCCGCCAGTGATCCCGCCCCCTTCCTGCCTGCCGGAGATGGAACCCAACAACGAAATCTGGCTGGCGGCCCCCTGGCCGGTGGAGCAGCCCCTCTGCGGCACCCAGAGCGCGGCCACCGGTTCCGACTTCTTCCAGCTGCTGGGCGTGCCGGCGGAGATGGGCCTGACCATCACCCTTGTGCCGGACACCTTCAATCCCCTGCTGCGCCTGTGGACCCTGGAAGGGGGCAATCCCCGGCTGCTGGCCACCAGCGACGAGCACGGCTGGTGCCAGGCGGAGCAGATCACCGGTGGCGGCTGGGATCCCTGTCAGGTGCTTGTGCCCGTGGGCAATCTGATCCTGGAAGTGGCGCAGAGCCCCTTGTCCCTGCCTTCCACAGGCAATTGGATGGCCACCTCCGCCGTGGTGTACACGCCGGTGCCGGTGGGGGATTGCTGCCAGCTTCCGCTGGCGGTGGGCTCCTTTCCCTTCACGGACACCCAGAACACGGGCAGCCTCTTTCGCGACATGGGCTTCGGGCCTTCGGCGGATGTGTGGTACCGGCTGGACCTGCCTTCCGCGGGCATCCTGACGGCACAGACCTGCGCGGGCGGCACCACTTTCGACACCGTGCTGCGAGTGGTGGACACCGACTGCTCCACCGTGCTGGACTTCAACGACGACAGCCCCCGCTGCGGAGTGGGCAGCACGAGCAGCTGGCTGCGCAAGGCCCTGCCCGCCGGGATCGTCTATGTGGTGGTGGAGGGCTCGGGAAATGCAACGGGTACCTTTCAGCTGGACCTGGCATTCACCACCTGTGCGGGTGTCAGCCCGGATCCCGGCATGCTCTACGAGACGGAACCCAATGACGAGTGGTCCATGGCCCAGCCCTGGCCTGTGGATCAGGGCCTCTACGGAGAGCAGGGGCTGACGGGGGACAGCGACTGGTTCGCCCTGGCCGGCCTGCTACCGGGCGAGATCCTGCAGGTGTCCCTGCAGCCCGACACTTTTGATGCGGTGTTGCGCGTGTACCGCGTGAGCGGTGGCAGCCCGGCGCTGGTGGCCGAGTCCAACGCGGGTGGCTACTGCGAGGCGGAGCTTGTGACTGTTGGGGGCTGGGATCCCTGCACGGAGCTCTTTCCGGTGGACCAGCTCCTGGTGGAAGTCTCCCAGGGCCTGTCGGGCGCGCCAGCCATGGGACACTACAGCGCCAACGCCCTGGTGCTGGCGCCAGGGATTCCCGCCGGCGATTGCTGCCAGGTACCGCTGGTGGTGGACGCTTTCCCCTTCGTGGACACCCGGAACAGCGGCGTGGCGTTCCGGGACATGGGCTTCGGCCCCAGCCCCGATGTGTGGTACCGCGTGGAACTGGATCAGGCGGGAGTCCTCACCGCCAAAACCTGCGGCGGCCAGACCACCTTCGACACGGTGCTTCGCGTGGTGGACGAGGATTGCAGCACCGTCCTGGCGGTGAACGACAACAGCGCAATGTGCGGGCGGGGCAGCGTGCAGAGCTGGCTCAGCACCTGTCTTGGCGCGGGCACCTGCTATGTGGTGGTGGAAGGCCTGGACGCGGCCTCCGGCACCTTCACCCTCTCACTTGATGTGCGGCCCAGCGTGGGCGTCCCCAGCCTGATGGTGGGTGAATGGGGGCGTTTGGCGGAGGACTGGCACCAGCACTACGGGCCAGGCAGCAGCCGGCTGGTGCTGCTGGCGGACGATGCCTGCGGCCGCGTGGGCCAGGTGAATTTCCACGCCCGGGTGCCCGAAGGCCCGAGCCTTGTGCTGGGTACCGACACGGACGGCCGGGAAGCCTGGCTGGCCACGCAGCATGTGGCCACGGAGGACGCCGGCGGCTGGTCCCTGGCCTTTGATCCCTCCCTTTTGCGCAGCAGTCCCGGCCCGGTGATCTTCAGTGCCGAGCTGATCCTGGACGACGGTTCCATGCACCAGGTGGAACAGGAATCCTGGTATGCCCCCAATCTGGAGCCGGAGGCCCTGGTGGAAGGGCTGGAGCACGAGGAGATCGTCTACGGCGAGCAGGTCACCCTGCGCCCGGCTGACAGTGCGCTGCCCGGCACCTGTGTGGGCTGGAGTGTGGCGGAGAAGGCGCTGGAGTGGTCGCGCAGCGTGCCTGCGGTGAATCAGCGCGGTGTCAGCGACAGCCACTGCGCCCCGGCGGCGGCGGCGGCCTGCCTGGAGTGGCTGGACGCCACCTATGGCAGCCAGGTGACCGGTGGCTTGAGCGGCGACTCGCTCACGGCGGCCGTTGGCACCTACATGGGCACCAATGCCGACCCCGCCAACCCGGGCACCAAGCCTTCCAACATGGTGAGCGGACTGCAGGGCTGGATTGACGACCACGGCGGCGGCTACACCGTGCACACAGAGAATCCTGCCACGCCGGCGGGCATGCAGGACCAGGGCGAGGCCCAGGGCCAGGATGTGATTCTGGTGCTTGAGTGGGCCGATGGCGGCGCCCACGCCGTCACTCTGAGCAGCATCCACAACCTGCCCCAGGAGGACGGCACCGTGCTGATGGACTTCATGGATCCCTGGACGGGCGGAACCCAGTGGGGCAGCTTCGACCCCGCCACCGGGACCTTCAGCGGTTATGGAGACGGTGGGGATGGCGGCGCCACGGGCATGGCCACCTATGTGTGCCCGGTGGGGGATTCCCCCGGCCCCGCCCGTACCACATGGGAGGCCTTCGATGGTCCGCTCAGCATCCCGGTGCCCATGGGGCGCTCCTGGTTGAAACTGGCCTTCCTGGATCCTTACGGCAAAAGCCGCGAGCTCTTCAGCATCGTGGAGCGCCGTCCACCGGAGGCCCCCTGGGTGCTCATTGAAAGGGTGGATCCCGCACTCGTGCGCCTCAGCTGGGCGGCGGTGCGCGATGCGGTGGCCTACCGCATCTACCGCAGCCCGAACGGAATCTTCACCCTGGCGGACATGGAGCCCTGGCTGGAAACCACCGCCTGCGAAGCGTGGGATTCCACCGATGATGGCGGGGGTGGCGGGCGCTGGTTCTACCGCGTGGTGAGTGTCTACGAACAGTGATGAGGGCCGGGAGTCGGCGGGAAGTGAGCCATGGATGAAGGGCCGTTGGCCAGCGCTGCCAGACTCCCATGAACAGTTGGACAAAGGGAGGGCGCCCGCGGGCGCCCTCCTTAGGGTGTTGGGGTTCAGGGGCGGATCAGAAGGAACCGAAACTTCCGCTGCGTCCCCGGCGCTTGTCCCATTTCAGGTCTTCCAGGAGGTCGCTCTTCACCCGCACCAGCAGATGGTAGGAGCCCCGGCGCGGATCCCAGGTGAAGTGGCCCTCCCAGCAGTGCATGTCCCGGTAGATGTTCAGGCTCTGGGAGGAGAAGGACTTGGCCTCGATGTCGTAGTGCAGGCCACTGGAGAGTTTCCAGTTGCGGCTGAGGTTCAGGCTGCCCCGCAGATCCACCAGGCTGCGCTTGATGGGCGTGAGGGGGTTGCTCTTGTCCTGGCTCCACGACCAGGTGGCGGTGAGGGTCCAGGGAATACTCAAGTCCGCGCTGCCAAAGGAAGGTGCGAAGCGCGTGTCGTCCTCGTCGTCGATGGGGGCAACAGCCTGGGTGCTGACACCGCGACCTCCGCCCAGGCGCGTGCTCACCGTGACGCTGGTGCTGCTCAGGCGGGGCAGGCGGCCATCCTGCCACACATAGCGGGCCACCTTGCGCCCGGTGGCGGCATGGGTTTGATAAGGCGAGTGGGTGGTGCTCATCTGCAGGTTCAGGCTGCCCAGCGGCCCAAGACGCAAGCCGGAAGCCTGCAGGGGGTCCAGGGACCAGGTGCTTTGGAAGTCGGACAGGCGCAGGCTGTCGGCCATGAAGTTGTAACTGGCCCCCGTGCTCAGGCGCAGCAAGTCCGTTTTGATGCTGGCCGCTGGGGCAGCGCCGCCTGTCGCCGCGCTGTCAGCATCGGCGCCGGATGCCGCCTGTGCCGTCTCCGGCGCCTTCCACTTGCTCTGCCACAATTGTCCCAGACTCATGCCCAGGCTGAGGCTCTCGCGGGAGGGCGTGGCGCCGTAGATGCTGTTGCGAAAACGGTCCAGCTCCAGGACCAGGCTGTCGCCCTGGCTGGCGCGCTGCACATACCCCCAGCTCTCCTTGGAGAAGTCCGGCGTCCAGGTGGCACTAAGGCTGGGGCTGAGCACATGGCGCAAGGCCTCCAGGCGGCCGAACTTCGGGTAGATCACGCCGTAGAGCTGGGTGGAACTGGCCAGGGTGGCGCTGAAAGTCTGGCGCGTGGCGAAAGCGCTCACCGTGGTGCTGTCCAGGGTGCCGTCGCTGTGCCGCGTGAAGGCCTGCACCTCGTCCACCCAGATGGAAGTGGCGCTGAGGCTGGGAGTCAGGGCCAGAGGGCCCACCTTGCCGGGTATGCCCAGGTTCAATCCATGACGGACGCCACGCCGGTTGGTGGCATCGGCCCACTTCAGCCCATCCATCTCGTAGCGGCTCTCTCCCCGGCTGGACAGTTTCAGCGTGGCGCCTGCGAGCCATTGCCCCAGCGCTCCGCCGCCCGCCGTAGCATTGCCGCCCTGACCCAATGCCTTCAGCGGGCTCCAGGTGGGAAAGGTCACATCCAGCACGGGCAGCGCACCCGTGGTCCGCTGGGTCTCCAGGTTCTGCGTGCCGCTGCCGTTCAAGGTCCAGCGGATGCCCGCCTCGGGAAAGGACCCCGCCAGGCTGAGATTGCTTGTCAAGTTCTGGGTGAGGCGGGTGATGGCGTTGTCGCTGTTTTCCTCGTAGTACTGCTTGCTGGAAGCCATGGCCACCTTGCTGCGGAAACTGAGGTAGGGGGTGATGGCCTGGTCGTGGCTCCAGCGCAGGTCCCAGCCCTCCCGGTCCCGGGTGCGTGTCAGGTTGTAGCTGCCCGCCAATTGGCCGCGATCGCCGGGCCGCCACTGGTAGCGCGTCAGATTCTCGAAGAGCCAGTCCGGCCCGTTCTCGGCGTAGCTCACGCGCATCTGGGTGTCCCAGGTGTCCGAAGCCGCCCAGTACCAGCCCAGGTGATCCAGTTTGCGGCCCTGCTGTTCGGTTTGGCCGAAGCTGGGTAGGATGATGCCGCTGGCACGACCGCGCTTCAGGCTGAAGAGGGCCACCGGGCTGTAGAGAGTCGGAACCGCGCCGAAGTGCAGGGTCACATCCTTGGCGAAGACCTTGTCCTTCACCAGCATCTTCAATTTGCGCGCCTTGAAGTGATAGTGCGGGCAGCCTTCGTCGCAAGTGGTGAAAACCGCGTTGGCCACATGCATTTCCTTGCCCGCCACGCGCTTCACCCGGGAGCCGCCGTAGAAGCTGGGGTCCTCCGCCGCGCGACCGTCGCGGATGTAGCCCTGGCGGGTGCGGATGTCCAGGCTCATGCTGCGGCCGTAAAGCACCTGGTTGCCATCGGTAAACACGGGCCAGGGCAGCTCCGGGCGCAGGCGCAGGCTGTCCGTCGGTTCAAGGCTCAGCGCCAGGGGGCTCTCCGGGGTGGCGGGAGTGCCCATGCCCTTCAGGCTCTGGCCCGCGCCCAGTTCCAAGCCACCTTCGCAGGTGCCGTTCTCCATAGGCGGAGATTCCACCGTGGCGCCCGGAGCATCCGACCAGGCCTCCACGCGGTTTCTCTCCCAATCCACCAGAAGTTCGGGGCTTTCCAGACTCATGCCCAGGAATTGCAGGCTGCTGCGGCCGGCCAAAAGGGTGCGGCGGCCGTCGATTTGCATGAAGAGGCTGTCGGCCTTGTAGGTGACCACACTGTCCTGGATGGCCGTGAAGCCGCTGCCCACGAGCTGGCTGGAAGGGTTGAAGGGCGCGGCCGAAAGCCCGTGGCAGGTGAGAAGCAGGATGCCCAGCCCCATCAGGCGGGAGAGCGGCAGGCATCTCGGAATCATGGCGTCTCCTGCTGGCCCGCCCGCGTGCGCGGGAGCGGCTAACGAAAAAGCCGCGTTTCCGCGGCTTGTGGGCCGCAAGGGCGGCCAAAGTGGGCGATGCGGGGCTCGAACCTGCGACCTCTGGTATGTGAGACCAGCGCTCTGACCAACTGAGCTAATCGCCCGACAGGCCCCAAGTATATCACCTGCCCTGCGACCAGTCAAGAGTGGGGCGACAGGCCTGCGCTCTTTGTTATGTTGTGCCCGCCGCGCGCCCGGGGCGAGGCCACGGATCATTCCACATCTTTTCAGCATCGCGAGGAACAGGATGAGTATCCGCATCGGCATCAACGGTTTCGGCCGCATCGGCCGTCTGGTCTTTCGTCGCGCCATCACCATGGGCGGCATTGAAGTGGTGGGCATCAACGACCTCACCAGCGCCGCCGTGTTGGCCCATCTGCTGAAGTATGACAGCACCCACGGCCGCTTCCAGGGCCAGGTGGAGGTGGATGGCGATGCCATCGTGGTGAACGGCCAGCGCATTCCCATCAGCGCCCACAAGGATCCGGCCCTCATTCCGTGGAAGGAGCTTGGCGCCACCATCGTCGTGGAGGCCACGGGCGTCTTCACCACCAGCGCCGATCTGGACAAGCACCTCGCCGGCGGCGCCGAGCGCGTGGTGCTCACGGTTCCACCCAAGGACGCCATCGACAACATCATCGTCATGGGCGTGAACGACGAGAGCCTGAAGCCCACCGATCGCAAGGTGAGCAACGCCTCCTGCACCACCAATTGCCTGGCGCCCGTGGCCAAGGTGCTGCACGACTCCTTCGGCATCCTGCACGGACTGATGACCACGGTGCACGCCTACACCAACGACCAGCGCATTCTGGACCTGCCCCACAAGGACCTGCGCCGCGCCCGCAGCGCCGCCGTGAACATCATTCCCACCACCACCGGTGCCGCCCGCGCCGTGGGCAAGGTCATTCCCGCCCTGGCCGGCAAGCTGGACGGCTTCGCCATGCGCGTTCCCGTGGTGGACGGCAGCGTGGTGGACCTGAGCTGCCGGCTGGCCCGCAAGGTGACGGCGGCCGAAATCAACGCGGCCATCCGGACGGCGGCCCAGGGCCCCATGAAGGGCGTGCTGGAATACACGGAGGATCCCATCGTGTCATCCGATGTGGTAGGAAACCCCCACAGCAGCATCTTCGATGCGGCCCTCACCAGCGTCATCGGCGATGACTTTGTGAAGGTGGTGTCCTGGTACGACAACGAGTGGGGCTACAGCTGCCGGGTGGTGGACTTGGTGAAGCGTCTGGCGGCTTTCTAAAGACAATGCGCAGGGCCCCTTCCCGGAAGGGGCCTTTTCTTGCGGGGGAACCCATGGCCAAGTTGAGTGTGCGGGATGTGGAGCTGAAGGGCCGGCGCGTGCTCTGCCGGGTGGACTTCAATGTGCCGCTGGACGCGGAGCGACGCGTGACGGACAATCTGCGCATCCGCGCCGCCCTGCCCACCCTTCGCCTGATGCTGGAGAAGGGCGCTCGCCTGATTCTGATGAGCCACCTGGGGCGTCCCAAGGGCGCTCCGGAGACCAAGTACAGTCTGGCTCCCGTGCGGGAGGAATTGGAGAAGCTGCTCGGGCGGCCCGTGGCCTTCGCCACGGATTGCGTGGGCGATGAAGCCCTTGCCCAGGCTATGGCCCTCAGGGACGGCGAGGTGCTCCTTTTGGAGAACCTGCGCTTCCATGCCGGCGAGGAGAAGAACGAGGAAAGCTTCACGGCGGCCCTGGCCCGCCTGGGCGAGGTCTATGTGAACGACGCCTTCGGCACGGCCCACCGCGCCCACGCATCCACGGAAGGCGTGGCCCGGCACCTTGGCGGCGGGGCGGCGGGCCTGTTGATGGAGCAGGAGCTGCGCTACCTGCACGACGAGCTGGCCCATCCGCGCCGTCCCCTGGTGGCCGTGCTGGGCGGTGCCAAGGTCTCGGGCAAGATCGATGTCATCACCCACCTCATGGACAAGGTGGACACGGTCATCGTGGGTGGAGGCATGATTTTCACCTTCTACAAGGCCATGGGGCTGGAGATTGGCCGCAGTCTGCTTGAGGCCGATCGCGTGGAGATGGCGGCGGAGATCCTGGAGCGCTTCCGCCTGCGTGGCGTGGAACTGCTCTTGCCCGTGGATGTGGTGGTGGCCAGTGCCGTGGAAGCCGGGGCCACCACCCAGGTCTGCCCCCGGGAAGCCCTGCCGGCCGACGGCATTGGCGTGGATATCGGGCCTGAGACCCTGGCCCTCTACCGCAGCCGTCTGCGCGCCGCCGCCACCGTGGTGTGGAACGGCCCCATGGGCGTCTTCGAGATAGCGGACTTCGCCCACGGCACGCGGGGAGTGGCGGAAGCCATCGGCGAGGCAACGGCCCTGGGCGCCTCCACGGTTGTGGGCGGTGGCGACAGCGCCGCGGCGGTGCAGGCCTTTGGCCTGGAGAAGGCTTTCAGCCACATTTCAACAGGTGGCGGAGCCAGTCTGGAGCTGCTGGAAGGCAAGGCCTTGCCCGGTGTCGTTGCCTTGAGCGATGTCTGACTCTGCGCGAGGTCATCGGCGGAAGCTTGCGCCGGTGGGCGCGAAATCCTATCCTTTGCGCTTTCGTCGAAAGGTGAATCCCGTGCGCACGCTGCTGGTTGCCGGCAACTGGAAAATGCACATGCTCAATCACGAGGCCGTCAGTCTGGCTCGCCAGCTGAAGGTGCGCTGCTTGGGCTTGCATCGCGTTACGCTGGCCATTTTTCCGCCCTTCACCGCATTGACGGCCGTGGCGGAGATCCTGAGCGATTCCGACCTGCAGTTGGGCGCGCAGAACTTGCACGACCAGCGCACGGGTGCCTTCACCGGCGAGATTTCCGGCGACATGATCCGCAGCGCTGGCGGCAGCTGGGTGCTCATTGGACACAGCGAGCGTCGCCAATTCTTCGGGGATGCGGATGCCTGGGTCAACCGCAAGGTGCACGCCGCCCTGGAGGCGGGCCTGCGTCCCGTGCTGTGTGTGGGCGAGAGCCTGGCCGAACGCCAGGCGGGCCAGCTGGAGGCCGTGCTGCGCCGTCAGCTGACGGAGGGCCTTGCCGGTCTCACGGCGGAATCCGCGGCGGATCTGGTGCTGGCCTATGAGCCGGTGTGGGCCATCGGCACAGGTGTGGTGGCCAGCCCGGAGCAGGCCCAGGAGGCCCACGCGCTGCTGCGCGCCATGGTGGCGGGCCTGCTTGGCGCGGACGCCGCGGGGCGCATGTCCATTCTCTACGGCGGATCCGTGAAGCCGGACAATGCCCGTCAGCTCATGGGCATGCCCGATATCGACGGCGCCCTGGTGGGCGGAGC
>Ga0172373_10004411_pt1 | contig 19862 bp, 27 predicted proteins | sample Lak10m_2_FD_114546 | JGI IMG/M metagenome (GOLD analysis project Ga0172373, IMG submission 114546) | Freshwater microbial communities from Kabuno Bay, South-Kivu, Congo - kab_092012_10m | ecosystem: Environmental > Aquatic > Freshwater > Lake | place: Democratic Republic of the Congo...
GCTTGACCTCGGCTTCCAGGCACAGGTCGCGCAGTTCGCCGATGGAGGCAACGCCTTTATCCTTGATTTTCTGCTTCATCATCATGGTCGCCATGCTTTCCATGCCGGGCAGCATCTGCACCAAGTTGGGCATGGGGACGGGCATCGGCATCGCCGGGTTGCCCAGCGGCGAAACCTGGAGGTCGCCCAGGTCTTTTTTGAGCAGGGTCAGGCCGTAAAAGGTAAAGAAAATCTGTACTTCGTAGCCCAGCGCGGCTGCGGTGGAAGCCAGGATGAACGGCGGGTAAGCCCAGTCCAGCGTGCCCTTGCTGGCGATGAGAGCAAGCTTTTTAGCCATCTCAATTCTTTCTCAGGAAAAACTGGAATTCGCCGTTCTGCTCATGCCACGACAGCAGTTCGAGGCCGGTCTGCCGCACCAGCGATTCAAAGAAGCTGATACAGCCCGCGTCGGTCGAGATGACTTTCAGCACCTCGCCGCAGGCTAGGCTATCGATCGACTTGCGGGTATTGAGCACCGGCAACGGGCAACTCAAGCCACGGGCATCCAGTTCATGGTCGTAATGAAGGTTATCCGTTGCATTCGCTGATGGGGTCAGCGCCAAGCTGCTTGCCATGTCATGGTTTCCTTATTACAAAACTCAGTTCGCCGTCGAGCGTTTCCTGCGACAGCAGTTCGAGCCCGATGGCATGGATCAGCGCGTGGAAATCACTGGCGGCACCCGGGTCGGAGGTGAGCACCCGGATGATTTTTCCTGATTCCAGGCCGTTGACGGCTTTTCTGGTATTGATGACGGGCAAGGGGCAAGCCTGGCCGCGGACATCCAGTTCGTGATCAAAGCGATGCCGTATCGTCATGATTAAAGCGCCCACCCATACGCCACCCCGAGGGAGTCCTGGTGCATTTTGAGTTTGACGTTGCCGCCGCCGAACTGGGCAGGGATGGCATTGGTGCCATTGACCGAATCTTCAAAGGCATGGGTATAACCGAAGGACACTTCGCCCTTGTTGGGCAAAATCCAGGTCGCACCCAAACTGATGTGATCCTGCACCACGGCGGGCGCCAGGATGTTGAACAAGGCCTCACGCTTGGGCACAGGCTGAGTCACGTGGTCGTAGCCTGCCCGCAGCGTCAGCGAATCGCTGTAAGCATAGCTGGAACCGATCTTGAATACGGTCGCGTCTTCCCAGCCGAAGCCCGGGCCGCTGCTCTTGCCCAAGTTGCCGGCAGCACCAGTCAGGAAAGGCTGGCCATTCCATTTTGAAATCGAGTTGCCGATCGGATCGACGTCGCTGAACAGGATGCGCTGCACATCGGCAGCCACGGTCAGCTGCGGCGTGGCCTTGACTGCGATGCCGACACCATAGCTCGCCGGCGCATCCATGGCACCTGCGAACAGACCTTTGTATTTGTCGAATTCCTGGAAATTGGTTCTCGACTGATAGGTGGCACCCAGTGTTACGCTGTCGCTAATCTGTCCGATCCAGCCCAGATGCAGGCCGATGCCATAGGCATCATCGACGCCACGTCCGGTGACATTATTCGGGTAGGCCGAAATGCCCTTGAACCCGTCGATGCCCTTGGCTTCAAAACGCTGGTAGCCGAGATTGACCGACAGGCCCAAGGTATGGCCCGGTGCGACTTTCCAGGATAAAGTCGGTGCGACGAACAACTGGGCGTAGTTGATACCGGAGGCTTTGCCGCTGCCGCCATTGAGCAGGGTAATAGGCTTCTCGTAATCGGTGTTCATGCCGCCGTTGCCGTAAATGCTAACGCCCAAGGTCACGTCCGGACTGATTGCTTTATTGAAGCCGGCTTCCGGAATCAGGAAGTTATCGCGATTGTTGCCTTCGAATTTGCCGTCGAAGGCGCCTGTGCCACCGAAGGTGTTCGAGAGTTTTGCCTCACGGTCTGGACGAAACCAGGTCAGCCCGACATCCGCACGGTCGCCAACCAGCCCAAGGCCGGCGGGATTGGTGGCTGCGGCCAGCGTATCCTGCGGCAGGGCGATACCGACCCCACCTATGCCCTGGGATTTAACGCCGTAGCCGTGGGAAAAATAGCCGTTGGTCGCCAGCGCTGGCGTTGCCAGGGTTGCGGCCACCAGGCCGGCGATGAGATTCAGTTTTGTTTTCATGATTTTCCTTTTTGGTTTAGATGGCGAGATTGCGTATCCAGTAGTTTTCCAGTTGCTTCTGTAGTTCAGTATTCGCCGCGCCAGCGAGGTCTTCGTCCGCAATTGGCGGGGGATGACTGGGCAGTCGCAGTACAAAGGTCACTCCCTTGCCGTCCAGTCCGTCCTCGATGTGGATGCTGCCCTGGTGTGCCTTGGTAAACAGATGCGCGGTGTACAACCCCAGCCCGAATCCCTGATGCGCCCGTGCGGACGCGACTTCGGCACGTTCGAAGCGGTCGAAAATCTTGTGCCTGGCATCAGGCGGAATGCCAGGGCCGTTATCGGCGATTTTGATGACGATGGACGCATCGACGCTGTGTGCCGAAACCTTGACCATGCCGTTGGCCGGGGTGAATTTTAGCGCGTTCGAAATCAGGTTGTTGATGACGTGGTAATGGATTTTTTTTATGTCCCAGACGACCTCGGGCAGTTCGGGTTCGATCTCGAAAAACAGCTGTTTCCTGCACAGCACGGCTTCAAATTTGAAGGTGGTGACAAACCCCTGCAATACCTCGCTCAGATTGTCCACCGGGGCCGGCTCGATATGTCCCTTGCCGGCTTCCACCCGCGCAATGGTCAATATACTGTTGATCAGCTGCGCCATGTCATCGCCGGCAACACGGGCGATGGAAATGATGTCGAGGATTTCCTGTGGCTCTGCGCGACCTTCCTTTATCAGCATTTCGATATAGTCGAGCGAACCCAGCATCGCATTCATCGGCGATTTGAGATCGTGCGTCACCTTGGCCAGAATGCCGATCATCATGGCGCTTTGTCGCTAGAGTTTAGCCAGAGCCACTTCGGTTGCCTTGAACAGCGCCAGTGTCTTGCTGCCGACATGCAGGCCCAGTTCATGGATGGAGCGGGTATTGATCACGGCGGTGACGGTGCCGGAAGGGGTATCGATATCCACTTCCGACACCACATCGCCGAAGATGATGTTCTTGATGCGGCCCCTGAACTGATTGCGGGCATTGATGGCCTGGATCGTCATGGTATCCGCTCCGTTACAGCTTGGCGACCGATACATCGGTCGATTTCACCAGCGCCAGCACTTCGCTGCCGACCTGCAGGCCGAGATCAATAATGGAACGGGTCGTGACCACGGCGGTAACGATGCCGGCCGGAGTGTCGACATCGACCTCGGAAACTACCGGGCCGTTGATGATTTCCTTGATGCGCCCCCTGAACTGGTTGCGCACATTGACTGCGTTGATCGACATGATTTGTCCTCTAGTAACTCAATGATTCCTGGTTGAAAGGCAATACCCAGCCGGCGCTGAACGGCTTGTAAGTTTTCCTGCCCGGTGCCTCGCCGTAGCGCTCAGTCAGCTTCTCCCGCAATTCATGCCCTGAGCGGTGGGTATAAATGATGGGCAGGCCGTTGCGTGTCGCGCCCACTGTCGCCGTGTAGAGCATCGCGTGGCTGAGTTGGTCGGTAACGGCTACCACCAGTTTGATGCGGTCGGGGATGTTGCGGCGCGAATCGGCCGGTTTGCGGCCAACCCAGTGTTCTACGTCGCCAAGTCCGAACGCATTCAGTTCGCGGCGTATCGCATCGATGTGGTCGCCGCCGACTACCAGAGTTGTCATTGCATTTGCCTCATTTCTTTTGTACATCAGCCTGCGGACTGCTGCCGGGCTAACCGGGAAATCCCACTCCCGCACCGGGCGAATGGGATTTTCCTGTGAGCCACTGATATGAGTGGCGGCCGGAGCCGCCACCCGATTCACATTTACTTCGCGTAAATCTGGTCGAACACGCCACCATCGGCAAAGTGCGTTTTCTGCGCTTTCTGCCAACCGCCAAAAACGTCATCAATCTTGATCAGATTGACAGCGGGGAACTGCTTCGCATACTTCGCGGCAATTTCCGGCTTGGTCGGGCGGTAGTAGTTTTTTCCGGCAATGTCCTGGCCCTCATCAGAGTACAGGTACTCCAGATAAGCCTGCGACACAGCACGGGTCTTGTGCTTATCCACCACCTTGTCGATGATGGTCACGGGCGGTTCGGCGAGAATGGACAAGGACGGCACTATCAGTTCGAATTTATCCGGACCAAGTTCTTTCAACGCCAGGAACGCCTCGTTTTCCCAAGAGATGAACACATCGCCGATACCACGCTCGACAAAGGTCGTGGTGGAGCCACGGGCACCGGAATCCAGCACCGATACGTTCTTATAAAGCTTGGCCACAAACTCCTTGGCCTTGGTGTCATCGTTGTTGTTATGTTTCAACGCGTACGCATAGGCTGCCAGATAGTTCCAGCGTGCGCCCCCCGACGTTTTGGGGTTGGGCGTAATCACGGAGACTCCGGGTTTGACCAGGTCATCCCAATCCTTGATTCCCTTCGGGTTGCCCTTGCGCACCAGCAACACGATGGTCGAGGTGTAGGGCGAGCTGTTATGGGGCAAGCGCTTCTGCCAATCCTTGGGGATCAGCTTGGCCTTGGAACTGATTTCATCGATATCGTAAGCCAGCGCAAGGGTGACGACGTCCGCCTCCAGCCCGTCGACCACGGCGCGCGCCTGCTTGCCGGCACCTCCGTGAGACTGTTTGATGGTGACGTTGTCGCCAGCCTTGGCTTTCCAGTATTTGGCAAAGGCGGCATTGAATTCCTGATACAGCTCGCGCGTCGGGTCATACGAGACGTTGAGCAGGGTGATATCCGCCGCGCTTGCCGCCAGCGGAACCAGCAGTGCCACGGTGGCAGCGATGGAACGCAGGGGCGAAATAAATGTTTTCATGAATACTCCTTAAGTGAATTGAAATGGTTAGAACGCAACCTGGAAACGGGCGAGCAGGGCGCGTTCGTCTTCACGATCACGTACATTGCTGCCGCTGGCGTTGTTGTTGGTGGCTTGCACCAGACCCTTTTGCAAAGCGCCGCCATCAAATTCCGTGTGTTCGTAATTGAGGGAGATCTTCGCGTTGGAATTCAGATACCAGTTCACCCCGGCTGTCCAGGAATGTGCCGATTCCGCACTCTTGGTCAAATCGGAATAAGCGCGCGAGGCTGCCTGTGCAGCAGTGGATGTTCCGCCGAATTCGGCTGCATACAAGCCTGCACCATCCTTGAAAGTATCCTTGTCGAGCTCGATCTCGCTGTAACGGCCCACCAGTTCCCAGGCACCCCAGCCGCCCTTGTCCAGATCGAAATCGCGCTTGGGCTTGACTCCCTTGAACGAAGCGTCTTCGCCAGTCAGCAGGTAGGAAGCAGCAACCTGCCAGGCATCGTGATGCAGAGTCTTGTTGGTGCCGGCCACAATAGTGGTGTTGATGTTGCCCCCGCCTGCAGCGGTGGAGCCGTCGGTGGCCTTGCTGACTTCCTGCGAAACGCGTGCGTATTCTGCAATGATGCCCAAGGGCCCGATGTAGTAATTGGCCTGCGGGGCAATGCGGGTGCGCTTGCCATCGGCAATCACGCCGCCGCCGTAGCGGAAGAAAGTCTGCTGGCCGTTGGAGACGTAGCTGGGCAAGCCGTTGCGGGTGCCATCGGCTGCAGAAGTGTCGGTGAAGTTCAGGTTCTTTTCGCCCTGGAAGTCCGTGTAAGTGCCGCCTATGCCGAAGCCCAGTCCGGCCAGAGCAGAGTCGTTGTCCTTGAACGGCGTGGCAAACAGGCGGCCGGTGAATTCCTTGTCCTGGTTGAACTCGCTGCCGGAACTGATGTTGCCGCCATCGGCGACACCGTTGACGATACCGAAAGCGTAGTTGAGCTTGTTGCCAAGCACGTCGCCATGAACTGCAATCCCCAAGTCACGGTTCGGCAGAATCGCGTTGGTCACGTAGCTGCGTTCCAGAAACTTGATATCGCTGCCGCTTTGCAAGCGTTCCAGGCCGACGAAGCTCTTGAATTTACCGGCGCGAACCTTGAAAGCCGGATCGAAACGGGCATCGATGTAGGCATCGACCACCTGCGCACTACCGTTACCGAAATCCGGGGTAAAGCGATAATCATACTTGCCGAACAGCGTGCCTTCGATGGTCGGTCGCACGCGGCGCAACAAGGCGGTGTCGGATGCATCGTGGAAGCCGCTGATCACATCGATGTTGCCGGCACGGTTGCTGGTGCGGTTGCGCACATCGTTGGCGCCGCTGTCATACAGGCGATAGTCTGCCTGCAACACACCGCGCAGTTTGATCGAGTTCTTGCCGTCGGCCGATTCCAGGCCAAAGCCGCTGGCGCTGGCCTTGACTACCGGCGTGTCCTTCTTCTTGGCAGCGGCATCTTCGGCTGCCAACTCACTCTTGCGATCCAGCACGCGTATCTTCTGGTCCAGCTCCTGCACCAGTGCGCGCAGTTTTTCTAGCTCTTCGCTGTCGTTGGCCAGCGCCTGGCCGGATGCTCCGATTACACCGCTGCCGATGATCAGCGAAGCAATGATTTTCCTTCTGAATGTCATGACTTTCTCCAAATGATGTCTGGCATTCATCCGGTGGTCCGGTCCGTTAGCCACTTTTATAAAATTTCCTGCCTCCGGCGGTCCGGACGGTTTATCAATTCAGGCGGAATTTCTCCTTGCGCTCGATCTGCGTAACCTTGCCCTCATGCACGATGATTTCTACGGAACCGAAACGCAGCCCGGCCAGTGCCTGGGCGATGCCGTCCAGCGTTTGTTTGTCCTGCGATGTCGTGCTGTCCTTGAAGGTCACCGACTGCTGACGGGTATTGGTTGTCATGGCTTTGCTCCATAGTCCGTTATCAAATCAACGCTGCGTACTATAGAAAGGCAGTGAAATAATGTAAAAGAATTGTTTTTAATATTCTTATAATTGATAGTGATTGATTGGGTGGAAGGTGACTAGTGTGAACACGCCCTAATGGTTGGGTATGGGAATGACATAGCTCGTGCCGGTTATGGTTTGAACCAGCCGATAGGAAAGAAGGTTGGGGCTCCGAAAGGACTGGGCTGGAACGGAAAACAAATGAAAAAGCCCGCTGGACGCGGGCTTTCTGGACTTCTTGGTGCTGCTTGAAGCAGTGTTGCTCTTTACGCTGTTATCGCTGGTGCCCGTTGCACCTTGGGTTTGAAGCTCTTGCGGGCCTGCCACAGATCGTAGCTGGCTTGCTCCGCCATCCACAGATTGGCGCGGCCGCCATTTTCCACGCCCAACCATTGCTCGATACGCAAGGCCATTTCCGGCGACACAGCTGCACGGCCATTGAGCACACGGGAAAGCGCTGCACGGGTGACGCCAAGCTGTGCGGCGGCATCGGTTACAGACAGCCCCAGGGCGGGCAAGACATCTTCCCGCAGGGTTTCGCCGGGGTGGGGCGGATTGTGCATTCTGCTCATGGTTTCATTCCTTTCAGTGGTAGTCCTGATAATCCACCAGCACAGCGTCATTGCCTTCAAAGGTGAAGGTGATACGCCCGTTGGCGTTAACCCATACCGCGTAATGCCCGGCCAGGTTGCCGCCCAATGCGTGCAGCTTCCAGCCGGGGATGTTCATATCCTGGTAACTGGCAGCTTCATCCAGTCGCCGCAATTGCCTTGCCAGCCTAGGCGCATGGTGCGGCTGTATGCCTGCCTTGCTGCCTGTCTCGAAAAAGACTTGAAGCCCTTTATGCTGGAAAGATTTAATCACAGATGGATTGTATAGCGTAGCGTATCGCTGTGCAAACATTCCGCCCCGTTGGAGGATGGCCACAGGAAAAGAATAAGCGCCAAATTTTCCCGGCTTGCATACTGCAAACGTCAACACCCCTATGGGTTCCCCAAAAAGGAAAAGCCACCCGAAGGCAGCTTTTTCTGTTGTGCAACTTATTGAATCAATTGGTCGGGATGGCGGGATTCGAACTCGCGACCCCTTGCACCCCATGCAAGTGCGCTACCAGGCTGCGCTACATCCCGACCGGACCCGGAAAGCCAACTGCCTTCCGAGCAGGCGCGAATTATAGCGGAAACAATTGCCGGCTGCCAGCGTAAAGCGGGCTTTATGCTTGATGAGGTCTAGTGCAGGGCCGGGCGCAGCAGATCGAGTACGCCGTTCAGGTCGGCGCGCAGGGATTTCCAGTCGAAACCCGGGGCCGGGACTTCCTCGTGTTCGGCAGCCTCTACGGCATCCAGCAATTCATCCGGTTCGGTAACAGGAATTTCTCCCTGGATATCGATTTCTTCCAGCCGGTTGCGTGCACCGTTGATGGTAAAACCCTGCTGATACAGCAGTTCGCGGATGCGGCGGATGAGCAGCACCTCATGGTGCTGATAATAACGACGGTTGCCGCGGCGCTTGACGGGTTTGAGCTGAGTGAACTCCTGCTCCCAATAGCGCAGCACGTGCGGCTTGACGCCACACAGTTCACTGACTTCACCGATGGTGAAGTAGCGCTTTGCCGGGATGGGCGGCAGGGGCGTCAAGTCAATTGCTTGTTGCATACACCTCGTCCACCTGGGTCTTTAGTTTCTGGCTGGAGTGGAAGGTGACCACGCGCCGTGCGGTAATCGGGATTTCTTCGCCGGTCTTGGGGTTGCGGCCGGGACGCTCGGACTTCTTGCGTAGTTCGAAATTGCCGAAGCCGGACAGTTTAACGCTGTCGCCCTCTTCCAGCGAGGTGCGGATTTCTTCGAAGAAGGCTTCGACCATATCCTTGGCTTCACGTTTGTTAAGCCCCACTTGTTCAAAGAGTAAATCTGCCAAATCGGCCTTGGTTAAAGTCATTGGATTTCTTTCAACTGCGAAGGACTGCGCCGAACTGTTGCATCAGCACGGCGACCATTTTAGTTATTGCCATGTCGGCATCTTCATCGGTCAGCGTTTTTTTAGTATCTTGCATAAGCACAAGAAACGCAAGGCTTTTTTTGCCTTGGTCGATACCTTTCCCGCGGTAAACGTCGAATAGCGCAACCTCGCTGACGACGTTGTCGGCAACATTACGCATGGCATCCAACATCGCCTGTACTGGGATTGCTTCGTCGACTACGAGGGCGAGGTCGCGGCGGATAGGCGGGAACTTCGGCACTTCGGCAAATTGTGGCATGCGGACCGACTGCAACGCTTGCAGATCCATCTCGAACAGCATGGTGCTGCGCGGCAGGTCGTATTGCTGCTGCAGGCGCGGATGCAGGCTGCCGAGGACACCGATGGGGCGGTCTTGCAGCTTAATCTGCGCGCACTGTCCAGGATGCAGCGCCGGATGTTGCGCGGGGGAGAACGTCACGGTATTGCCTGCCAGCGCTTCGATGTCGGCCTTGACGTCGAAAAAGTCGACGCCGCGTGCGGGGGCACCCCATTGCTCCGGTTCGGCATCGCCATAGCAAAGGCCCGCCAGCTTGTTCTGCTGGGTGTAGCTTGCACCGTCGGCAGCGAAGCATGCGCCGATTTCGAACAGCCTGACGCGCGCTTGTTTGCGGTTGAGGTTGTAGGTGAGGGCATCGAGCAGGCCACCCAGCGGCGTAGAACGCATCACGCTCATGTTGCTGGCAATCGGGTTGCGCAGTTTGATGGGGTTGTCGTTGCCAGCCAGATCGCGTTCCCAGGCCTCGTCGACAAAGCTGTAGGTGATGGCTTCCTGATAATCGCGACTGGCCATGAACTGGCGAATGGCGTTCTCGCTACGGCGGGATTCCACGGCCGGCAGCATTTGCATGCCGGCCTGCGGTGTCTGCGGCAGGATGTTGTCGTAACCGTGCAGGCGTGCGATTTCCTCGATCAGGTCCTCTTCTATCGTGATGTCGAAGCGCCAGCTGGGCGGAGTCACGGTGAAGGTGTCCTGCAACTGCTTGAAAGGCATGCCCAGGCGTTGCAGCAGGCTGGCGACGGTGTCCACGGCGAACTCCACACCGAGCACGCGTTGCAGGCGGGGCAGGCGCAATTGCACCGGCACGCGCATAGGCAATTCGGAAACGACTTCGGTGATCGGCCCGGCAGCGCCTCCGCAGATTCCCAGCACCAGTTGCGTGGCACGTTCCATGGCCAGCTCGGTTGCGGCGAAATCGACTCCGCGCTCGAAGCGGTAGGACGAATCCGACGAGAAGCCCAGGCGGCGTGCTTTGCCGACGATCACAGCCGGGCTGAAAAAAGCGCTTTCGAGGAAAATGTCGGTGGTTGCCGCAGTCACCGACGAGGCTACGCCGCCCATAATGCCTGCCAGCGCCAAGGCACCGTTGTCGTCGGCGATGACGAGGAAATCCGGGGCGATCTGGATGGTTTGCTGGTTGAGCAGTTCGATCTGCTCGTCCGCTTTTGCCATGCGTACAACGATATCGCCGCTGAGTTTGCCGAGATCGAAGGCGTGCATCGGTTGGCCGAGTTCGAGCAGCACGTAGTTGGTGATGTCGACGATGGCCGAAATGCTGCGCAGGCCGCTGCGCTCCAGCCGTTGCCGCATCCAGTCCGGCGTGGCTGCTGCGGCATTGACGTTGTGCACGATGCGGCCGGTGTAACGCGGGCAATCGGCAGCATCGTTGACCCTGACGGTTTTTTGTTCCTTGTGCGACACCGGTGCGGTGGCGATGACCGGCGGCTGATACGATGCTGCAGTCAACGCCGAGACTTCGCGGGCGATGCCGGTAATGCTCAGGCAGTCGCTACGGTTGGGCGTGAGTTTGAGCGTGAACAGCTTGTCATCCAGGTCGAAATGTTCGCGGATGCTTTTGCCCACGGCGGCGTCGGCTGGCAGTTCGAGTATGCCGTTGCTCTCGAAGGCCAAGCCGAGTTCCTTGGCTGAGCACATCATGCCGAAGGACTCCACGCCGCGTACTTTGGCGCGCTTGATTTCGAAGCCGGGCAGCGATGCGCCAACCAGGGCACAAGGGGCTTTCAAGCCGGCACGGGCATTGGGCGCGCCGCAAACGATTTGCAGCGGTTCGGCCTGGCCGACATTGACCGTGCACACTTGCAGGCGGTCGGCATCCGGGTGCTTTTCAGCCGACAGGATTTCGGCAATGACCACGTTGGAGAATTCTGGCGCAACGGCTTCCAGTTCTTCCACTTCCAGTCCGGCCATGGTCAGCACATGGGACAGTTCTTCGCTGCTTAGGGCGGGGTTAACCTGACTACGCAGCCAATTTTCAGAGAATTTCATTATGCAAACTGTTTCAGGAATCGGAGATCATTTTCGAAGAACAAGCGCAGATCGTTAACGCCATAACGCAGCATGGCAAGGCGCTCGACGCCGAAACCAAAGGCGAAGCCGATGTATTTCTCGCTATCGATGCCCACATGCGCGAGCACGTTGGGATGCACCATGCCGCAACCGGCGACTTCCAGCCATTTGCCCTGGCGCGGGCCGCTGGTAAAGGCCAGGTCGATCTCGGCTGAAGGTTCGGTAAACGGGAAAAACGACGGGCGGAAACGCACTTGCATTTCGTCCGTTTCGAAATAGTTTTCGAGAAAGTCGGCAATCACACCCTTGAGATTGGCAAAGCTGACTTTCTCGCCTATCCACAGACCTTCGACCTGGTGGAACATGGGCGAATGTGTTGCATCGGAATCGACGCGGTAAACGCGTCCCGGCGCAATGATGCGGATGTCCGGCATGGCTTCCAGATGTTTGAACTTTTCGACATGCGCTTCCATGTAGCGCACCTGGATGGGCGATGTATGCGTACGCAGCACATGTTCGTCATCTACGTAAAACGTGTCGTGCATGGCACGTGCCGGGTGATCCTGCGGGATGTTGAGTGCGGTGAAGTTGTAGAAATCGTTTTCGATTTCCGGGCCGGCGGCGACTTCAAAGCCGATGGCGTGAAACAGGGTTTCGATGCGCGATAGCGTGAGCGAAACCGGGTGCAGGCCGCCTGTGCTGCGGCCGCGGCCGGGCAGCGTCACATCTATGGTCTCGCTGGAAAGCTTTTGCGCCTGTTCTGCGGCCTGGATGGCGTCGCGCCGTTCATTCACCAGCGCTTCGACGGCTTGCTTGGCTTGGTTGATGGCAGCACCGGCGGCCGGGCGTTCTTCGGCGGACAGTTTGCCGAGTTGCTTGAGTTGCTCGGTCAGCGAGCCGCTTTTGCCCAGAAAACGCGATTTGACCTGATCCAGATCCACCAGTGTGGTCACGGTGGCCAGCGCGATTTGCGCTTCGGAAATAATTTGTTCGAGTTGGCTCATGTCTTCGAGTTGGCTCTCGTTTTAGGGTTCAGCAATAAAAAAGGAGGCTGGATAGCCTCCTTTTTTACTATTACCTGATTTAAGCGACGCCGAGGCCGGCCTTCGCCATGTCAGCGATCTTGGCGAACGCTGGCTTGTCGAATACGGCCAGGTCAGCCAGCACCTTACGATCCACTTCAACGGCAGCCTTCTTCAGGCCGTTCATGAAGCGGCTGTAGGTCAAACCGCATTCACGCGCACCGGCGTTGATACGGGCGATCCACAGAGTACGGAACTGACGCTTGCGTTGACGACGGTCGCGGTAGGCATACTGCCCTGCCTTCATCACCGCTTCTTTGGCGATGCGGTAGACGTTCTTGCGACGGCCGCGGAAACCCTTGGCTGCGTTCAGGATCTTTTTGTGACGTGCGCGAGCGATGACACCACGTTTGACTCTTGGCATGGTCTCTCTCCCTTATGCGAACGGCAGCATGGCGCGAATGGACTTCACATCGCTAGCCACAACATTGACGGAACCACGCAGATGACGCTTGTTCTTGGTGGTCTTCTTGGTGAGGATGTGGCGCTTGAACGCCTGTCCCCGCTTGATCGAGCCGCCAGCGCGGATTTTAAACCGCTTGGCTGCGCCGCTCTTGGTCTTCATTTTTGGCATTTTGTAACTCCTGTTGGATTACTGAAAACAGGCGATCGGGCATGCCTTTTAGCCACGTCGCCTGACTTTTTATCGAAGTAACCTTGGCTACTTCGATTTTATCCAAATAGCCTTGGCTATTTGGATTTCTTATGGGGGGCCAGCACCATCACCATCTGCCGACCCTCCATTTTCGGGAACTGTTCTACCACTGCATGCTCGGCCAGATCGGCCTCGACACGCTTGAGTAATGCCAGCCCCAATTCCTGATGGGTGATTTCGCGACCGCGAAAACGCAAGGTAATCTTGGCCTTGTCGCCATCCCCCAGAAACCGCACAAGGTTACGCAATTTGACGTTGTAATCACCATCGTCCGTACCTGGGCGGAATTTCACTTCCTTGACCTGGACCTGCTTCTGCTTGAGTTTGGCCTCGTGCTGCTTTTTGCTCTCGGCATACTTGAACTTGCCGTAATCCATCATGCGGCAAACCGGCGGGTTCGCGGTAGGCGCGATTTCCACCAAGTCGAGATCGGCCGTTTCGGCCTGTGCCAGTGCTTGTTGCAAGCTGACGATACCTAGCGGCTCGCCCTCGGGGCCAACCAACCGAACTTCCGGCGCGGTAATTTCGCCGTTGATTCGGGTTTCTTTATCTTGAGCTATAGCAGTTACTCCAGGTCAATAAATAAACAAGCCGCGCTACCCTTTGCTTTCAACCTCTGCCGACAGCCTGGTTATCAGGTCTTGCAACGGCATGGAACCAAGGTCTTCGCCCTTACGGGTACGCACGGCCACTTGCCCACTTTGCATTTCACGGTCACCTGCGACTAGCAGGTAAGGGTAGCGTTGTAGGCTATGTTCTCGTATTTTATAGGTTATTTTCTCATTCCTCAAGTCCGATTGTACCCGCAGGCCGTTTTTGCGGAGTTCGGATGCGACGTTTTGCACATATTCGGACTGCGTGTCGGTGATATTCATCACCACGGCTTGCACCGGCGACAGCCACAACGGCAGTGCGCCGGCATAGTTCTCGATGAGGATGCCGATAAAGCGCTCCATGCTGCCGACGATGGCGCGGTGCAGCATCACCGGCGGGCGGCGCGAGTTGTCTTCGGCCACATATTCCGCGCCCAGGCGCACCGGCAGGTTGAAGTCGAGCTGGATGGTGCCGCACTGCCACAGGCGGCCAAGGCTGTCTTTCAGAGTGAACTCGATCTTGGGGCCGTAGAAGGCGCCTTCGCCTGGCTGCAGGTCGTAGGCCAGCTTGTTCTGATCCAGTGCGGCAGCCAGACCGGCCTCCGCCTTATCCCAGGTTTCGTCGGAGCCGACGCGCTTTTCGGGGCGGGTGGACAGCTTCACTAATACATCATTGAAACCGAAATCGGCATAGACCTTTTGCAGCATGACGATGAAGTCCGACACTTCGGACTGGATCTGCTCTTCGGTACAGAAGATGTGCGCATCGTCCTGGGTGAAGCCGCGCACGCGCATCAGGCCGTGCAGCGCGCCGGACGGCTCGTTGCGATGGCAGGAGCCGAATTCGGCCAGGCGCAGCGGCAGTTCGCGGTAACTGTGCAGGCCGTGGTTGAAAATCTGCACGTGGCCGGGACAGTTCATCGGCTTTACCGCGTAGTCGCGGTTTTCCGACGAGGTGGTGAACATGTTGTCGCGATAGTTTTCCCAGTGGCCGGATTTCTCCCACAGCGTGCGGTCCATCACCAGCGGGGTGCGCACTTCCTGATAGCCATACTCGACGAATTTATTCCGCATGTACTGCTCGACCTGTTGCCACAGCGACCAGCCCTTGGGGTGCCAGAACACCATGCCGGGCGCGTCGTCCTGCATGTGGAACAATTCCAGATGGCGGCCCAGCTTGCGGTGGTCGCGCTTCTCGGCTTCTTCCAGCGCGTGCAGGTAGGCGTCCTGGTCTTCCTTCTTGGCCCAGGCGGTGCCGTACACGCGCTGCAACATTTCGTTCTTCGAGTCGCCGCGCCAATAGGCGCCGGCAACCTTCATCAGTTTGAATACCTTGAGCTTGGCTGTAGAGGGGACGTGCGGGCCTCGGCACAGGTCGGTAAAGCCGCCTTCTTCATACAGCGAAACATCCTCGCCTTGCGGGATGCTGTCGATGATCTCGGCCTTGTAATGTTCGCCGATGGACTTGAAGTAGGCAATCGCCTCGTCGCGCGGCATCACTTTGCGGGTGACGGGGATGTCTTTCTTGGCCAGTTCTGCCATACGCTTTTCGATGGCGACCAGGTCTTCCGGGGTAAACGGGCGCTTGTAGGCAAAATCGTAATAAAAACCGTTTTCGATGCACGGGCCGATAGTGACTTGCGCCTCGGGGAACAATTCTTTCACCGCATAAGCCAGCAAGTGGGCGGTGGAGTGGCGGATGATGTCCAGGCCGTCGGCATCGCGATCAGTAATGATGGCGACATCGGCATCGCTGTCGATCACGAAGGAGGTGTCGACCAGTTTTCCGTTGACTTTGCCGGCCAGCGCGGCGCGCGCAAGACCGGCGCCAATGTTCAGCGCAATGTCGGCGATGGAAGCGGGAGCATCGAACTGACGCTCGGAGCCATCGGGTAAACGGATAACGGGCATGGTTTTCTACCGTAAATAGTTGACGTCAGGCGGGCACATGCCAACCTTTTGAAAGGGCGCGATTTTCTCATGAAGCAGAGGTCGCGGGCAACATGAATCGGGAAAACAATGTTTGGTGTTGCGCGCTTGGATTCACTACAATTCCACCCACTATGAGCAGAAAATACTTTGGCACCGATGGCATTCGCGGCAAGGTTGGCGATGCCCCCATCACTCCCGATTTCGTCATGCGCCTGGGCTATGCGGCCGGGCGCGTGCTGGCAGGAATCGATTATCACCTTTCGCAGGGCGAGCATCCTGCAGTGCTGATTGGCAAAGATACGCGCATCTCCGGCTACATGCTCGAATCCGCCTTGCAGGCCGGGCTTTCGGCCGCCGGGGTGGACGTGCTGCTCACCGGGCCGATGCCGACGCCTGCCGTAGCCTACCTCACCCGGGCTTTACGTGCGCAGGCCGGTATCGTGATCTCCGCCTCGCATAATCCGTTCGAGGATAACGGCATCAAGTTCTTCTCGGCGGACGGCACCAAATTGCCCGATGCCATCGAGTTGGCCATCGAGGCCGAACTGGATAAACCCATGCAGGTGCAGCCATCGGCCCGGTTGGGCAAGGCGCGTCGGATCAACGACGCGGTCGGGCGCTATATCGAATTCTGCAAAAGCACTTTCCCCAATGCGCTGGATCTGCGCGGTCTCAAAATCGTGGTGGATTGCGCACACGGCGCTACCTATCACATCGCGCCGCACGTATTCCACGAGCTCGGTGCCGAAGTCAGCAGCATAGGCGTGCAGCCGGACGGCCTCAACATCAACGACGGTTTCGGTTCCACCCAGCCCAAGGCCTTGTGCGAAGCTGTGGTGGCGCAGGGCGCAGACCTTGGCGTGGCGTTCGACGGCGACGGCGACCGGTTGGTGATGGCCGATGCCAAGGGCAACCTGCTCGATGGCGACCAGTTGCTTTACATCGTCGCGTCGCACGGCAAACGGGCTGGGCGGTTTGCGGGTGGCGTGGTCGGCACGCTGATGAGCAACCTGGGCTTTGAACACGCGCTGGGTCGGCTGGATATTCCCTTTGCGCGAGCCAAGGTGGGCGACCGCTACGTGCTGGAGCTCATGAACGAAAAGGGCTGGCGCCTGGGCGGCGAAAACTCCGGTCACATCATCTGCCTCGACCGCCATACCAGTGGTGACGGCATCGTGGCCGCGCTGCAAGTGCTGGACGCGATGCGCGAGAGTGAAAAATCCCTGCCCGAGTTGTTGGGCGATTTGACCATGTATCCGCAAGTGCTGGTCAACGTCAAAGTGGCGCGCAAGCCTGATTTGAATACCCCTGCTATCCAGGCCGCCGTCAGTGCCGCCGAGCAGGAGCTCAACGGTACAGGCAGGGTGCTGCTTCGCCCCTCCGGTACCGAACCCAAAATCCGCGTCATGGTGGAAGGCGTGGACTGCCAGCAGGTGGAAATGCTGGCGAACCGGATTGCGGATGTGGTGCGGGCAGCGGCCTAAATCCCACCAAAGGCATGCATTCGCCTTTGATGTTTCGATATGGGTGGGCGCCAGCTATTGGGATGGTTTGATATAATTGCAATACGACACCCGCCCCTCTAGGCGGGCCATCTTCAGGAGAAAACGATGCAAATTAGCGCCGACCTGAACAAGAAAATCGCTCAAGCGGTCCAGACCTCGATGCGGATCGAAGGCTGCAAGCCTGTGCAGTCTGACGCCATCAAACAGCAGGCGCTTGCCCTGATGGAACAGCATCGTGTCCAAGTATCAGTTCGCCGCAAGTGACATCTATCTTCCCGGCACCGACATTCCCAGAAACAAGCTGGGAATAGAAACGTCGGACTTGTTGCACGAAGTGGAAGAAACGCTACTGCAACAAGCCTACACCCGCTTCATCGCCGAACTCGATTCATCCGTCCGCTTCGACGAAGAGTATTTCAAATCCCTGCACCGGGACACTTTCGAGTCCTTGTACGAATGGGCAGGTTTGTACCGCACCGTGGATATGAGCAAAGGCGGCTCGCTGTTTTGCCGTGCTGCCTATCTTGAGCGGGAATCCCGCCGTATTTTTCGCGAACTGGAGCAGGAGCAATACCTGAAATCCCCTGATTGGACGACGGAGAAGTTGGCTGAACGCATCGCCTATTACCAATCCGAGTTGATCGCACTGCATCCCTACTACGAACTCAACGGCCGCATCACCCGCCTGTTTTTCGACCTCATTGCCGTCTACAACGGTTACGACCCCATCGATTACAGCCAGACACTGACAGAAGGCCCTTCGGGGCTAAATGTCTACATTGAAGCCTCCATCTTGTGTGTGCAGCGTGCAGATAGCAGCAAATTGCGGCAGATTGTTCTGCATGGCTTGCAGAATTCATGGATGTGATTACAAGAGCGATGGAACGGAGCGAGAAATCATCCGCAGCAGAACCTCTGCGCCGTCGGCGTGAAATTCGATGCAGCGAGAAACCGCCTGGCGCTTGAACTGGCGGGCGGTGTCGAGCTGACAATCCCGGCAGCGGCCTTGGGCTTTGCCGCTGATGCCGACCTGGCGGATGTGAGAATCGAGGGCGGTGGCTTCGATCTTTATTTTCCGGCCATTGATGAAGGTGCGTTCGTGCCTGACTTGGCACGTGCGGCGATGCGGCTGGAGCGGTACCTGCCAGAATCAAGCGTTTGATTAATCGCACTGTAAAGCGTACTATTTTTGCCTGATTAATCGTTGAAAAAGGGGCCGATAATGGCCGGACTGACCGCTAATGATCTGAAGACAAAAGGCATCGCTGCCATTGAAGCCGTGCTGGCCGAGAGGCCGGAAGCGATTGTGACCGTGCGCGGCAAGGATCGTTTCGTAGTGATGGATATTGCCCAATACCATCACCTGCGCGAATGCGAGTTGGAAGCTGCGCTGGCAGAGTCGCGTGCCGACATCGCCGCCGGACGAGTCAACAAGGAATCGGCAGAAGACCACGTCAAGCGCGTGAAAAAATCTGCCGCATGAGCTTTCAGCTCATTTTTACGGCACAGTACGAAAAGCGTGCCGTGCGCTTTCTCAAGCGTCATCCCGAGCTGGAAAAGCAATATCTCAAAACCCTGCAACTGCTGGAACTCAATCCGCATCACCCCTCGTTACGCCTGCACGCATTGAGTGGCAGGCTGCAAGGGTTGCATTCAGTTTCCATCAATATTTCCTACCGCATCACACTCGAATTACTGATACAGGACAATGAGATCATCCCGATCAATGTGGGGGATCATGATGTGGTGTATTAGCAGGAAATTTGATGCTGAGCCTTTTAGTTTCACTCTCAACAAGGGAAAGGTATGACGCGCATCTCGAAAGTGACAAATGTACGAGAAACCCGGTTGTGGCTAGCTTTGTCAGCACGCAGTGGCGAAGACGGACAACTACTTGCACCTAATGTTGCCGCGCTCTGTACGGAGGCCGTTGATCGAATAAAGGCAATGTACACATATGCACCGCAATATACATTGCATGATGATCAATACTTGCTTCGCACCACTGAATTAATGGGGCGAATACTGGGAGATCAGGTTGAACAGCTCAATGTAATCGAACTTTCGTTGTTAATTCTTGCCGCGTTTTTTCACGATCAAGGTATGGTTTTGTCAGCAGATGAATTTGCATCTTTAGCAGAGGATGCAGACTATCAACTGTTTAAGAACAATTGGTTGCTTGAGCATCCTAACTATGGTGAAACATCAGCCCAATTAGGCAAAGTCGAACTTGCCACAGACCGAAAATCCCAGTTTGCACAACATCTTGCCGAATTGGATGCGGCGCTCTTAACGGATTTTATTCGTGTGACGCATGGACATCGGATTGCGAATTTTATTCTCGCATCCTATGGGCAGGATAAGCGTATAGAGGTGCATAAAACCAACCTTTCCCCTTTTCTTGCAAAGTTGTGTGAGTCACATACATTGAATGGGGATGCGCTGAGGCCGACCAAAGGATTCCGCTATGACGAGCAGATTGGTACTTATGCCGTAAACATGCCATTTCTTGCTGTAGTGCTTCGTCTTGCCGATATTCTCGATTTTGATCGGGATCGTACGCCTGAGGCGCTTCTCAAAAGTATCCACTTCACCTCACCAATCAGCTTGCATGAGTGGGAAAAGCACCGTTCGGTGGAAGGGTGGCATATTTCTCATGACCTCATCCGCTTCACTGTTAAATGCAAGCATCCTGCATATGAAGCTGCCACGCGTAAATATATGGACTGGATCGATAACGAGCTTTCGACAGCCATTCAGGTATGCCGTATGCAGAGGTGGCCCCGTTTGCTTGGACAGAAAGTTTCATGTTTTAAGTGAAGCGCCTTGCGATTCTGCCTAAGCTGCCTTGGGGTAAGGCAGCAGGTTTTCA
>Ga0172373_10004412_pt1 | contig 19859 bp, 11 predicted proteins | sample Lak10m_2_FD_114546 | JGI IMG/M metagenome (GOLD analysis project Ga0172373, IMG submission 114546) | Freshwater microbial communities from Kabuno Bay, South-Kivu, Congo - kab_092012_10m | ecosystem: Environmental > Aquatic > Freshwater > Lake | place: Democratic Republic of the Congo...
TAATCTATTTTCATTTTGGATGAATTATTATTATTTGTAATATGGACATATAGATAAGTGATATCACTTATCTATATGTCCATATTACAAATAATAATAATTCATCCAAAATGAAAATAGATTATGTATATGATTCTAATAATGATATCCTATTAATCAGAAATTTCCTCAATACACAACAACAAATATCATTACATTCATATCTTGTCGAATCATCCAAAATTGCCATGAAAATTGGTAAGTCTTTTGAAGATGGTTTCACAATTAATTTGGATCCTAATCTTAACATTGATAGCAAAATTATTCATAATATATCCACAATTATCAATAGTCATCTTACTTCATTACGCAAAAACAAAAATACTAATATTATTAACAGACTTGATTTTGAATATTCTGATATATTGTGTGTCAGATATCCTGTAGATTCAACTTATGACAATAATAAATGGAAACTCAAAAAGAGAAAAAGAGATAAATTATTAATGGATTGGCATTATGATGAATGGTCATCAAATAATATTACTATAAGTCTTGGACATTCTGCATTATTTAGTTATTACAATATTAATGATGATGGTAAAATCAATACAATTAGTATTAATTCTGGTGATCTTGTTTCATTTAATGGAAATCTGGTTTATCATAAAGTAGATACTAATATTAAAATTGAGCCTCCTGAATGGTTCAAATTATTAGAGTCTAATAACATATACAGATACAACTTACAATTTACACAAAAAGACATTTCTAAAAAACAAAAAATAATTAATAATGATAATAAAGAAAATATTAATGAAGATATTAAAGAAGACATTATTGATGAAATATATGACAAAATGAAAAATCTTGACAACAAATATGAATTATTAATATTGCTAGTCAAATTATTTATTAAATATGATTTTTTGGATCCAAATATTTCTGATAAATTAATCAAACTAACACATAATCTAGATACTTCTATTAGTAATATTATTGATTCTATTCCAAATGACAATTGTTTCAAACTGAAAAGTGAATTGGCCATTATGAAAAATAATTTGAATGATGATTCTGCATGTGATTATATTCAAAAACACAATTATGATTTATTAATTGACTTGATCGACTTAAAAGACATAAATAAAGACAAATCTATCTCTGATCCTAATCATCACACTACTAATAATGATAAAAATAATTCAACTAATAATGATAAAAATGATTCATCAAACTTTATTATGAAATTTTTTGGATTCACATCTTATCAGAATAAATAAATATTACATTAATTCATCAACAGATTAATACTTTCTGAATCTGTTGTTGTTTGAATTTCCTCTGGTTCTCTTGCCAAAATCTGTTCGTCTCATTTTCTTGCGATCTGTCACCAAAATGAACTCTCCTTGACCATCTTGACCATCATCTTTTTCAGTTCCTTGCCAATCATCATTAGTTGATTCTGTCTTTGTCTCAGTATTTCCAAGTGAAAGCTCTGAAAGAGCCATGCTGAGAGTTGTGACAGGAGCAAAAAGTTTAGGCTTGGAACTTTCATCCTTGGAACTTTCATCCTTGACCTCACTATGTTTTTGTTCTTTAATTTGCAAAAGACTGACTTTTTCGATACAAATCATACAATACTTGAATGAAAAGAGAATTTGTTCTGGGTGTCCATAACTGTGGACAAAACGATAGATCTCTCTTTCATTTTGAATCAAGACGAAATAGCCATTATCAGATTTCAGTTCGAATTCTTCACTTGGTTTGAATCCTTTGTTCAAATATCTGTATCGTCTTGAAGATTCTGAATATTGCATTTGAGATGCTGAAAAACTATCCTTTCCATTCAAAATGACATTACCATATGTCACTCTGAAATTTGCAACATCTCTTTGTCCATTTGTATCACCATCTTTGAACTCTGCATTTCCAAGCGGAGTAGCTCTGATCTTATAACCCCCTGGTCTTAGATAGACTGATGACCATTGAAGTGGATCACTTGGAAAATACGTAACTGACTGAATATTGTCAGATGATGATTCCTCAATCTTTGTGATGACTGGGAAATTCTTGATTTTTGTATCATCATTCGGTTTTAGATAGGGAACATTAGACATATCAATAAAATCAGGCTCCTTGTTCATCTCAAGAGCAGTAGGAATATCGATTTCACCACTCAATACAACATCATAAATCTTTGTGATCAATTCTTTAGGAACAATTGTCTTTACAGAATACTTTTCGGCCACAGTGGCAAATAATGTCAAAATCATTTTGTTTTGAAGATGATTCACATTATAGGGATTTCTATCAGTAACCTTATTTCTGTATAATTCCTTTGTTTCTGACAATCCCTTTTGTGAAATCTTCTCGAAATCTGTCTTCTTGAATTGTGTGATAATGTTCATTGAGGCCTCATTGATTGCCTTGATGATATTGTTCACTATTTGTGTTTTTTCCATTTTTGATTCATCTTGATCTGAAATTGTTCCAATCATTTGTGAAATCATTGGAGCCACCAAAATCAATGCAATCAATCCAGTAGGATGGGTATTGATGTAAGATGAACCAAACTTTTCCGTTGTGTTTGTGAAATATCTGAAGATCGATGCTCCAATATGCTTAACACGAATTGCAGAACATGGCTCTTCAGAAAAGATGAATGACATCAGTGTTGATTGCAATGTGTCAGTGGTGTTGGCAGTGTATGGCAAAATCCTGCAAATATTCTCAATCTTCTTAGACATTTTGGCTACTTCAGATAAAGTATTTGCCATTGCTTGAATTGCCTCAACCAAAAAGAGAATCCTGTCTTCATTCATCTTGTCCCCATTGAATGAAATCTCCAATGAAAGATGGAAACACAATGAGGCAAGTGCAGTACACATTGCATTTGCAATGTGGGAATCATCATGTTGCAAATTGCCTCTCTTTTGAGATACAAATTGAGCTGAGAGTTCTGAAATCATAACCCAAAGATCCTTTGATCCATTGTATTGCCCAATTGGCATGATGAAACAGTCTTGATGATCCTTTAAAAGCTTTCCATTTGCACCGGTCATGCTATCAATGAAAACACTCTCCAAATCAACAAAACAAATAGGCTTCGAAATAATTGAATTTCCGCCATTCTCATAATTTGCTTTCTTGCCTTGATGAACAATCTTGCAATCTGCAAAGAGAATAGCCACTGAATTCATTGGAAGAATTCTCTTCACACCACTAGCATCAATACACTTTATTTTAGAGCCTTCAATGAACAATGCCACTGTTGTAGCAAACTTTCTAACCCATTCTGCAATAGGCATACCACCACCATATTTAACATCAGAAGTAAACTTAGAAGCCATTTTGAAAATGTGGAAGATTTATAACTAAAAGTCTGTTATGATAATTTTAAATCTCTTCTTTAGAGAGATATCCAAAGTTAAAATTTCAATTTTTTATAAATAAATATCAAATAGCCACTATTTTTGGACGATTATTATCACAACATCTAGTCATACAATAACCACAACATCCAACAAATAATAATGACATAAAACTGATAATTGACCAAAACAAATAATAATGGATCATTAATAATATCCATATTTCATTGGCATTATGTGTCCAGTAATTTTTACATTGATCTGTAATATTATTGTATATGTATACTGCCCAACTATTTGGAACAAATAATATGATATTACATAATAAGATTCCGAAATGATTTATTTGGTTATTATTGTTATTCCAAAACATTTGATAAAAATCATACCCTATAGTTGAGAATAACAATATATTAATTATTCCTGATGTAAGTATCAATTCCCATAATGATTGACATTGTCCAAAATATTCATGATATATGATTGCTATTGTTAATTCTGTAATACCCATAATTAATTCTGCAAATATTGAAATCGTCCCAATAGTAGTATTAAATGCTAGCATTGAATCTTTGATAACATTATTCTGTTCATAATCATCCATCTTTGTAATTTTATGTTTACATTAATTAATCTTATTGTCATACTCATTATATAATTCAACTTTTCGTTTGAATAAAAAATATATTACCATGTGAACTTTCCATCAGTTGACTTTTGAGAAAGTTCATATTCTTTTTCAAGCATTTCCTTGGCCTTGTCCGAAATGTCATTGTAACTGACCACAAAATAATTCAATAAGTTGTCACAGTTCTTGATTTCCTTATAGAGATCTGGATTGTAATAGAAGATGTTCCTGAGTGAAACAGATTTCTCATATTCTTCATTGTTATCCTTAAATACAAGAGTTAACATGAGTTCATCAGATTCAGATTCATCCTTCTTCTTCTTCATTTCAATTGCATTTCCAAATTCAGTAAACTGTGTGAGATAACCATCTACGATTTTTTGTTTTGACTCTCTGTAAAACTTGATTATTCTCTTCGATGAATTATATTCCTCTTCCTCATCCTTCTCATCCTCAACCTTGTCTGATTTAGTCTCTGTTTCTGTTTTGGTTTCTTTTTTGGTATTGTCTTTCTTCTTTCTGAAAATCCATTCCATAGGAATCATGTTCTCATTCTTAAAATATTGGACAATCTCTTTGTTAATGGTATTGTCTTTTTCACATTGCGAACAATAAATCCATCCATAAAGACGACCAATACGATACATTTTACATTCTTCATCTTTGTTGTCACACAACATACACTTATTTGGGGAGATCATTACAAGTCTATTAATCTTTCCCTTAATTTCCTTTCCATTTGATGATGTCTGTGTGTCATTTTGTGATTCTTTTTGTAAATATGGCTTGATTGACCCTGTGAAAAATGAGTACACCCAATCATTTTTGTTGCGATCAGTGATAATACATCGTTTTCCGTCAAAATCTCTGTTCTTGTTATAAATGATACTGATTGGAGCATACATCACTCCATAATAAATTGCAAACACTCTCACATCCTTTTTCTGTTTGAATGAAAGGATAATCAACGGCATCATATCATTCATATCAGTCCAAGTAATGCCATTTTGGTGATCCAACATTTCATTCAGACTGAATGTAGGTTTGCCATCTTTTCCATATTGGCTAGTATTGCCGTATTTATTTTGTTCTGCAATTGATCTGTATGATCTGTATGAAGATTGTTGGGTGGAAGTAGGAGTGGACATCTTGTGAATGTTTGTGGTTTTGGTTCACACAATATTTAGTGGTGAAAGATAATATCAAATCATTTAATAATAGTCAGTTATTTATCATTTTCAATTTTTCCTAATATGAAAAAATTGAACCAAAAATATATTTTCACTACTACATATATACTAATACACCAAATAATATGTCAAATAATATACCAAATAATATTGAAGCTAAAAATGAAACTAAAAATAAAACTGTTCATGATTATTCAATCAAAATTATTATAATAGGTGACTCATTTGTCGGAAAGTCAAACCTATTAGCACAATTTACCGAAAAGAAATTTCATCCTTCCCATGATATCACTATTGGTGTCGAATTTGGTTCCAAAATTATTAAATATCATGATAAACTATATAAACTCCAAATATGGGATACTGCTGGACAAGAAGCATTTAGATCTATAACTCAATCATTTTATCGTGGTTCACTTGGAGGATTAGTAGTTTTTGATATTACTAATAGAGAGTCATTTGAATCTGTCAAAAAATGGATAAATGATCTCGATAAATTTACTGGCGATCCTAATGTCTCATCAATATTAGTTGGCAATAAATTAGATCTTGAAAAAAATAGAGTAATCACATTTGATGAAGGTAAAAAAATAGGTTCTTATTACAATATGCCATATATTGAAACAAGCACTAAAAATGGAACAAATATTGATACAGTATTCACAACCTTACTTGATATGATCTCCAAAAGAATTGACTCTGGTGAAATCAATAATAATCCCGATAATAAAATAAAACTTGACCAAAAATCCTTAGAATCTACATCATCCTCTAATAATACCAATAATGATAATCAATCTGGATATGTCAAATCTATTACAGGCTGTTCTTGTTGAATAATTTATTTATTTTATTCGTTGTAAAATCATTCATACATAATACACATCTTGCACTCTTACCTCTATACAATATCCAATTCTTCAAACATCTCTTATGACAATAATATTTACAATTATTATCACATATATTATATATCAAATCTGGACTATAATCTTTACATATATTACATGTCTTTTCTTTCAAACTTAATTTCTCCATCTGATATGTTATTATGTCAATTGTCTCATCATAATCTTCATCTTTCATTTTTTGGTCATCTTCTTTATTCTCATTATTAGTCTCATCTTTCATAATATTCACCTCTTCTTTCTTGATTTGATTAATTGTCTTTTTAATTTGTTTAATATTGTTAATCAATTCAGTAATCCTGTCCATTAATATATATTAATTATTAATATCTTATTTTGTTTATTCCATTATTTCATTAATGTTCAGACTTATATCAAGTCTTATTGATCTAATTTCGTCATTTTTCTGTTTGTCATTCATGTTCAATAACTTACACCATTCATTATGTTGTCTCTCTATAAGTTTTATTGATTGTTCTCCTGACCATATAATATCTTTATGAAATGTATTCTCTTTACCTGTTGTATCTTTCTTGTAATTTCTCAAAAAATCTATTATTCCATCTAACATTATATTTGGTATCTCAGAAATATCATCATAAAATATTGACATTTGATCCTTACAATTTATACCAATAATCTTCCAATCTGTCCTTCCATCATCTATCATTGCAATTGCTCCTAATACTTTAATATTGATTATTTCTCCTGGTGTTACTTCAATATCTGATATATCAAAACAATCTAATGGATCATTATCTCCTTTTAATCCAATCACATTGTCTTCTTCTACTGAATTTTCCCATGTTTGTGGTATTGCTCCATAATTTGCAGGATATCCACCTTTATAATTGACTATACGAATCTTCCCATTCTTTTTATCATATGTAATTGGATTTAATTTGATTGATTTATTGATCTCCATTTTATGTATTGTATTACTTGGTATTTCAATAACCATTCTGACAATATTTCTGTTCTTATTATTTGGATATATCTGTATTCCATGAAATGATGATATTATTGAATTGATATGTCTGTCATATATGTATATCTTATAATCAATATCTTCACAATTGCCAATACTAATCGTTGTGTATCTATTGTCATTATTAATCATAGTCTTAGTCTTAGTCTCAGTCATTGTAGTCATTGAATATTATATATTCAATCACTATAAATTCATACTATTGGATGTCAATTATCATCATATCTCTCTTTAATTAATAGAATCTTAATGCAGATAATCCACTCATTGTGACAAATAAGTTATGTGAACAATCCCACATCATCATTCTTATCTTCAATCCTTCACTGTTCATTTTCGTTTTGAATGACTCATCTATCTCTAAATGTATCTCCTCATTCGGTATATATGTCATATTTGTCGCTCCTGTCGGTTGTAGTTCCCTCGGTCTTAATGCAAATGAATAAAATGACTCTCCTAAATCTAGTCCATTCATTTTCTTATTGTATTCCTGATAATATCTATAATATTCTGCTCCCTTCCATTGTTCTCTCTTCCTTCCATCAAATGTTATTAATACCCTTTTTACTATTTCCACCTCTTTTGATATCGTGTTAATTGATCCATCACTATTTGGAATTCTGTATCCTCCTAAATCCCAATATATCATATCCCTCTTATCAGGATTTTTCCTATCAATATACATCTTCCATATCATATATCTACATGGATCTTTGAAATAGTATTTGAACTTTAATATATTCGTAGCATTTCCTTCATCTACTACCATACTCTCCTTAAAATCCTTATAACTCCTTATCTGTGTCCCTCCATATGTATATCTATCCATTAAATTCTCCGTCTTTATTGTTGATGATAATCTTCTCTCATCCTCACCTAAATATATGTAATTTCCTAATATATGTGTTCTGATCTTTACTGATTTATCTATCTTCCCTCCATCCTCAATATACAATAACTCATTTAATGATCTCAATTTAAGTTTGATCTTCACATCTGAATACATCATATTCACTAATGTCAAACTATTCCCTTGATCCCTCCCAAAAAAGAATGGTAAGTTTATATATAACCTCATCCCTGGTTTTGGATTGTTATTTATCTGATTCATCTCATCTATATGTCCTATCATAATATTCCTCCCTCTCTCTTGTTCCTTATTTAACATTAACTTGTCTAATAATAATAACAAATCACTATCTAAACTATCTATTACTTCTCCATCTATTATTAATTGTGCTTCCTCAATCATTCTGTATCCTAAATATCTAACCCATGCATGATTTGGTTTTGTTACTGTCAATAATCTAATTATCTTATTATATATCTCCGATCTAACATATATTGGTAGTATCTCAATATTATTATCTCTTTCATATAATCCCCTATTCCCTATCTTCTCATTCTGTTTGAGTTTCAATCTTGATCTTAATTTATTGTCTAATATTGCTCTTGTATTCTTTGTTGATTGTTCATGTATTAATAATTTCCTCTTGTTCTCATCTGTCTCATTCTTTATCCTTGTTTTGAGAATCCTGTCTTTCCTCTCAATATATGTATCATTCATATTAAGATCAATATTCCTATTTAATATTATCTTTGACAAATCATATCTATAATATTTACCTACTTTCTGTTTTGTCTCATCGATATATTTAGGTAAATCAACCAATTTACTTAATGGTGTTAATATATTCATTATTGATTGATCTATTTGTTCCATTAATATGATATATGTATCATTTATTATGTTATTGTCCAATATGTTTCTCTTCTTATTCTCTATGGGTGATAAATATCCTGTAATATTTGATATCAATAACATGATTACCGATCTATAATCCACAAAATCATTATACATTCCTGTCTCACTTGTTAAATAAATTATTTCTGGTGTAAATACTCTCCTATCTACTGTTGTCTCCAAAAATCTTAGATTTGTATCTATTGATGTGGCATTGATTGTAGTATTAATACTCACTCTAATATTGTTAATATTCTCTGTCAATGTCCTCAAATTCTTCTTCATATACATCTCTAAATCTGTCTTATTATTTATTAATGTTACATTATTTCTGGTGTAATTAATGTCATCTGTCAAATTAATCCATATAAGTTCACTTGTCATACTCGTAATATAATACTTTATCTCTTGGAATAAATTAATATACATACTCTGAGTTGGATCACCATTCATATCATTTGTTATTCTTAATATTAATTCATCCATCTGACTTAGCATCCAGTTTAATCTTGCATTAAATTCATTAATTAAATTTATAGCATTATTAATGTTCTTTGTGTGTTCAATTGTTAATAATGAAATCATACTCGATGTTCTTGTCGTTATTGATGTAATATTAAATGCTTGTGATACTGTCTGAATAATTGTATCTAATAAATACTCATATTTATCAATTAATTTTTGGATTGATCCATTTTGATTTATTAAATCATAACTAATCGCATTAATTGTTGTAGTTGTGTCTGTCATCTTGTAAGACCCAACTAACTTGTCATATGAATAATACACATTCGAAATTATTAACTTCATTAATGTCTTCCTCAATTCAATATCTGTGTCAGATGGATATATCAGTTTTGTCAATTCATCAATATTCCTCTCCCATAATTCCATCTTTGTCGTGTGTGAAAATTCCGATATTATTGAATTTATTATCTTGTCTTGTAAATATTTCAATGGTGATGTTACTTTACATTGTGTATTGTATCTCTTAAGAATTGTATTCACATCAAAATAGTCTGTCACATTCTCAGCTAATGAAATATCCGATTTCAATATCACTGCTGTATAATATTGGTCATACAACATATTCGATATTGTCGGTTTCTCATACCATATTCTATTAAATAATCCACCATTCTCAATCTCATAAATTTTCGGTTTATATTGATATCCACTTGTTGAACTATATGTAAGTCCTGTCACATACAAATATTTCTCAATATTACTCAATAATTCATTTGTGTCTATTTTGTAATATTTATTGAACTTGTTATTATATACATAATTCGGCTCAAATGAAAAATTATTATAATAATATTCATCGCCATCTATCACTACATTCCCTATTACTAATCCATCAACTAATTCACTAATATATATTCCCTCATCATGTAATCCCAATATTCTCATCATATTAGTAAAATTATTAATCGTATAAACTTGACTCAAATGATAATTATTATTTTTATTAAATGCCTGATAATCATTTATGTATTCTGGATTATTCTCATTTTTAGGATCATTCCTAAATGTATTCTTGTTAATTAAATACCATTTGGATGTATCCATATAATAAAAACTCTTATTAATATTCACATTTTCTTGTTGATTCACATCTACTATTACTAGATTTCTAATAGTATTGTAAATATCTTCCATATATTTTTTGACAATGTTTTGTGAAAAATCATAATAATAAGTGTTCTTATTTAATACTGTGTTTTTGAAATCAAATATATATTTCATTTTCTTGTATCTTGACAATAACAAATTGTAATATATTACTAAATCTCTACAATATGTAATCATCTTGACATACTGTGAATATACCACATCATTAATATCATTATTATTGATCTCACGTTTATAATCATCCTTGACTCTGTAATAATCAACTGTCCCATTATTATTAATAAATCTGTTCTCTACTCCATTCATAAACATCTTGAATATCTCCCTATTCAAATCTCCTCCAATTGGTATTGACCTTGGATCCAATACATTATTACAAAATACATTGTATGACTTGATTATTCTTGTCTGTATCAATGTCCATAAAATTATATTCGATCTGAACATCTGATATCTTTGCACATAATATGTATTATTCTCATATATCTGATTCTGTATTGGTTCAAATACTCCAATCGAACTCTCTATTGTACTCAAATTACCTACATAACTTACCCCTTGAACATAATTCGGTCTATCTGCTATCGTTCCTGATATATCTGTTGATGAATCATATATCCCCTTTATTTTGGTAAATTTATCTTGTCCACCTTGATCAGTATGTGTAAGTCTTGCAATCAGTCTTTCCATCTGATTAATAAATAAATTAAGTTTATTGTTTGTCCTCATATCGGTTAAATAAGTTACATATTCATTGAATCTATCTAATTCATTTCTAGTATCATTAATAGGTGGTGGATTAATTTGTGCTGGTAATGGTGTTATGTTTGATATATATGTATTGTAATCTGTTGTTGATAATAAATTTATCTTTTTCACAAAATTATTGTATCTAAACATTATTAATCCTATTCTATTTACTGCAAACTCCATCACTGTATGGAAATATTGTGATGTCATATCATCATATGTTATGTTCTCTGGTCTATACATAAACATTGTATGACTTAATTCATTCTGATTCACCTTATTATCTGACTCTGTTGTTGATAATGTTGCCTTTTGTATTTGTTCATATATATAATCCAAATCTAATATCTCTGTTCCATTATTCATGAAACATTTACGATTCACAATATCAAATAGTTTCAAAAACTCTACAGTTCTGTAACACAATGGACATATATTATTTACTATTAACTGATCTGGATTATTTGTTCTTGTAAATATATCTGATTGTTGTATTAATGTTGTCAGATTCGGTAATAAACTTATCTTTGAATGAAATGGACAACTTGGATCATATCTTACATCAGTTCCTAAATATTTCACTGCCGATCCTGTCACTGTTGTCGGTTCATATCTGTAATCAATATATGTTTGTGCAATTGCATTTGAAAATAATTCTTTTTCATAATCAATATCCTCTAATACAGTATTCGGATCATTAATTAAATCAGCCTTCAATTGAGTATTAATAATGTATTGCATAAATTCTCCATAATAATAACTAATCATCATCGGTAAATGATTTAATATTGCTACATTTTCTGGATAGATTTGTTCTGCTCCTGATGGTAATAACTGTATTACACCATCCGTCTTTAAATTTGACACAACCTTTTGCATTATTGTATTGAATTCATACCAAAATACATAACTCATTCCATTATTTGTCATTGCACTATTCCTCACTACTTGATCCATTGTCGATTTAGTTCTTTGTATCTCATTCTCTAAATGAGTGATATATGCATCCTTATAAGATGTATTATTTGATACTGCATTTTCTAAATTAATAAATTGATCTGTATCTGTTGTGAGTGTTTTCTCACTTAAATATGTTTTCTCATCTCTCAAATCAATATCATATGTAAATACATAACTCATAATCGGTCTCTTTGTCTTATCCGTCCCTGTAAAATATGTTATTCTGTTCTTCAATGGACTTCCATATTGCAATAATGTTAATGGTATTATTCCTGTCAATTGTAATGTTGTCAAATAATTCTGTATATAATATGCATTATCATCTACCATTGTTATTGTTGTTGTTATTCCATCTGTTGTTGTCACATCATATTTAGGATCCATATTTGTATTGTCATATACTGCATTCTTCAAGAATCCAAATACTGTATTCGCATAATTAATTAATGTGTAGTTCATTGTCCTTGATATCAATGACATAATATCATTACTTATTTGATCCAAACTAATATTCGTATCCGTTATCAATGTCGTTTTATAATAAAAGTTCAAATAACTCTCTGTTGTCACATATGATATTGTATTTATGTAATTTCTCTTATCATCATATGATTCCTCTATCTGTTTAATGAAATATTGATATATTGTCTCTTTTGATTCTGTCTCTAATAATGCATTTTCATGTGATATACTGTCTATTACATGATAAAACTCTATTTCTCTATTTACACATGTTCCATAAATATTCTTGTAATCTGTATCATATGATTTATTCTTATCTTCATATCTTACACCTGCCACAATATATTCCATATTTCCAAGTGGAACCAAATTATTCTCAATATCTGTTCTATGTTCTGCATCATAATTCTCAATCAAACTGTCATCATCATATATCATACACTGTGTTATGTCTGTAAATTCTGGTCTTGTAAATCTGACATCCTTCGTCGTATTATCTATTGTAGCTGTAGCCCCTGGATTTGTTGGACTTATTGGAGGATTTACTGGATCTAATGGCAATCCTAATAATATACTTGTCATCCTCTCTAATAATGAACTGAATTTTGAACTATTTGGACTTGTATTATATACTGGATATATCTTCTCGAAATAATATATCCACATCAAAAACTTGGTATATTTGTATACAATATCTCTATTTGTAACCATTGCATTATTTATTTGTAATGGATCAAATATGTAATCACTATTTGTATTATTAATATATTGATCTGTAATTAATGTTTGTGTCTTCTCATCTATCTTAATCTCTCTGTAATATTTTGCATAATTCTTCACAAACACATCACTTAATTTCTTTTGATCAATGTAAATTATGTCTCTAATTAAATCATTATACATTTTCTTTCTAATATCAACTGCATTTGACAAATCAATATTATCAACTAAATAATTCCTAGATTGATTCTCTTTATTCATAATATCATCATAAATACTCATTAACAATAAATACAAATTACTCATATTACTGAACTCATTAGTATTTATTGTATTAACTGTTGATGATAATGTATTTCTAATATTTGGCAATAAATATACATCACCATATACTTTAGCATAAACACTTAATGAATCATTAACATTCTCAACATTATCATATCTTTCAACAATAGTGTTTTTGGTATCATCTGTATAATATAATGTTTTTTGTGTCAATTGAGTATCCCATTTATCAATAATTTGATATGATGCATAACCAGGTTTATCCATATTTGTTGACAAATATAATGGATTAAATTTAATTTCTGTCAATTCTGTTATTTGATTCTGATTATTTTGATTTTGATTGAATTTTGGTATTATTGAAATCCCTGAACTGACATTTAAATTAATAACTGCTTGATCATTCAAACTATATATGATATCTTCAATATTCAATAACCAATATCCACTATTATCATTCATATCCATTTGTGTTGTGTCATTTGTTGTTGTATATTTTGTATTGAATTCCCAATTAGAATCATAATTTGCATTCTGGTTAATTGTATATCTTCTAAATCTCCAATCATCAATGGTGATCATATCTTTTTTGATCATACTAATTGGAATTGACAATCTCATATTTTTGAATTCATTTTTCAGTTGTAAATAATAATTGTCTTGATTCAGAGTGTCATCAATATTAAATACATAAACACCTGTTTCATATCCCTGAGTTGTCATATCATTCAACATTTCCTTAAAGTCAAAATTATCATAATAGAGATCTCTTTTTTGGTGTTCATTTAAATAGAGATTATTTGTCTTTGAGTCATCTTTCTGTTCAATATTGATTTGATAACCGATAGAATCAGTCAATGATTTTATTTTGGAGGATTTTTTATTTTTGAGATAATTAATACTGATAACAATATGGTAGTAATTTTTTGAGGAGACACTTGAATAGAAATTATTAAGTTCTGTAATATTTGTTATCTTTGTATAATTGTTCAATATATTAGGATATATTTTTGCCAATTGTTCAATTGTTGGATAATTAGAGGGAATATTTGATAGATCATTTAATAAATCAGGTTTTGTAATAAAGGTTTGTCTATTTTGTAGATTATTATCAAATGATGTAATTTTTCTATTAGCGGTGTTAGTTGCAGGGTCAATATAAACAAATGATTTTTCATCTAGATCAATAATTTTGTTTGAAGATGTAAATATTTCTTTAGATTTTTCGGGAGTCAGAAGAAGATAACCATCCTTATCAACACCAATACCTAAATCTGAAAATTTAATGCCATTAGATTTGATAGCAATATATTTGCCAGAATATTTATTGGAGTCTAATTTGAAATTATCATTAATATATGCCATTACATCTAGTCTAGAATCATATACTGTGTCTAATTGATTAGCTTTATTAATCATTTGACTGGCTAGACTAGTGGGATTGTTATTGAAGAGATCTTCATATTTAACAATTGTGTTAGAATTTTTAGAAGAATCAAGTTGGACAGAGATATCATTAAATCCATTAGATGTAAGAATGTCATTAATATTATTTATTGTAGGTTGTTGCATAGAGACAACTGGAGAGGGTAAATCGACAATAAAGGATACACGATTGAGTTTATCAGCATTACGAGGGACATTAATATAACGAGTATCACCGAACTGAGGATTGTCAATAATTTTGATATGGATATCTTCCATGGAGAATTCAGAGAATCGACGGTAAATGATTTTAAACATATTAATTTGAGGGTCACCAGTCAAATATAAATCTGGAATTCCAGTAGCTACTAATTGGATAAGTCCACCACCCATTATGATATATTAGTTATTGTGTATTAAATAGAGACTAGTATTTATATTAATATTTTTTCCAATTAATATTCATATTTTATCAATATCATTGATTTTCCAATTAATCAAGAAATAATGATTATGATTCAAAAATTAATAATATAATTGCATTTGTTGATGATTGTGTGAGATTAATTAAGAAGACTATTCCTGAAATAATGGAAAAAGTGAATGACAATCTCCAATGTGAGGATTGCTGAAGATATGAGATTACATTTACTTGAATTTCAATATTTATATTTGAATTAGATATAAATATCATTAATTAATTTTTAGTACTTTTTCTTTTTTAGTTTTTTTAGTTTTATTTTGGATTACTTGAACTTGTGATTTAAGTGGCATATCTTTCTTATTATAAAGTAGTAGTTTTATTTCTTCTTTAATAGATTTGATTTTTGGTGTGTCATCATCTGTATCGATCCATCTTTTGAGGGCGTTCATTTGTGATGGCCTTAATGATTCCACAAACTGTTCAAGATTCTGTTCAATATAATTTTTCTTATCATCATAGATTCTATCTATAAGAGTTTCTTTCATTGTGAGATTCCAATTTGTTCCATCGTATATCATTGCATATTTATCTTTCATATTTGAGATATAAATATTATGGTATTCAGGTAGACTTGGATTGAAATGTAATGCCTCTGTCAATCTGATTGATGAATTGAACCCATTTTTCAAAATCTTTACAAGTTCATCTTTATTTATTTTTGACATATCTTCTTTTCCATATGCCACTAGTGTCACATTATTCATGTTAATCACTGTATTGTTAACTGGACCATTATATATTGTTCCATTATTTATGTTTTTTTCTTCAGTGTCAATTATTTCTTGATTTTTTGACTTCATTAGCTGTTCCATTATTATTTCTAATTTTTTCTGTAATTCTTCATTAGACTTTTCTAGTTTTTCCCTAATATTATTATCTTTTTCTAATTTTTCTCTAATTGACTTATTTTCTTTTTCTAATTTAGTAATTTTATCAAATAATCCATTTTTATTATCATCAATATCATTATTTCTTTCTGGATTCATTTTGCAACTATGTTTGGTATGTCTGTGCATTGAGTTTCGTTTAGTAAATCTTTTTTTACAATATTTGCATATAAAATCAGCTGGTTTGCATGCATCATGTTCAATGTGGTATGTCAAATTCTCCTTTCTTGCGAATTTCTTTCCACATCTGTCACAAATAATTTCGGCCATAACAATTCAGTATAATTAATACTGATAAATTCTATTTTTTAAACTGTTTTATATAGAATTTTGAGTGTCATAATTGTTACTATGTTACTACGTATTTTTATATTAAAAGTATATATGTATATTAATTATTATTTATATTCTATCAGTAAATTATAACATAGTAACATAGTAACAATTAGTATAAATCTTCAAAGAGAGAGACAATATATAAGTTTATAAAACCTCCTATGAATATTGAATATGGGAATTTTCCATTTTTGGGGAACACTATTTTTCTCAAAAATAATTATTAATTAAGTATTATGTATTCTTTTATTTGTCTACAATCAGGGAAATCAAAGATTAAATTAGTATGACTAATTATTTAAGCATTCCATATTTAGTCACATATCAACTTATTTCTGTTAATAAGATGTATATTCATATTCGAATTAAATATAAATATTAATAATTTTTTGATACAAATATATATTTATTATTATTTTTTAAACATATTTCTTTTTTCATAAAGCAATAATTTTATTTGATTTTTAATATTTTTTATTTTATGATCATTTTCATCTTCTTCATCTTGCTTTAGCCATCTATCAAGCACATTTTGTTTTGATGATGCCATTGTTTTCGTAAAATCATACATGTTATTTTCAATATAAAATTTTGCATCATCATATATTTTATTAATGAGTGTATTTTTATAGAGAATTATCCATTTATCACCATCATACATATTAGCATAACTACTTTGTATATTTGAAATATATATGTTCTGATATTCAGGATATTTTGGGTTGAAATGTATTAATTCTACTAATTTTATGGCTGATTTGTATCCATATTTGAATATTTCTGCAATTTCTTCTGTTGGGATTTTAGAGATATCTTCTTTTCCATATGCTACAATTTTGACAGTCGATTGATTACAGTTCTTATTGTTGCTGTTATTGATCAAAACTGTATTTGAATTATTTTCAGTAGTTTTCAATTCTTTATCAGTATATTTTTCATCATCTTTAATATCGTCTTCATCATCTTTATTATCATTAAAATCAAAAACATTTGATTTGCTATTGTATCTTTCATAATTATAATTTTCATTATTGTTTATGTTTACATAATCGACAAAACTAAAGGTAAGATGACCTTTGTATTTCCTCTTAATTGTGCAAATTGATTTTACATCAGTTTCCATTTTCTGTTTTTCATTTTCAATTAGTTTATTAATACAATAAGTAATTTCTACAATATCTCCACTAAAATATTCATTTCCATATTTCTTCTCGTGTTTGTAATTATTTTTCATCATAGCCATTATTTCATCTTCAATGTAAACACTATTATTGACACAACAAAGATATATCAATATACTATGTTTTTCATAAGATAAAAACCTTGCAAGTACATTTCTTGTTCTTCCTATTTTCACGATTTTTTCATTGTACTTTCTGTTTATATTTGCACTATTCGGAAGTATTATATAAATATAATCTTTTTTTACTTCTGTGCTCGTGCTCCTATAATTCGAACTTATTTTTTCAAGTCTCACTAGTTTTTCTTCTAATGTCTCCATAATTAATAATTAATACTATATATCAACTATTTATATCCTTTTTACCCTATTTAATTAGTTTAATTGACACCAAATAAACCGAAAAAACAGACAACTCACAATAATTAAGTATTACCGGAATAAGCAAGTGTTCCATAACCACCGATCAAACGTAAAATATTAATAGACAGATTGAATACATTGAATGATGATTTGGTATTGAATATTAATTTTCTGTAAGTGTCTAATTCCATACTTGAAATCTGTCCTGTTGATAATAAATCATATATCTCTACTGTTGTGTTTGCTCTATCAAGTAATGGTAAGAATTGTGTTAACGGGACATTAATATTATCTAATCCATGTTCGGCCATTTTAACAATCTTTTTTGCATAATCAATGTTTATTATTTGTATCAGTTCATTTGTGTCATCAAAATTAATTGTAAAGTTAATATTCGTATCATATGGATATACATCATTATCAATATATGTGTATTCTGACTCATCGATTGTCATAAACATTCTCACATTTGGCAATCTCGTAAAATTACATGCCCCAGTTGGTTGTGATTGTAATGGATCTAATGAAAATGAATACATATTTATCCCTGTTTTTGGTGATACCCTATGATATGTATAGGGTTGGTAAATATCATACCACCCTGAATCTGCCTTATCAACTCTTGTCCTATTATTGAATGTTATTTTTGTATTGAGTATTGGATTCTTACCATTATTACTGAAATTATTGAATGAACATACATTCCATCCAGTTTCATTTGTTTTGAAAATGTCTTTTGTCATAACCCAAACTATTTCCTTACTTGGATTCACAAAATCAAGTTGGATATCATATGATGTTTGTTCAATATTTGTAAAATCATTCATCTGAATTCTCTCTATTAAATATTCATGTCCTGATTGTGCAAACTTCTTTCTCTCATTACTCTCTAAAAATACATAATCCATTAATATATGTCCATCTAATTGTTTCCCCTTTTCCTCAAATATGTCCGTCAATGTTATGTTATTTGCAAACTTAATATTTGTCAATTGATATTGTGTTGTATTTTCTGCTCTATTTTGCAAATAATCTATCATGTCAGCCGTTAGAATAACACTACTACCATTCAATTCAGCCGAATACAATCTTTCAATATGAAAGACTTCTTCAAATCTTCTTAATTTGACTAAAAATCTGATATCATTGTATTGATTTGCTATTAAAGGAAAACTTAAACCATTGTATTTATTGAACCAAAATGTCAATGGAATAAATAAATCATATACTGGTTTTTCTTGATTGTCAAAATTAGTCAATACATCAACATTACCTATCATTTTATTATAAATATCTATTTGTGTTTGTTTGTATGTCAATTGATACCATATATACATCCAGATACTATGATGTCTATCAATACGAACACCACCAATATATACATCTACATAATCAATAATTGAAAGACCTAAATTTTTATTCCATGCACATTTAATATTTTGATTCTTATCAGATAATTGTTTTTGAGCATATGAGTTATATTTTTGGAAATAATATTCTTGAACCTGTCTACAACAATCAATACCTCTATTCATCTCACCATAAACAATAGATTTCATAA
>Ga0172373_10004413_pt1 | contig 19854 bp, 20 predicted proteins | sample Lak10m_2_FD_114546 | JGI IMG/M metagenome (GOLD analysis project Ga0172373, IMG submission 114546) | Freshwater microbial communities from Kabuno Bay, South-Kivu, Congo - kab_092012_10m | ecosystem: Environmental > Aquatic > Freshwater > Lake | place: Democratic Republic of the Congo...
ACGGCTTTGCGTTTTTCAGCACCTGCCAGGTGTTGATCCGGCCTCGTCGGAGACGAGGCCCAGAAGTACCTGGCAGGGTTGCTGAAAAAGGCCCAAAGCGGCCTTTTTCAGCAACCTGCTAGCGTCGGGCGGGGGGTGAGCGCATGGTGGGACCAGGGCGGACAGACCGCGCAGCGCGCGCCGGCGCCGGAACTCCCCAGGCGACGACGACAGCGAGGACGACGACGACGACGACGACGACGACGACCCCACCCGCCGACGGAGACGTCGAGGATGTCGGGGCCCTGGCCGGTGCGTCACCCGATCGCATCGAGGCGCCGCGTCCACGAGCCGTACTCGACCTCGAGGCCGCCGACGCCGACGTCCGCACCACGGTGCACGAGCTCCATGGGCCACCGCCGCCGCCGCGGGCGCCGCGCTCGACGTTCGGCTCGGTGAAGGAGGCTGAAGGCGCGCTGGGCGCCGAGTTCGGCGTACTGCTCAAGGGCACCGAATGGTCGACGGAGGAGCTCGCCCGGATCCACGAGACGTTGTGCACCCTCGGCCCCGTCGAGCGTGAGGCGTTGCGCGGTCTCGAGCTGCGCCGGGAGGACCGTGTCACCGTCAGCGACGGCGACGGCGCCGCCGGCGCCGTGTTCACCCGCGGCGACCGTGTCGACGACGATGGCCAGCGCATCGAGGGCGCGGCCATCACGTTCTTCGACGCGGCCTTTCCCGACAGCGGTGACGCCGTCGTCGATCGTCAGGCGACCATGATCGTGGTGCTGCACGAGGTCGGTCACGCATTGGAGGGTCACCCGAACGGCGCCGCGCTGGCCGAGCGGCGTGGGGGCGCCCACGTCGCTGCCCGGGTAGCGGACTTCGAAAACAAGCTCCTGCCCGACGAGGCGGCCCTGCGGGCGGCGTTGAGGAGGCTTCCGCGCGATCGTCACCTCGCTCCCCTGCAGCGAGCGCTCGATGACTGGTCGCGGGCCATGACGATGGTGGGCGACGGCAACCGTACAGCGGAGGAGCGCGCTGCCGCCGTCCACAACGTCGCGCGCGCCCAGGCGCGGGCCGAAGCGGCCCTCGCGGCGCTGCCACCCGGGCATCGAGCCATCACGACAGCGACGACGCTGGTGACGCTGCACGCCGAGGTCAGCCGACAACAGCCCCGCTACCTCGACGGCGTCGGCCGTCGCGACCGCGCCGAAGCCGCGCTCGCCGATCGCGGCGTCCGCCTCGACAACCCGAAGACGCCCGAAGACGAGACCCTCGGCGCCCTCGAGCAGGCCTTCGCCGCCCTCGACGTGCAGACCACGCCCTATGGGGCCACGGCCCCCGTCGAGAACTTCGCCGAGGCCTACATGCTCTACAAGCGCGCGCCGGCCACCCTGCGCCAACGCGATGGCGGCGAGGCGGCGTTCCAGTTCTTCCTCACGCACTTCCCGCCGTGAGCACCGCCATGACCCTCCTCTTCGCCCTCCTCCTGCCGGTCTGCATGCCGTCGAACGACGAGCCCGAATGGCCTGCCGAGCTCGAGGAGCTGCCCTCCCTCCGCAGTGACCCGCGCGAGGGCGGCCTCGGTCTGAAGTGCGACGATGTGTACGCGTTGGAAGGCGCCGAAGCGGTGTGCCGCAGCTCCCTGCCTCCCCTCGAGGCAGCGACGGCCTGGGAGAAGGTGTGGCTCGACATGCGAAAGACGTCCGGCACCGGCTACGTCCCTGCGAGCGTGGCGAGGAGATGGCGCACCCAACTGGTCCTGATCGCCCCCCACCTCACCCGCTCGACGATGCGCCCGAAGGCGAAATGCATCGGCCCGGTGCCATAGGCCGGTGCAGCATCAGCGCGACAGGCGGGCGACGATGGCGGCCTCGCCGACGACGAGGTGCTCGCCGTCCCACAGCGCGGGCGTCGTCGTGCCGCCGCGGGCGATGAAGTCGGCGCGGGCCTCGTCGTAGCTCACGTTGCGGAATGAGACCCGCTCCTTGTGGCCGTGCTCGACGATGAAGCGGCGGACGGCGGCGCTCTCCGGCTGGGCGATGTCATGAAACAGCTCGAGCACGATGCGCCTCCGATCAGGTGTCGATGACGGCGAGGGCGCCGCCGAGGCGGTAGCCGCCGTCGAAGCGCTCGATCTGCAGCCCCGCCTGCCGCAGGTGGCGGATGGCGACGTAGGCGCGGGTGCGCGCAGAGTCGTGCACGAGGCGCTCGTCGGGCCAACCGGCGGCGGCGACCTCGTCGACGGTCAGCGTCGCGCCGCGGGCGCGGGCCGCCTGCAGCGCGAGGAGGATGCGCCGGGGCGCGCGGCCGAGGCGCACGACGCCGTCGGGCCCGTGCACGGTGCTCGCGTCCTTCGCGACGGCGGTGGCGGCGGCGACGTCGACGCCGGCGAGCAGCCGCTGCACGTGGGCGCGGAAGGCCTCCTCGTCGAGGACGACGCCGAGCTCGCGGCGGACGTCGTCGGAGATGGCGATGGCCTCCTCGATGCTGGCCCGGCGGGCCGGCAGGGCGCCGACGACACGCTGCTCGAACTGCATGAGGCGCAGGGCCAGCACGGAGTCTTCGAGTGAGACCTCGCCGCGCAGCAGGCTGGCCAGGCGTTCGGGTACGTCGACGTACGCGATCACGGAGCGCATGAAGAGGATCAACGCCACGAAGTCCGCTGTCGCCGACGGGGCGCCCCCCCCCATGAGCTCGGGGGCCATGAACGACGGCACCGTGACGTCGACGGGTGCGCCGCGCACCTCGAGGGGGAAGTTGCGGCCGAAGCCGGTGAGCCACCAGGTGCCGTCGGCGGCGAACCACACGTTGTGGGGCGAGAAGCGCCCGAGGAAGTGGCCGCAGCGGTGGCCGGCGCGCAGGGCATCGCGCAGGCTGACGATGAAGGCGTCGGCGCCCCCGTAGGGCAGCGGCGAGGATCCTTCGGCGAGGCGCCCGATGACGGTGCTCGCGTCGCATACCGCCGGGCAGTCGAGGGCGAGCCACGGCGCGTCGCCGTCGACGTCGTCACCGACGAGGCGGGGCACGCGGGGGTGGCGGATGGCGGCGTGGGCGTCGCGGACGGCCCGCAGCGCGCGGCGCGCCTCGTCGACGGGCACGCCGCCGGCGCAGGACACGACGACGACGTCGCGGCTCCCCTGCCCGTCGTCGATGCTGGCGCGATCGGCGACGAAGAGGTCGGTGGCCCTCAAGCGGGCCCGGGACCCGGGGCGGGTGGAGCGGGTCTGTTGGATGAGCGCCGTCATCGCCTCCATTCCTGCCTGAGTCGTGGCGCATTCCACAAGCGCGTCCCACCTTGAGCGGGCGCGGTAGAATGCGGCATGCGTCGCCTCCTCCCCGCCCTGCTGCTGTCTGCTCCCCTCGCTGCCCACCCCATCACCGTCGACGGTGACGCCGCCGACTGGCTGCAGCGGACTCCGGCGGCCGGCAACGTCGCCATGGTGGCCCGCAGCGCCGACGGTGGTGGTGAGCTCCTCTGGCGCGACGTCGCCGCCGACACCCGCACCGACATCGCCACGCCCGAGGTCGTGGCCGATCTCCTCGGGTTCCAGGTCACCGGCGACAGCGGCGGCCTGTCCTTCCTCGCCCGCCGCGCCGAGGGCGTCGTGTTTGGCGGCGCCCCGATCCAGGTCCAGGTCGCCATCGACATCGACGGTGTCACAGGCTCCGGGCAGGACTTCCTCGCCGGCTTCGCCGACACGCGCGTCGCCAACGACATCCGCTGGGAGCGGCTCGTCATGACCCGCTTCGGCTCCGGCAGCGGTGACGCCGTCGTCCTCGACACCGCCTTCAACGCCGTGGGCACCGCCGCCGCCGCCGCCGCCACCCACGTCGAGATCCGCGTGCCGTGGAGCGCGCTGGGGCTCGCGGGCCCGCCGACGACGCCGCTGCGGCTCGCCGTGGCGACGTTTCGCGCGGCCAGCAACGACATCACCATCGACATCGGCGGCCCCTCGTTCTCGAACGCCCTCGACGTCGTGAGCGACGACGGCGACCCGCGCAGCGCCGGCTTCAACAACACCTTCGCCGAGGTGCAGGACCTCGTGCTCGACGATCGCCTCGAAGTCTTCTTCGACGCCGACGGTGACGTCGTCGCCCCCTTCGTGATCACCCGCGTGCTGCCGCGCCCCGGCAGCACCGGCCCCGGCGCCTGGTTCGCGATTGGCAACGCCACGTCGTCGCCGCGGATCGTCGCCGGCCTGCGGGTCGGCGACGAGGAGACCCCCGACGGCACCGAGGCCCTCTTCGGGCTGCCCGACCGCCTCGTGCCGGCAGGCGGACAGCTCGTCGTCGCCGCCGATGCGCTCGCGTTCAGGTCGGCCTACGGCATCGCCCCCGACCTCGAGCTGCCACCCGGCACCGATGCCGCCGTTGTCGATCTCGCCGCCGTGCCCCAATGGGCCGCCGGCAGCTTCAGCCTCGGCGCCGACGGCGACGAGCTCGTGCTCCTCGATTCGTCGTTCACCATCATCGACGCCGTCACCTGGGGCACCGGCGTCGTCGACGGCGTGACGGCGTTTTCGCCGCTGCCCGGCGAGGATGAGATCATCGCCCGCACGCCCGACCTCGGCGACACCGACGTCTGCCCCGTCGACTTCGCCAACATCGGCGCCGAGGGCGAGGGCGAGGGTGAAGGCGAAGGTGAAGGTGAGGGCGAAGGTGAGGGTGAAGGTGAAGGTGAAGGCGAGGGCGAAGGTGAGGGTGAAGGCGAAGGCGAGGGCGAGGGTGAAGGTGAGGGTGAGGGCGAAGGCGAGGGCGAGGGTGAAGGTGAGGGTGAGGGTGAGGGCGAGGGCGAGGGCGAAGGCGAAGGTGAGGGCGAGGGCGAGGGCGAGGGTGAAGGCGAAGGCGAAGGCGAAGGCGAAGGCGAAGGCGAAGGCGAAGGCGAGGGCGAAGGTGAAGGCGAGGGCGAGGGCGAGGGCGAGGGCGAAGGTGAAGGCGAGGGTGGTGGCTGCGACTGCGCGAGCGGTGGCGCCGACGGCGCCGCGCTGGTGCCGCTGCTGATCCTGCTGCGTCGACGTCGCCGACGCTGACCGGCCGTGCCCGAACGACACGAGGCCCCCGTCGAGGGGGCCTCGTCGTCGACAGCCTGCCGGATGCGTCAGGCGGCGACGGGGATGACGCTGGCGAGGCGCCCCTGCAGGGGCGAGATGACCGGCGCCTTGCCGTCCTTGCATGACGGGGCGTAGGTGAGGCGGATCTCCTTGCCGGCGTGACCCTCGTGGTCGCGGGGCGAGAGGATGAGCGGGTCGCCGGCGGCCATGTTCGTCATCGGGATGGTGAGCGCGCCGTCGTCGTTGACGGTGCCGGTGAAGCGCTCGCCCGTGCGCTGGTTCTGCACCGCCATCGTGGCACCGGGCTCCATCGCCTTCGGCAGCTGCAGGAAGACGCGGGTCGGCGCCGCGATGATGGCGTCGACGTCGGGGATGCCGACGATGCCGTCGCGACCGTTGCCCCAGGCGGCGTCGTCGATCTTGTCGAAGAGGTCCTTGTCCTTCGCGAGGCGCTCGAGGACCGACTTCGCCGCCGGCGAGAAGCGGGCGTCGACGGCGAGGGCGTCGATCTCGGTGCGGCTCACGTGCTCGCGGCCGAGGAGCTGCTTCAGCTCCGGCGCCACGGCCTTGTAGTCACCGGCGAGCTTGACCTCGTCGGCACAGAACGCGCGGGTCTCGATGGCGAGGTTCTTCTCCAGCACGACGGGGGCGCGGCCGTCGTTGACGATGCGGGCGATGATGTTCTTGCGCTCCCCCTCGCCGTCGAGCATCGAGAACTGCGCGCCGCGGCGGGTCACCCAGCTGTTGCCCTCGACGTCCTGCACCTGGCGGTTCGCCCAGTCGTCGGGCTCGAGCTCGCCGCGCACGTGGGACGAGACGTTGCCGTCCTTGTCCTTCGCCCGCAGCAGGTAGATGTCGCCGGGCTGCAGGTCGAGCTTCTGCATCTGGTCGGCGGTGAGGTAGATGCTCGCGCGACGGTTCGGGAGGTCGCGGCCCGTCGGGCTCAGCTCGACGACGCAGGTGGCGTCCTTGAAGCTCGCCTCGGGGTTCCGGCTCAGGTTGCACAGCTCGAAGGTGGTGCCGCCCTCGACGTTGGACAGCTCGATGTAGACGGGATCCGGCACTGCTCGGCCGCCGCCCACCGGCGAATCGTTCACGAAGCGGGCGCGCGCCGAGCTGTGGTCGAAGGCAATCGAGACTTCGATGCGCGGCACCGGCGGCAGCGTCACGTCGCGCGACGTGCAGGTGGTGGTGGCGGGGCCCTGGACGTTCATGCCGGTCGTCGTCGTCATCGTCGATCCCTTCGTCGTGCGGCGGGTGGTGCGCCGTCGTGATGAAGGCATCGTGCGGGAAGCAGGTGGGACACGACACGACATGTGTCAGGTGTGTCGCCATCGCCTGTGTCGTTCATCACAGCGCAGGCGTGAGGCCGCATCGGGATGCTGTGCCTTGTCGAAGGCGACGACGTGCCCACCGTCCGGCTTCGACCATCGACTGCCTCGAGCAGCGCCTCATCTCCGGAGCCTGCTCATGGAACTCAAAGCCCTCGTCGGCCGCACCCTCGCCCCCCTGCTCCTTTCCAGCGCCACCGTCATCGACGTGACGGCGCCCGGCCCGCGCTTTCGGCGCCTGCGGCTCTCACTGGATGGCCCGCTGCGCACGCCCTTCGCCCCGGGCGACAAGGTGCAGGTCCTGCTGCCCGACGCCATGCGCACCTACACCCCCTTCGCCGTCGATGACGTCGACGGCCGCGCGTTCTCCCTCCTGCTCTTCGCCCGCAGCGTCGTCGTCGGCGCACCGCTGCGCTTCATGGGACCGCAGGCCTCCCTGCCCTTGTCGGCGCACGGCGGTCCCGCCGTCCTCGTCGGCGACGAGACCAGCCTCGCGGTGGCGGCCACGCTGGTGACCTCGCGCGCGCCGGGCACGGCCCGCGTCGTGCTCGAGGTGCAGGACGCCGATGAGGTCAGCGCGCTGCTGCCCGGGCTCGGTCTCGCGCCCTGCACCACCCTCGTGCGACGACGAGACGACGAGGCCCACCTCGACGAGGTCGTCGACGCCGTCGTGGCCGACGCCGCCGGTGCCCGGGTGTTCCTGGTGGGCCGGGCCCCCGCCATCCAACGGGTCCAGCGCGGCCTGCGGGCCCGTGAGGTCGACGTCACGAAGAGCCGCGCCTACTGGGCGCCGGGCAAGCGTGGTCTCGACTGACAGCCGGCGGGGCCCTATCGATGGCCATGCCCCACAGCCCTCCCCATCGCTCCGCCCACGCCTCGGCCGCCGTCGTCGAGGCGTTCGCGCTCGCTGTCGCCCACATCGACCATGCCGCGCTGCAGACGCTGCTCACTGACGATGTGCGCTGGGTGCAGATCGGCCGCCAGCCCGTCACCGGCCGCGACGCCGTGCTCAAGGTCCTCGATCGCTACGGGCCGGCTTCATCGATCAGGCTGCGCCACGTCGTGTGCGACGACCGCGTCGGCGCCGTCGACGGCGAGGTGGTCCTCGGTCGGCCGCGCGGCTTCTGCCACGTCGTCGAGTTCGACGCCGCGGCCGACGACGGTGGCGCCCGCATCCGCGCCTTCACGACCTACCTCGTCGCCGTCACCTGAGCATCACGGGACGCGGACGAACACGATCTCGTCGGCGAGGCCCGTGGCGTAGAGCCGGAACGCATCGCCGTCGACGGTGAAGGCGTTGAACGGCGTCGCCGGGATCGAGGGGCAGGTCGGGTTCAATGACAGCGTGACGCCGTCGATGAAGATGTTGCCGGCCTCGATGAACTCGCGGTCTGGCGTGATGGTCGACATCGCATAGGTCCGGGCCCCGGCGTCGAGCTCGAGAGCGATGCGGCGGACGATGCCGGTCGACCCCGACGTCGCCTGGCCGTAGCGGGTCTGCGACGTCGCCCGATAGTGCCCGCTCACCAGCGTGCCCCCCGTCGGGTCCGGCAGCGGCGCCGTCGTGTTCTGGATCTCGATGTCCACCGCGTCGTTGATGATGTCGCTGCAGGCTTCGCCCTCGCCCTCGCCCTCGCCTTCGCCCTCTCCTTCGCCTTCGCCCTCTCCCTCTCCCTCTCCCTCTCCCTCTCCCTCTCCCTCGCCCTCTCCCTCCCCCTCTCCTTCGCCTTCGCCCTCTCCCTCGGCCACCGGCTCGCTGCAGGAGCAGGAGGGCGAGGTCACGCCGAGGATGGCGAGGAGGATCAGGGCAACGTGCGGCATGGGACCTCCGCGCGCAGAGCGCGTCGACGACGTGGGAGCGTAGGCCCCGCGAAACTGGCCGGGCAACCACACACAATCGCAGGACGCCCCTGCCTCAGCGGAGGTGGGCGAGGCGCCACTCCCGAAGCGAGCGATACAGCGTCGTGCGCGGCAGTGCGCGATCCCGCGAAGGCGCGCCTTCCCAGGTGAGGCAGACGGTGGCCAGGGCCTCCACGCCGGTCGCGATGGCAACGAGGTACTCGTCGGTGTCGTCGTTGATGGCGAGGAAGGTCACGGCGAGGCCGTGAAGCGGATGGCCGGGTCGAAGCTCGCGCTGCAGCTCCTCGGCGTGGCGACTGCCGCCGCAAAACAAGCGCCAGGGTGGGCGCAGTCCCAGCGTGTGCACATCGACATGCGCGCCGCTCGCTGCTCGCAGCTGCGGCCACGGGAAGGCCGCCCACCCGTCGATACGACTGTCGCCCGGGAGGTCCGCCGCGAGGTGCCAGAGGGCGTGCAGCAGCTCGTCGCGGGCGAGGGCGCGCGGCACGGTGGTGGTGGCAGCACGACGGCGGCCACCGCGATCGTGCAGGGCGATCTCGACGGTCTCGGCGCCCGCCGCGGCATTGAACTGGAGGTCCAGCCACTCGGGCTCGAGCCAGATGGACACGCGTTCGCTGAGCCCGGCATCGCGCCCCATCGCCACCGCGACGTCGGCGATCTCCGTGAGGGGATCGTTCAGCACGCCCGACGCCTCGTCCTTGAATGTCTCATCGCCGATGGTGATCGCCAGCGGCAGCCATCCGAAGTGGGGCCTGCCGATCTGCAGCATGAAGCGGGCGCTCATATGCGCACCGACGCGCCGAGCTCGACGATGAAGGTCTCGCGGAAGCCCTCGGCGGGCTCGTCCGGGTAGCCCCGCTGGTTGCTCACCACGCGCGTGCCGCCGACGACGTGGTCGACGAAGAAGTGCGTATGGCCATGGACCCACAGCGCCGCCCGCCCGTCGAGCAGCGACGAGAGGTCGGAGGCGTAGGCCGCGCAGAGGGGGTCATCCCGATGCACCGCTGCCACCGACGTCGCCGTGGGTGCATGGTGCGTGACAACGACGGTCGGGCCGTCGTGCGGCGTGTCCAGCTGCTTCGAGAGCCAGGCCCGGGCGCGCGCGTGCAGCCCCGTCCATGCCCGCGGGGTCATGCGGCTGAACGACGGGCTCACGCGGATGCGTCGGAAATCGGTCATCCGGCTGCGTGCCACTTCGCCGTGTTCGTTGCGGTGCTCGGCGCCGAAGAGCTTGAAGTCGGTCCACAGGGTCGCGCCGAGGAAACGCGCCCCGTCGATGACGACGGCGTCCTCGTCGAGCACGCGCACATGCGTGCCGGCCGCGAGCTGCTTCAGCTTCGTCACGAGATGCGGGGTCGCCGCGCCGTAGAACTCGTGGTTGCCGGGCACGTAGATGACAGGTCGGTCCGGGAACGCGGCGAAGATCCAGCTCAGCCCATGGGTCCGTACACCGATATCGCCGGCGAGCACGACGACGTCGGCGTCGCCGACGCGCGGTTCGAAAGGCGCGAACTCGGTGTGGAGGTCACTGTAGACGGCAATCTTCATGGCGTGCAGCAACGTCGACGACGACGTCGTCAGCTCAGTCCGGGAAGCCGACGCAGGCGCCTTGTCGACAGAAGGCGCCGGCGTTGACGTAGTCGGTGCGACGACACTCCATCGTGGCCTCGCAGGGTTCGGCGAGTTGTGGGCAGAGCTCCGCCGCGAAGGCGTCAACGTCGTCGTCGTAGCGCTGCTGGTTCGTGATGAGGATGGCGTCGACGCAGGCCGTGGTGACACCGAGGTGGCCGCAGTCGACGGGGAAGGGGGACCGCACGCAGTCGGCGTCGTCGACGCAGCCGGTGCTGGCTGCTGCATCGATCGCGATGCGACGCTGCTCGATGATCGGGATCGCCTCCTGGCAGGTGAGGGTGGGCGTGGCGGCTGGCTGCTCGCCATCGCCGCACGCGACGAACACCAGGACTCCCACACCGACGACGGCGCCGAGACCTGAAAGGGCCCCCGGCGCACGAGCTGCGAACCGCCTCATCGGGCGATACTTCCACAGCTCGACACGGATGGCAGGCGTGTCAGGCCACCTCATGGGGCCCGCCGACGCCAGGCGTTGCCAAGCGTGCCTGTGGCCCGCAGGCTCTCGTGATGGTGCAGCTCATCGTCCTCGTCACGCTCGCCGCGGCGGCCCCCGTCACGCGCACGGTCACCTTCAGCACGGCGTCGTCGGTGTGCCGCTACGACGGCCAGTCCGCCTATGTGTGCGGCGACCCGATGGGTGCGGCGGCGCAGGTGACCGAGACACAGTCCACGGTCGATGGTGCAGATGTGACGATCGTGATCCCCGATGGGGATCGTTGCCTCCCGCCGGGCATCGCCGTGCGCGTCGAAGCGCGGCAGAAGATCAAGGTCGACGCCACCCGCCTGAAGCTCCGCGTGGACAACCGCGTCGTCGTGCCCTCGCTCGGCGTCGACCTCAAGCGCATCACGCCGCAGGTCTTCGAGCTCGATCCCGGCACGTCGCTCACGCTCTCCGTCATCGACGAGGGCAGCGGCACGGCATGCTGGTTGGCGCGCGAGGTCAAGCTCGCGCTGCCGATGGGCCAGGACGCGCGCCAGGAGTTCACCTGGACCGGGCGCATCGACGCGCACCCCGACGCGCTCTCCATCGCCGCGCGCGCCACGACCGAGCCTGTGAGGCCCATCATGCTCGAGCCCGAGCCGGTGCGGCCGGAGGGCTACGACGGCGTGATTCCGCCCCGCGACGACACGCTGCAGACGGTGGCCATCGTCGGCGGCGCCGTGGCGGGTGGGGTGGTCGGTGTGGGGTTGGGTTCGCTGGTGGCGGTGGCGAACGACCAGAGCCCGCTCGACCCCAACAGCCTTGTGCCCACCGCGCTGTTCACCGGCCTCTTCGCGATGGCCGGCGCCGCGGCGGGGGTGCTCGTCGAGCCCACGCCCGATCCGCGCGAGGCGTCGTTCATGGCGTATCAGCAGGCGAAGGCCTCGTGGGACGAGCGCAAGACGCGTCACGACGCCGAGAAGGCGCGACACGACGCGTGGGACGCGCTGCAGACGCGCAGCCGCTGAACGACGACGACGATCTCACCAGCCCGTGCCGGGTGGCACGCCTTGCTCGGCCCACCCGGCAGCAGCGCGGATGCACTCGGGTGCCCTCGCGGTCAGAGACGACGGCACGCTCACGGCGGGTCGAGGGGGCGGTGGCGAACGACGCTCGGCACCATGACCGACAGCCGGTGCAGGCGCATGAGGGCATTGACGACCTGGGGACCGGGCGTGCGCCCGTCGCGCGTGATGAGCTGCGCCGCTGCCTGGCAAAACGGCAGGCCCCCATGCGGGCAGCTGGGTCAGATGTCGAGCTCAGGGGCCCGGCTTCGGGTACTCCTGCGGCGTGCGCGCGAACCACGCATGAGCCGCGTCGTCGTCGCTCAGGCCGCGCGCCACACAGTGCCGACAACGTCGCGGCTCGATGCCCCGGGACGCCGCGACGCCGAGGAGGTCGTCGAGTCGCGTCGCGCAGAGCGCCTCACGCGTCGTGTTGCCGAAATGCACGCAGAGCCCGGCCCGATGCAGGGTGTTCTTGCCGACGACAAGGAAGAAGCCGTCTGGCGCATGGCGATCGAGCCAGGCGTAGAAGCCGTCGGCGTCGTGATGAAACGACACCACTGGCGGCGACGCGGTCCGGCGGACCTCGATCGCATCGCCGACGAGCTGCAGGGTGACGGTGTCGCCGGCGCGCAGGCCCGCCCGATCACGCACCGGCTTCGGAATCACGACGCGGCCCCGCGTCGACATCGTCATGGTTGGTCTCGTCATGGTCACCCCGATGTGCCGATCGTACCGAGTCACGTCGACCGTTCGCCATCCGATGGTGGACTGTCGGACCAGAGGCGGTCGACGGCCTCGAAGACGCCACCTTGAAGCGCCAATAGAAACAGCTCGTCGTCGACGTCAGCGATCCTGTTTCGTATCGCCTCGACGGTTGACAGAAACATGATTCGCTCAATCAAGCCGATGTGGAGGTGCTCCATCAGGGTCTGCAACATCAGAGACACCGCCAGCCGAGGGGGGTCACGCCCTCTCGCGCTCGCATCGCTGGTCATGATGACCTGGAACTCGTCAATCGTGTCGCGATGTGGGCTGGCTCCCCTCACGAGCGCCGCTGCGTTCTTGCGCAACCGACCATCCTCATCGTCGTCAGCCACTCGCTTCACGACTTCAGCCACTCGATCGGCAACGAGATGGCGAGGTTTGCCGGCGACGAGGCCACTGAACACCCAGTCGGGTGCATGAGCGGCGGCACCGCCATGGGACATCGCGAGCGCCTCGATCCCCAAGTACTTCAGGACCACGGCCGCAGTCGCCAACAGACCATCGAACCAGACATCAGGGGATTGGCGTTCCAACCGCTCGCCAGCGTTGAGGAGGCCACTGGCAGTCGCCTCGACGAGTTGCTTCCGGCGAGGCTCGGCGACGTGGGGCAGAGCCGCTGGACGGAGCGCCCCGTCCGCCACCAGGCGGGCGAGGCGCTCCTTGATGTCCTGTCGAGGTGGGGCCCCCGCAACCCATCGCCGCAGTGCAGCCCGATTCGCCTCAGACCACCCGGCCTTGAGACGCATGGCTTCGGCGATCAGGTCGATGAGTTGGGCGGCCGTCATGGACTACTTGCCCCTCGGCCCGTTGCCACGCCCACCACCCGACGGGCGACCGGTCGTGCTCGGGTAGTTGCCGCCATTGCCACCATTGCCGCCGTTACTGGTGCCGCTGCCGCCACCACCGCTGTTGCCACCGGCGTTCCCGTTGCTCATGCTCATCTTCCTTTCGCTCGCGTGATTGCGAGTTCGCTGAGCCTGCCGATGGACGACGCATCGCTCCAGGAAGAAACCACAACACGGGTTCACCAACGACCTACTCGGGCTCGAACTCGGCGGTCTTGAACTTCATCGTGGTCGCGTTCTCCTTCACCACGCGGACCAGCTTCGCGTCGAAGCCGTCGGGGCTGCGGGCCTCGACGTCGACGGTGATGGTGACCGTGGTGCCGTACTTCGCGATCAGGTGTTGGATGACGTTCTCGACGATGTCCGTGAAGGAGCCGATCGGATCATCCTGCTGCACGACAGCCGTGCCGTGAAAGCGATGGGCCAGGAAGGCCGGGGTCAGGCCCGTGCTCGTCGTGACCTTCTTCGCTGAGGCGGCCGTGCCCACCCCCGGAATGCTCACGCCGGGCGTGGGCGTGCGCGGCGGCAGCGCGGCCTCAGCCTCGGCGAGGGCCAGCGCCGCGAAGTCTGGCCGGACCAGCAGCGCGTTCTCGTCGAGGTAGACGCCGCCGGTCTTGCCGAACAACAGACCTGCGAAACGCTTCGCGTCCTTTTCCTTGCCGACGGCGTAGGCGAAGAAGTCCTGGTGGGCGACGCCGTTGCGGATGGTGTCGATGAAGACCTCCTGCGTCGCAAGGCGCGGCATGTAGAGGTACCGACAAGTGTCGAGCCACACCTTGAGGGCGCCCATCGCCGGCGCATCGTCCTTCCAGAACCAGCGGGTCAACAACGACGCCAGATGGGTCGGCGCCCATGCCGAGATCACCCACTCCTTTTCTTTCACCGCCGCCGTGATGGCCTTGTCGTAGTTGGCGCCGGCAAGATTCAGGGCTTCGTCCTCCCAGGAAATCTTCGTGAGGCCACCGGGTGCGTCGGGCTCCTGCATCGGCGCGAGCAGCAGGCGGTAGGCCTCCTTGATGCTGCCGTCGACGCGGTCGGAGGCCTCGTCGCGGTTCTTGTCGACTTCCTTCTCGTGGTGCTTGTCGAGGTTGAGCTCGTCGCGGGCGAGCCAGATCTCCTCCCACGCGAGGTATCGGCGCACATGGTCGCGCAGGGCCTGGGTCGCGTTGCCGTCGGGCACGAGGAACAGCACCCGGTTCTGGTGCTCGCGGGGCTTGTCGCCGTGCTTCGTGAGGATGGCCTCGGCGGCCTTGATGGCCTTGCTCTCTGGATCCTTGCGCTTGTGGCTGGAGTCGGGGTCGAGCACCACCAGCCGGAGGTCGGCCTTGTCGGGGATGTCCTTGCTGTCGGCGAAGACATGCACCGACTGGATGACGCTCGCCTTCACGAGCTTCTGCAGGCGCTTCTGCACCTCGGGGTAGAGGTCGGCCCTGATGTCGTAGCGCTGGGCCCGATCCTCCATCTCACGGCGCAGGTTCGTGCGCTGGTCGAACCAGAAGCGCTCCTTGCCCGTGTAGAGGTAGTGGAGCTGGTCCGACAAACGCTTCAGCGCGTCGTCGTAGCGGCCGGGGGGCTGGCCCGGCTGGGCACACCCGAGCCGCACCCGCTCAACGCCAATACCGCGGACGTTCTCGCCCGACGTCGACGGCGCCGAGCCAAGGAAGATGGTCCGGGCCGCGCGACGACAGGCCTGCAGGCTGCCGAGGGTCGGCGTGTTGCTGTCAATCTTGCCGGGCTCCGAGTGGGCGCCGTCGATGTCCTTGTCGACGATGGGGTCCCACCCCGAGGGCAGGTACTTGATGAGTTCGTTGCGGACGGCGTTGTCGTAGAGCGGGATCGAGCCCGGCATCACCATGAAGTCGCGGTCGTTGTCGCGCCACAGGGTGTGGACCATCCGTGCCATCAACCGCAGCACGCCACGGGTGCGCTGGAACTTCGGCAGCGTCGACCAGTCCTCGTACAGGCGCTCGAAGACCTCGGGGTGGATGGGATAGCTCGCGCTCAGGCGACGCAGATACACGCCGTCCTTGGTGTCGGCGGGGAACTTGTCGCCGTGCTCCTTGTAGAGATCGGCGAAGGCGCGACACACCTCGTCACCGGCGCTCTCGTCGACGACGCGCTTGAACAAGCGACGGCGCACGATCTCGAAGGCCTCGTCGGTGGCGACGGGCTTCCAGACCGCCTCGATGCGGCCGAAGATCTTCTGGCAGGCGTCGAGGGTGCTCTGCCCGTGGGCGTCGCCGACCTCCATCATGCTCTCGGGCAACGAGGCCAGCAGCATCGCGTTCGGCACCCGGGCCACCGCCTCGGTGAGGGCCTGCAGGAACGAGAGGTTCGCGTTGTAGGTGCCGCCTGTGTAGCTCTTGCCGGTCTCGAACTGGCGCAGATAGGCGACCGTCTCGTCCATGAGGATGACGGCGGGGCCGAACTGCTCGAGCAATTGGCCGAGCACGTCCTTGCCGGGCGAGGTGCCGTCTTTGTCGGCGCCGGCGACGAGGGCGTAGCCCTCTTCACGGCCCAACTGCCAGGCCAGCTCGCCCCAGAGGGTGTTGGCGGTGATGGCACCGTGCTTCTGCGGCTGCGATGGTGCCAGCTCATTGCCGTCGAGGACGGCGACGTGGGCCTTGACCAGCGCGTTGACCTTCGCCTTGTCGAGGATCGACGAGATGCCGTGCATCTTGTCGGCGGTGACGGCGCCCTGGGCCACGTGCATCACGGCCATCATCGTGTGCGTCTTGCCGCCGCCGAACGCCGTCTGCAGCTGCACGACGGGGTCGCCACCCTTGCCGCTCAGGCGCTTGACGACGGACTGCAGCAGCAGGCCCATGCCTTCCGTGATGACGGTCCGCTCAAAGAAGAGCGTCGGGTCTTGATACTCGGGCTTCGCCACACCGCGGACGACGCGGGTCAGGTCGGCGGCGAACTCGGACTCATCGAAGTTGCCCTCGAGGACGTCCTTGTGGGGTTCGATGACTTCGCGCCACGGCTTCAGGGTCATGCTCGGCTCCGGACGGGATGTGTCGACTCGGGTCGCAGTAATGGAGATAACGTCGGAAAGGGAGGTCAGAATCTCGTCTTTTCAGTGACTTACGTCTGGTCTATTGCGTCGGATTGCGTCGGATTGCGTCGAGTTCAATCTGGGCGCCCGGGCGACACGATGTGCCATCGGGACGCATTCGTCCGCCCGACAACGCGAACGCGGCCCTCCTTCTTGAGGTCCTTGAGCAGGCTCTGGACGTGGAAGGCGCTTGTGGCAGGGCCGAGCACCTGCCGAAGTTCCTCAAGGCGCGCACCGTCGGCAAGGGCAGCGTCGCCAAGGTGTTTCAGCAGGAGGGTCTTCTTCGTCTCACGATCGAGTCCCTTCTTGCGGGTGTACTGGCCGCGCTCACCGAGGAACGCATAGAGGCCCTTCGAGAGGATCAGCTTCTTGCCTGCGCGTTCGATGGCACCCAGTTCCAGGAGCATGGGAACGCGGCCTTTGCAGAGCTCCGGGACCGGCAGGTCACGATGGACATGATCGAGCACGATGAAGTCCAGGGGATGAAGTCGCTTAAGCTTCTCCCCTCCCAGCTTCTCGAGGTAACGGATGAAGCGCGAGTCCTTGACGTCCCCGTGAAGGGTGACGACGACGTTGTCGGCGTCGGTGAAGGTGAAATCAGGCGCGCGCTTGCCATCGGAGATGGAGCGGCGAACCATCTTGTCGAGGCCCTGTCCGGAGCGCTCGACGAGGCCGATGGTCTGCAACGTGTCGGCGATCAGGCGATTGCGGGGCCGCTGCTGCACGACGATGTTCTCGACGGTGACGCCAGGGGGCAGCCCCCCCGGGCTCATGACCGTCAGACCGTGAGGCCACTGCTTCAAGAAGATCGACCCAGCGCTACGATAGTCGCGGTGGCTCACCGCGTTGAGCAGCGCCTCTCTAACGACGTCCTCACGCAACACTGGGATGTCGCGCATGAAGAGGTCTTCCTGGAAATGCATGATGTCGTTGCGGGCCGCGATGGCGCCCCACACCTCGTCCATGACGTCGAGGAAGCCGGCGCGCCACTCCTGCCGGTACTGATGCTCAATGTTGTGTTCCTCGCCGCGATACTCGTACACGATCTCGGCCGCTGGGAGATGTGACCGCACCGCCGCCCGGGTTCCCAGCAGCGCAATGGCAGCGACCCGCAGACAGCCGTCGATGCTCAGCCCGAGGTCATCTAGAACCTGAGCGACGCCGAGCGCCCGTTTGCTCTCGTCGCCGGTCTTCTTGACCCAGAGATCGACGAGAACCTTGAAGGCCGACGGGCTCACGTCGGTGATGGTCGCTTTCGTTGGCTCGTGGCTGAAGTCGGGCACGGCCTCGTCGAAGATGGCCTTGAGCCGGTCTGGCGTCATCGGAACCACGCTCTCGCCAGAGCGCACGAGGTAGGCACCATCGATGTGCAAGGGTACGCCGACCGGCCGCGACGGAATGTGGATGACCACCACCCGCCCGCTTGGATGTGCCACCTCGTCGACATCGAAGACGCGCCGGAAGACGTCGTACAACCGCTTCTTCAGTTCACCGATGTCGCGCCACGCCTGAGAGCCACAGATCGTTCGGGGCAACTTCGGTGTGATGCCGAGGACCAACTCGCCACCGCCCTCGTTCCCCAGCGCGACGACGTAGCGTTTGATGTCGTCAAACGAGAAGGTGTTCTTGGCCTCCTTGAACTCAAGGTGCTCGGTCTCACGGGCCCCGAGCCAACCATCGATATCAGCGAGGGTCGTGGTCATGATGCCCCCATGCTGCTCACACGAGGTCCATCTGGGTGCGGACGTGGCCGGTGCGATGGCTGGCCTCGACGATGGCGGGCCAGGACGTGATCAGCTCGTTGTAGGCGCGGGCATGCTCGGCCCAGCTCTTGCGCTCGCACAGGGTGTAGAGCCGGTAGGCGAGCAGGCGAATGGCCTCCTGCTTCTCGGGCATCTTCGCCAGCAGGGCGCCGGCATCGCCTTCGCTCTCGCCGAGCGCACGACAGAGGTGGTGCAGGGCCTCCCACACGGGCACGCGGGCATCGCTCGTCGGGTCCCAGTCCTTCGGCAGCTCCTTCAGCTTGTAGAGGCGCACCTTGCCGCGGCCCGCCTCGACGACGCCAGACTCCTTCACGCCATCGACAGAGGTGCCCTTGGCGCGAGCGAGGACATCGGCCTGGCCGAAGTCGCCGGGGTCGAAGCCGAACTGCTCAAACCACCCGATGCAGAAGCGGGTATCGGCATCGAGGTCGCCCTCGGCGTGGGAGAAGTAGTCGTCGATGGCCTTGTTGATATGGACCAGGGCATTGTGCACGGTCATGGGTTCGCCGTCAGCCTCGATCACAGCCTTGTACTTCGAGAACAAGCCGATGCCCGGGCCGATGCAGGCCTGGGCCAAATCGACGGGAGCGATGGCTGCGATGGGATCCGCGGTCATATCGGCGATGGCGAGTGGCAGCGCGCGCTCAAGCTCCCGAACGAAATCCTTCCGGGCCACGGAAAGTGCGTCAAGCCCACGAGGCCGACAAACAAGGATGATGCTGGACGCGAGTGCGTTCGTCCCACTTCCAATCATTCGGTTGCCGAGTTCCGTCCGCATCGGCCAGGTACCGACCACTGCGAATCCTGCGTCTAGCACTGCCGTCAAAAATGTCTCCCAGCCGGTAGACCCTGTGCCCTCCGATTCTGTCTCTGATTGCTTGAACGCGTAATAGATTGTGACTGGGCTTGATGCCTCAGTTTGCGTAGCAATTTGATGCATCGCCAGAGCCATGCCGTTTAGAAAGAATGCCTCCGCTTCGACCTTGCCACCATGTCGGTAGGGAGTTGCTACCAGCTCCTCCGACTTGGGAACGGCCATCGTTGCGAACAAGCCCGGCAGCACAGATCGTAGCGAGCGCCGAAGCCATACGTAGAAAAAATCGGAAAGGTCAGCATAGCCAATATTGTCATAATATGGCGGATCTGTTGAAAATATCATGGCTCCTTGAGCAACAAGAGCGACGGCGCTTTGCTGTCTGGCATCCCCGGGAACCATTTGGGACGGGAGTCGTTCAAGTGCTGCTGTTAGCGTCTTCAACACAGTATCAATACTTCCAACTGACTCGCTGAATGGATTAACCTCCGCAAAGTCCCATGTCATTGGGAGTGCTTGCCGCCCGAAGGTGACTCTTACGGTCGCTACTCTTGCTGACCGTCCGGTGGCCGTCTTCGTTGATGATGGTCCCGAGTCCCAAGTGCATATTGAAGAACTCTTATCGGCCAGCTTGCTCACAAGAAATGAAAGATACACGGCAACAGCGTCCCCATAGGCTGTTGCGCCGCAGCCCCCGTCTTCCAAGCTAGTTCCATCGTCGGCCATACCCGCAGCAACAGCATCTTGCTTCGCAACTGCGCGAACCTCGCCGACAAGATCTGAAAACGTGGTCAGTGCAACCAGTTGTCTCGGTGTGAAGAGGTCGCCAAACGACTTCAGCCCATACAGCGGAGGTGAGAACCATCTCGGATTATCTGGCATTGCCACACTTGGAGACCACTGCGGAACTGCGCTTCGCGCGGCAGCTTCAATCTCTGCAGTAGGGGAAAGATAGACTCTTCCGCGCTCTCCTTCTGCGACCACTGCCATGAGGCGGCTTCCCATCCGGCCCGCATTTCCCTCTGAATAAATATATTCAGGGAGAATTGGCGTTCCAGACATTACGCACTTGAAGTTGGCGCCACGAGAAATCTTCGTTCCATCAACTGCTGTGTTCGGTGCATCGCCGACTCGAACCACAAACTGATAGCTCCCTTGGCTCACCACAGGGTCGACCCAAACCTCTCGACCCTTCATCGGCGTCAACAGGAAGCTGGATGCAAGCGGCACCTCGATTTCAGAATACGCGGGATTTGGACTCTTAA
>Ga0172373_10004414_pt1 | contig 19853 bp, 16 predicted proteins | sample Lak10m_2_FD_114546 | JGI IMG/M metagenome (GOLD analysis project Ga0172373, IMG submission 114546) | Freshwater microbial communities from Kabuno Bay, South-Kivu, Congo - kab_092012_10m | ecosystem: Environmental > Aquatic > Freshwater > Lake | place: Democratic Republic of the Congo...
GATATTCCTCGTCGATGTGCTGACGGCAGTCGACTCGCCACCCATAATTCCTGCCAATGATTCCGCAGGCTGCTCTGGCTTACCGTTATCCGCAATGACACCGACTGCAGGCGTTAGGCACACCGTCTGGCCATTGAGCAAGGTGAGTGTTTCGCCATCGCGGGCCCATCGAATATTAAGACCACCCCTCAACTTATCGAGATCAAAAATGTGGGTGGGCTGGCCGAGTTCAAGCATCACGTAGTTTGAAATGTCGACCAAGGCGGTGATCGAGCGCTGACCCGATTGCTCGAGCCGCGCACGCATCCAATCGGGAGTTAATGCGGCGGCATTCACGCCCTTCATCACACGCCCCGAGAATCGCCCGCAGAGGTCTTTGGCCTCGACGGTAACGGCGACACGGTCGGCGATGGTAGGCGTAATCTGCGGCCACTGCGGCGGGGTAAGCGGGCTTGAGGTTAAGGCCGCGACCTCGCGGGCAACACCGATGATTGATAAACAGTCCGCACGATTTGGGGTGAGCTTGAGAGTGAGAACCTGCGCATCAAGATCAAGCGCCTCGCGCAGATTGTCACCGAGTCGTGTCGCCAAGGCCGAGGGCAAAGACAGCAGACCCTCGGCATCTTCGGCAATACCGAGCTCTTTAGCCGAACACAACATGCCTTGGCTCTCAACACCCCGCATTTTTGCACGCTTGATCTTGAATCCGCCTGGCAAGACCGCACCCTCTGTGGCGCAGGCCACCAGCATGTCGGGAGCAACATTCGGCGCGCCGCAGACAATCTGCAAGGGCGAGCCAGAGCCGGTGTCCACCTGACAGACACGCAGGCGATCGGCATCGGGATGCTTTTCTGTCGCAAGCACCCTTGCAATAACCACACCCGTGAAGTGCGGTGCAAGTGGCTGAGCCTCCTCCACCTCTAACCCCGCCATCGTCAGCATGTCTGCAAGCGACTCGACACTCCTATCAGGATTAACGAGGCTGCGAAGCCATTTCTCAGGGACTCTCATCGCTAGACAAACTGCCGCAAGAAACGAAGGTCATTTTCAAAAAACAGCCGTAAGTCAGAGATTCCATACCGCAGCATGGTCATCCGCTCAAGGCCACTACCAAACGCAAATCCAATGTACCGCTCAGGATCAAGCCCGAAGTTTCGGATCACCTGCGGATGGACCTGACCAGAGCCTGATATCTCTAACCAACGACCCTTGAGTGGGCCAGATTCAAACCGCATATCAATCTCGGCAGACGGTTCTGTAAATGGAAAAAATGAGGGACGAAAACGAACCTGCAAATCAGTCGTCTCAAAGAATTGCTGTAAAAAATTCGTGTAGACGCCCTTAAGATCTGCGAAGGAGACATCTTCCGCAATCCATAGGCCCTCGACCTGATGGAACATCGGCGAGTGGGTCGCATCACTATCGACCCGATAGGTGCGTCCAGGCGCGATCACTTTAATCGGGGGGCTGTGGGTCTTCGCGTATCGAACCTGCATTGGGCTCGTATGCGTACGCAGCAAAAGCGGCAGACCCTGCTCATCTCGCTTCTGAAGATAAAAAGTATCCTGCATTGAGCGCGCAGGATGATTCTCGGGATTATTGAGCGCCGTAAAGTTCATCCAGTCGGTCTCGATCTCGGGGCCATCGGCAACATCAAAGCCGATTGAGGTGAAAATCTGTTCGACTCGTCGCCAAGAACGAATGACAGGATGGATCGCACCAACACCATGCCCGCGCCCCGGTAGGGAGACATCGATCGATTCCGCCGCAAGGCGCTCAGCGAGTTCAGCCTCCGCAATCGCCTGCCGACGACGCTGCAAGAGCGTCTCGACCTCGGCTTTTGCCGCATTAATTTCTGCTCCAAGCACTTTTCGCGCCTCAGCATCGACCTGACTGAGAGCTTTTAAGCGCTCAGTCAGAACTCCGCTCTTGCCGAGAAAACGTGCCTTGGCATTCTCAAGCGCAACAGACTCTGTCGAAGCCTCGAAGGCCTCTTCGGCGTCGCGAACGAGCCGTGCCAAGTCGGTCATGGACTATCCCTTGGCCGCCAAACCGCTATTTACTTCGCGATCGCAGCTTTAACAGTCGCAACAATCGATGCGAACGCAGGCTTATCCATCACAGCGAGGTCGGCCAGCACCTTACGATCCAGGTCGATGTTGGCCTTCTTCAAGCCCGCAATAAACCGGCTGTAGTTGATATCGTGTTGCCGACAGGCTGCGTTGATCCGCGTGATCCAGAGCGCACGAAACACACGCTTACGATTACGCCGGTCGCGATAGGCGTACTGCCCAGCGCGCATGACTGCCTGTTTGGCAACCCGAAAGACGTTATTACGCCGGCCACGAAACCCTTTGGCCAATGCAAGAATTTTCTTATGGCGAGCTCTTGCGGTGACTCCACGTTTTACGCGAGGCATGTCTAATCTCCTTTATGCGTAAGGCATCATGGCACGAACATGCTTGATGTCCGACTCATGCACCGTAAGTGTTCCACGCAGCTGCCGTTTGTTTTTGGTCGAGCGCTTCGTTAGGATGTGGCGCTTTGTTGCATGCGCACGTTTGATCGACCCACTGCCGCGGGCCTGAAAGCGCTTTGCAGCCGCCTTCTTGGTCTTCATTTTGGGCATTCATTGCTCCGTTTTAAACACCTGCTCAGGTGGTCTGCACTGGCAATGCCAACAGATGCAGTCACTTAAAAAACCCGGCAAAGCTTTTGATACTGCGGTACATCGGTTTGTTGCAACTTCCATTCTCCTGCACTTCTGTACTTCTCTACTTTCTTGCTTCTTTGAACCTTAAACGTCATTACTTCTTTTTCTTTGGTGAAATCACCATCACCATCTGTCGGCCTTCAAGCTTGGGCATTTGTTCAACCACCGCCTGTTCATCTAGATCTGCTCGAAGGCGCTCCAACATTCGAACTCCGTATTCCTGGTGCGCCATCTCACGGCCGCGAAAACGAAGGGTAATTTTGACCTTATCGCCTTCTTCCAGGAATCGCACCACATTTCTGACCTTGACTTGGTAATCGTTGTCATCGGTGCCCGGGCGAAACTTAACTTCCTTAACCTGAATAACCTTCTGCTTCAGTCTTGCATCGTGGGCACGCTTTTGTTCCTGATACTTGAACTTGCCGTAATCCATCAGTTTGCACACTGGCGGTTCGGCCTGCGGCGCAATTTCTACTAAATCCACTTCGGCCTCATCGGCCATTTTTAGGGCCTCGGCAACCTGAATAATTCCGAGTGCTTCGTTATCTACCCCAACCAACCGGATCTGCGGTGCGTTGATTTCTGCGTTTATACGATGCGAACGATCTGTAGCGATTATTGTGTTCCTTTTAAAATCCGAAAAAACTCGGACGCCTTATTGCCTGGACTGAACTTCCTGTTCAAGTCGCTGGCCGAAGGCGTCCGCTGCCATGGCGCCGAGATCTGTTCCACCCCGGGCGCGAATCGTTACCTGGCCTGAGGCCTTTTCTTTGTCGCCAACGACCAAGATGTAAGGCACTTTTTGCAGGCTTAACTCCCTGATTTTAAGGGAGATTTTCTCGCTTCGCAAATCCGCCTGTACCCGAAAGCCCCGATTCTGCAAGGTTTTCGCAACACTCTGGGCATAATCCGCTTGAGAGTCCGTGATCGAGGCCACGACCGCCTGGACGGGGGCCAGCCAAACGGGCATCGCCCCAGCGAAGTTTTCAATCAGGATTCCAATAAATCGCTCAAGAGAGCCAACGATCGCCCGGTGCAGCATCACCGGGGGTTTGCGGGTGTTATCGGCATCGACGAACTCCGCACTCAGCCGCACCGGCATGTTGAAATCCACCTGAATCGTCCCGCACTGCCAGACTCGGCCAAGGGAATCTTTCAAGGAGTACTCGATTTTGGGCCCATAAAATGCGCCCTCGCCCTTTAACTCCTGCCATTGAACGCCGACATTATTTAAGGCCTCTGCAAGCGCGCGCTCAGCCTTATCCCAGCTCTCGTCGGATCCGACCCGATTGACAGGCCGCGTCGAGAGCCGGTAGATCACGTTCTCAAAGCCAAAATCTCTATAGACCGCCAGCAACTTACGAGTGAAGGCATCCACCTCTGACTGAATCTGATCCTCGGTGCAGAAAATATGGCCATCGTCTTGGGTAAATCCGCGCACCCTAAGTAGGCCGTGGAGACTGCCCGAGGACTCATTGCGATGACAAGAACCAAATTCGCCGTAGCGCAGGGGGAGATCCCGGTAACTGCGCAGGCCGGAGTTAAAAACCTGAATGTGGCCGGGACAGTTCATGGGTTTGACCGCGTAATCCCGATTCTCAGAGGCCGTGGTGAACATGTTTTCTTTGTAGTGCTCCCAGTGGCCAGAGGCCTCCCAGAGTGAGCGATCGAGAATCTGGGGGCAACGGACCTCTTGATAGCCACTCTCGACATACACCTGCCGCAGATACTGCTCCACCTGCTGCCAGATCGACCAGCCTTTGGGGTGCCAAAACACCATGCCGGGCGCGTTGTCTTGCATATGGAAAAGATCGAGGGACTTCCCAAGTTTGCGGTGATCGCGTTTCTCAGCCTCTTCGAGCTGATGCAGATAGGTGTCGAGCTCGTCTTTCTTTGCAAACGCTGTCCCGTAGACCCGCTGCAACATCTCGTTGCGATGATCGCCACGCCAATACGCGCCGGCAACCTTCATGAGCTTGAATACCTTTAACTTGCCTGTCGATGGCACATGGGGGCCCCGACAGAGATCCACGAAATCCCCCTCTCGATACAATGAGATAGGCTGGTCTGCCGGAATTGATTCAATAATTTCTGCCTTGTACTTCTCGCCCATTTCGAGAAACAACTTCACGGCCTCATCGCGATTCCAGACCTCCCGAACAATGGGCTCGTCTTTTTCAGCAAGGGTTCGCATAGTGGCCTCGATTGCCTCGAGGTCTTCCGGGGTCAGGGGCCGCTCGTAAGCAAAGTCGTAGTAAAAACCATTCTCGATCACCGGGCCAATTGTGACCTGAAGGCTAGGAAATAATTTCTGTGCAGCATAGGCCAGCAGATGGGCTGTGGAGTGTCGAATAATTTCTAAACCATCCGCATCTCGCTCGGTTACGATCGACAACTGAGAATCATGCTCGATGAGAAAACTCGTATCCACGAGCCTGCCATTTAGTCGGCCTGCTATGGCAGCTTTCGCGAGACCTGCGCCGATACTGGCCGCAACATCAGCCACTTTTACGGGCTGAGGGAAGGATTTCACTGCCCCATCGGGCAGCGTGACGTTCACCATCGGAACCTTTGTAACGGAGCGCCTTTAGGGGCTAAAACTATGGGTCAACGTGGTAGGCGCGATTGGACTCGAACCAACGACCCCCACCATGTCAAGGTGGTGCTCTAACCAGCTGAGCTACGCGCCTGCCGAGGACTGCCGCATTACCGCATCGCCAGCCTGAACAGCCCTGAATTGTAGATCAAAACCCAGTTTTGCCCACTCGGCAGACTCCTGCTGAAGACCAAACTCGGTGAGCGGGTGGGCGGCGAGCCAATCGGCAGCAACCGAGACGCAAAATCCCTGCCCTAAGGTGCTCAGCGTCACCTGCGGCAGATCCTCGGTAAACCGTCGGCGATAAAAGAGACAAGCTAGACGGAAACACAGCAAGGCCGCCCAACCAGGGCGGGACGCAATCAGTGACTGCACCTTGTTGAGCTTTCCCACCTGCCCAAGAACCAATGCGGCCACCGCCTGCTGCTCGCGCCTAGAAAATCCCGGCATATCGGCATGAGTCAGAATGTAGGCCGAGTGTTTATGAAAGCTATTGTGGGAGATCGAGTGCCCGATCTCATGCAGGCATGCTGCCCACAGAAGCTGCTGATCCAACTCATTACGCTCCTCTTCGGAGCCCAGGTTCAGGCTGCGCCACAGGCTCATTGCAAACTCACCGATTCGCCTGGCCTGCTCAACATCAACCGCATATCGCCGCATCGCCTGCTCAACACTGATGCGCCGCATATCCTCGTGCTGGGTTCGTCCCAGTAAGTCATAGAGCACGCCGAGCCGCAGAGCGCCCTCTCCATAATGCATGACCTCAATGTCAAGCTCGTCAAAAATTGCAGACATGATTGCGACGCCACCTGCAAATACAGGGATGCGATCAGGTTTAAGGCCGAGGAGACCCGTATCCTCAACTCGGCCAGCCTCAATTAACCTGGCGCGCAAACGCTCCAGCCCCGATGCGGTAATCCCCCGATCGGTCAAGGCATTTGCGACCAGCACCTCGGCAATCGCTTTCGCTGTGCCGCTTGAACCCACGGCCTCGCTCCAACCATCCGAGAGAAAAGCTTTACGAATCACCTGAATCTCTTTTCGAGCCTCGAGAATTGCAGCCTTCATCGCACTACGGCTAATTTCACCGCCTGGGAAAAACTCTCGACTGAACCTGACGCAGCCGACATAGACACTCTCCAGAAGCTTTGGCTCATAATCAATCCCGAGAATAAATTCAGTTGACCCACCACCGATATCAATAATCAGGCGTCGCTGACCGTCACGTGGCAGACTGTGTGATACCCCCATATAAATCAGACGTGCCTCTTCCCTGCCCGCAATAATTTCAATCGGAAAACCCAGGGCGGCCTCGGCGGTTTTCAAGAACTCAGCGCCATTCTTTGCAATCCGAAATGTGTTGGTAGCGACGGCCCGAACACGATCGGGAGAAAATGAACGCAGCCGCTCACCAAAACGTTGTAACGCAAGAATCGCGCGCATCTGGGAGGCCGCATCAAGACGTTTATCCTTCCCCAGGCCGGCAGCAAGCCGAACGACTTCTTTGAGCCCGTCAAGTGGATAGATCTGGTGCCCAAGCGAGGACTCATCCACCCGTCCGATTAACAAGTGAAAACTATTTGATCCAAGATCGACTGCGGCGATCAATTTAAGGGGACTCGACATCGGCATAGCAGCCGGATTGTCGCATGAAGGGTTCCCCTGGATGGCCGGATCGTCACAGACTTGTCATAGTGTGCAATCAGACTAAGACGATCATGCCGCACCCACCCCTTAAGACCACCGACCGCTTTCTTAACCGGGAGCTCAGCCTGCTGGCGTTCAACGAGCGGGTACTCGCCATGAGCGAGGATCCCTCGGTTCCCGTGCTAGAGAAGCTCAAGTACATCTGTATTGTGTCGAGCAATCTCGACGAACTCTTTGAGATACGCGTTGCAGGCATCAAGGCGCAGTTGCGCAACAACCCCGATCAGGTCGCAGACGACGGTGCTCTGGCTGCCGATACATTTCGCGAGGTCTCGGCACGGGCCCATGCACTCATTACCCATCAATACCAAATTCTGAATACCCAGATTTTTCCGCTCCTCGAGAAACACGGAATTCATTTTCATCTTTCGGCCACGCTCAACGCAGCACAGCGCGAGTGGGCACATGAGTATTTTTCCCAAGAAGTCTTGCCCGTTCTAACCCCCATTGGGCTGTCGCCAACGCACCCGTTCCCCAGAGTTCTAAACAAGAGTCTGAACTTCGTTCTCGAACTCGAGGGTCAGGACTCGTTCGGTCGAGAAAGCGGCATCGCCGTGGTTCAAGCCCCGCGTGCGCTTCCCCGCCTTGTCGCGATGCCAAAGCAGATCTCGGGTCATGAGTACGGCTTTATGATGCTGTCATCCTTTGTCCAGTGCTTTGTCAACGACCTGTTTCCAGGTATGACCGTGCAGGGGGTTCACCAGTTTCGAGTCACCCGTAATAGCGACCTCTTCGTGGATGATGAAGAGATTACCGATCTGCGACAGGCACTTAAGGGCGAACTTACCCAACGACACTTTGGTGATGCTGTGCGCCTTGAGGTCTCTGAGGGGATCTCGGAGCGCATCATGCAGTTGCTTCGCAACGAATTTAAACTCAGTGAGATCGATTGCTATCGGGTTCATGGGCCTGTGAACATGGTACGGCTGATGCAACTGCCGGACCTCGTTGACCGGCCCGATCTAAAGTTCTCGCCTTTCGCACCACGTTATCCGAGCGCATTTGAGGCCGGACATCTCTTTGAGGTGATTCGAAAGCAAGATGTTCTTGTTCACCACCCCTACGATGCGTTTACCGCAGTCTCGGATTTTATTCGGCTCGCCGCGACCGACCCTGATGTCGTCGCCATCAAGCAAACCATTTACCGGACCGGACAGACCTCTGAGTTAATGGAATCTCTGCTAATCGCAGCGCGGGCTGGAAAGGAAGTCACCGTAGTCGTCGAGCTTATGGCGCGGTTTGATGAGGAAACCAATATCAATTGGGCCTCGCGACTCGAGGAGGTCGGAGCACACGTTGTATTCGGTGTAGTGGGCAATAAGACCCACGCGAAGATGTGTCTCGTGGTGCGTCGCGAGCAGGGGCGCCTGCGCCGCTACGTACATCTTGGCACCGGCAACTATCATCCGCGGACAGCGAAGCTCTACACGGATTTTGGATTGTTTACCGCGAACCCCAACCTCTGCAATGATACCCACGAGATCTTTCAGCAGTTGACTGGACTCGGCCAGGCAAAGCCGCTAAAAGCCCTCTGGCAGTCGCCGTTCACTTTGCATGATCGCGCCATTGCTGCCATTGGTCGGGAGGCCGCTGTTGCAAAGTCCGGCAAGCCTGCCCGAGTGATCGCCAAGATGAACTCCCTTGTCGAGCACAACGTAATCGAAGCGTTATACAAGGCCAGTCAGGCCGGCGTCAGAATTGATCTTATTGTCCGCGGTGTCTGCGTTCTGCGGCCACAGGTGCCCGGCCTCTCCGAGAACATCACAGTCCGCTCAACAATCGGCCGTTTCCTCGAACATAGTCGCATTTTCTACTTTCTCAACGGTGGCGAAGAGGACGTCTATCTGTCATCTGCGGACTGGATGGACCGCAACTTCTTTCGTCGGGTTGAACTTGCATTTCCTGTGCTTGATAAGAAGCTCAAGCAACGCGTAATACGAGAGGGATTAATGGTTCATCTGCGCGATAACGCCCTGACCTGGCTGATGAAATCCGATGGCACTTACACGGTTAAAAGAACTACCGGGTTAGCCCGTCGAGCCTCTCAGGAGGTTCTCATTCCAGATGCGGCAAGTCATGCGCGCCCGAAACGCCCACGACTAGCGGTCCCGGCGAAGCGCAGGGCCCAGAAATAAAAGCGGTAAAAGTCCCACCACTGCAATCATGAGTGCGGGCCATGCAGCCTGCGCTAATAATTCATCTGCAGCCAAGTGATGTGCGGACACCGCGAGTGTCTCCAGATTAAACGGCCGCAGAACTAAGGTCGCGGGCAACTCTTTTACAACGTCAACAAACACCAAGAGAGCTGCGACGCCGATTGCACCGCGAACTATCGGGAAATGCACTCGCGACACAATCTGTAATGGAGATAACCCGAGACTACTTGCCGACCATTCGAGGTTTCGCGTGACACGGTTAAGCCCACTCTCAATCGCACTCAGTCCAACGGAGAAAAATCGAGTAAGGTAGGCACCCAGCAAAAGCATTCCAGTGCCAACGAGCGCAACGCGCAAACCAAGCCATCGATCAGCGATCTCCGTGAAGAGTGCGGACCAGGCCAACAAACCAACCGCAATGACCAGCCCGGGCATTGCGTAGCCTGCTGCAGCAAGACGAACTGATCGGGTTGTGATCGCTCCTGCTGAACGAAGCCCATAGGCGCCAAGCCAGCCACAGGGAATAATCACTACGACAGCAACTGATGCGAGTACCACTGTATTGATCGCCTGTCCGACGAGCAAACCAATCTGTGGCACTGCCTGAGCACTCAGTGCGGAATAAAGCAAGAGCATCACGGGAATTACAAAACCAATCAGGCCCGGAATCGCACAATAAGCCGCCATCATCGCGGCCGTCAGCCCCACCACAGGCGTCGGATGTGCCCGTGTCCCGATTCGACTCGTTGCCCACGCCGCACGGCCACGCGTGCGATGTTCGATAAAGAGCAGAATCGTGACTGTGATCATCATTACCAGCGCAATTAACGCGGCAGACGAGCGATCTCCGTAGTTAAACCAGGCCTTGAAAAGACCCGTCGAGAGTGTTGGAACGGAGAAAAAGGCAACCGTTCCGTAATCTGCAAAACACTCCATCACGACCAGTGCAAATCCGGCAATCCAAGCGGGTCTCGCAAGCGGAACCGCGAGACGAAAGAACACCTGAAACGCCGATAGACCCATCGCGCGAGCGGCATCAAATACAGCGCCCTGTCGATCGGCGAACGCGTTTTTTGCAAGCAAGGCCACATAGGGGCTAAGCGCGACCCCCAAAACGATTGATGCGCCCCAGAGGGATCGAATATCAATCCGTGGCAGATTAAACCCAGCCCCGGCGACCCAATGCTGAATGATTTGATAAAGCCAGCCCGAAGGATCGAGCGCATCGGTATAGGCATAGGCCAAGACATAGGCCGGCATTGCCATCGGGACGACAAGGGACCACTCCAAAAGCCGTCGCCCGGGAAACTCATAGGCGGTCACAAACCAGGCCGAGGGGACTCCAAGTGCCAGTGCAATTAGACCGGAGAATCCTGCCAAGAGCAGCGTATTGAGCAGGTAGGTGGGCAGCACTGAGTTTAGAAGGCTCACCAAGACCTCTGGCTGCGAGATCGCCTGGACCCCGAAGACGCCGACCGCAACAAGCGGCAACACAATGATGACAACAAGCAGGCCCGTTGCCGCGGAAAGCGGCCCTCGGGCAGATGGTCTGCTCCAGCGGGGTGGTGACTGGGGGGTGTTAGGCGCCGTCATTGATGGTTTTTCTAAATGAGAATTATAATCATCTGCAATGGATGCGCTTGTTTTGAAACACGTCTCGATCGCCTACGACGATCCGACACGCTCAGACGGACGCCTTGAGGCGGTCCATGACCTCTCGTTTTCGCTCACTAAAGGACAGATCGGCTGCCTCCTGGGGCCCTCCGGATGCGGAAAGACGAGCATTTTGCGGGCAATCGCCGGGTTTATCGGTGTCTCGGCCGGAGAGATCTGGCTCGATGAAAAGCAAATTGTTGGGCCCGGCCTTTCGGTAGCACCCGAGAATCGCCGCGTCGGCGTGGTCTTTCAGGATTACGCCCTCTTTCCCCACCTGTCGGTTGCCGAAAACATCGCATTTGGACTCACCCAGGGCAGGCGCCCTCGGGCAGGGCGTCTCCCACAAGCAGCACTCGAGATGATTGAATTGGTTGGCCTAACCGGGCAGGCTGACCGTTACCCCCATGAGATCTCCGGTGGCCAACAACAACGCGTCGCACTCGCCCGAGCCCTTGCCTCTCAGCCAAGCCTCGTGCTCCTCGATGAGCCATTCTCGAACCTGGATATTTCTCTGCGCGAGCGCCTCGCTCGGGAAGTCCGGGATATTCTGGAAAAAACCCAGACCACTGCGATACTGGTGACACACGACCAACATGAGGCCTTCGCCGTTGCCGATGAGGTGGGGGTGTTATTCGATGGCCGATTAGCGCAGTGGGGCAATCCCTATCGGCTCTATCACGAGCCAAATTCAGCGCACGTGGCTCGATTTGTTGGCGAGGGTGCGTTTATCAGCGGCCAACAATACGGTCACCAAGTTGCAACACCCCTCGGTGAGCTTGCGCTTAAGGACTGCTGCTGTTTGGAGAACTCCACTTCGAAGGACGTCCGAGTACTTCTGAGACCCGACGACGTCGTTCACGACGATGGATCTCAGTTAAAGGCAACTGTGGTTCGTAAGGCTTTCCGAGGCGCTGACTTCCTCTACACGCTCGAGCTGCCCAATGGGGAAAAGATTCTTTCACTTGTCCCGAGTCATCACGACCATGCGATTGAAGAAAAAATTGGGATTCGTCTTGAAGCTGATCATGTCATTACATTTGACGCAGCCGAACCCGCAAGCGCCTTCTAAGCAAGACGCAGAAATAAAAAAAGATCCCGAGGGATCTTTTTTTACTAGAGCAACAGTGTGCCTAAATTAAGCAGCCTTCAAGGCAGTCGTTGCAGCCTTTACGCCTGCCTTCGTTGCCGACTGAACATTCTGCTCAACAACTGCGACAGCCTGCTTTGCAGCCTTGCTTGCTGTTTCATAGGCTGCGTTTGCTGCTGTCAGCGCAGACTTTACCAACGCTACACCGCTCTCTGAACCGGCGGGTGCATTCTTCGAGAACTCCTCGACCGCTGTCGAAATTTTCTGATTGCTTGCGGAGATCTGTGACTCTGCCATTTTTGCAAATGTGTTGGCGGTCTCAGAGGCGATTCCGTAGACAGCATTTGCATAGGAGACAGCGGTCTCGAATGTTGGCATTGCGAAGGAGGACTGAACCTTCATCAGCTCTTGCACGTCTTTCGCAGAGGCAAGTGCTTTCAGGTTGTCGGCGCCCTGGCTCATGGCGGTCTTTGCAACCTTCAACTGCAGGTCGACTAATTTTTCAACGCCGGTCATTGCAGCACCTGACAACTCAACAGCGGTGTCAACATTGGTTTTAGCGATTTCAGCGATTTGCTCATTTACGTTTTTCATAGCGTTAGCTCCGTTAGGGTTAAAAATGACAATGGATTTATTAGTTGCACTGCGCCCGATGCCTGACTCTCGGAACTCTGAGAGACGCCTTTATTTCGGCTTGTTTGGCATTTGATGCAACGCACAAACCGAATTAAAACCGAACAACTTGTGCAGTGCAACCCCTTGGAGCGACTATTTTGACGCGACGCGTCATATTTTTACATTGTGAAATATAGGGTCAAACCGTAGGCTCCAATTGCCCCAAAACCGGCTACCTGAGGCGCTCTCGATCAGAATCCCGCTCTCGAACCTCGACATCAATCACATTCGGGTCGGTGTCGTCCTCGGCGCGACGCATAGCCCCTGGCCCCGCCCTGAACTGAGCCCGCAAGGCTGTATTGCCGGTCGCCAGACCGATCAGAAAACTCACAACGGAGACCAGCAAGGCACAGACCACCGACATCCAGAACCCATCGATCTCGAAATCCTTTACAAGCCCGGCGATCGCGAGCAAGACAAGGCCGTTGATCACGGGCAATGCCAACCCAAATGACAAAACGGTGATCGGTAACGTGACAAGGAGCAAAAGAGGCTTGATCGTCTGGTTAACTAAGGCCAGCAGAAATCCGCTCAGAATCAGGCTCTCAAGGGTCTTAAAGCGCACGCTATCGAACGCGCCATCTGCAACCCAGAGCGCAGCGGTAGTCGCAATCCAGAGCAGAAAAAGTCTTTTAATCATGATCATTTCGTCATTATTCTCGAAATTCCCGTTGCGCCGCACACAAATGACGTACTATTCGGGCTTGCGTTTAGCCTCACTTACATCTGGAGTGTTAAGTCCAGATCGTCGCTTTGCTTGGCCGACCGCAATCGTTGCGGTTTTTCGCGCCTAAAACTCGCCCGTCAATTGGTGTGCTCATGATGAGCGCCGGGATTTGGCTGGCCCATTGAAAGATAATTTTGAAAACATTTGCAGATCTCGGCTTATCCGACCCTTTGCTTCGCGCCGTTCAGGCCGAAGGCTACACCCACCCCACCCCAATTCAGGCCGAGGTCATTCCCGCAATGATCGCCGGTCATGACGTGATCGGTATTGCACAGACCGGCACGGGTAAGACCGCCTCATTCGTTTTGCCTATTTTGCAAAAACTCGCCGCAAGAAAGTTAAGTGCTGAGAAGTGGTCCGGTCCCGGACCCAAGTCGTTCACCACTCTAATTCTTGCGCCGACACGGGAACTGGCCAGTCAAATCTGCGAGAGCATTCGAACCTACGGAAAATTTATGCGCCCCTCGGTTGCACTGGTGGTTGGCGGCGCAAGCCCCGTTCCACAGATCAAGGCACTGTCAGGCGGTCTCGATGTTGTGGTGGCAACGCCAGGCCGATTACTTGATCACGTGCGCTCCGGAAAGGCGCGCCTCGATAAGACCAGCGTGATTGTGCTTGATGAAGCCGATCAGATGCTTGATCTTGGATTCATGCCTGCGATTGAAGAGATTATGCGTAAGATTAGTCAGACGCGTCAGACTCTGCTTCTCTCGGCAACGATGCCACGTCCGATTCGTGCACTCGCCCAGGAGTTCATGAATCAACCCAAAGAGATTGCGGTGGCGGTGGAGTCGAAACCGGCCGAAAAGATTCATCAAGAGATCATTATGGTGGACCAATCACAGAAGAGTGAACTCCTTGTTGATCTCCTCGCAGCACGCGAGGTTGAGCGGGCAATTGTATTTACCCGAACAAAGCGTGGCACCGATAAAGTAGAGCGCATGCTCAACGACGCTGGTCTTCGTTGTATCGGGATACACGGCGATAAGACGCAGGGCCAACGTAACAAGGCCTTAGCACAATTTAAGTCAGGTGCAATGCGCATCATGGTGGCCACCGATGTCGCAGCACGCGGCTTAGATGTCGATGACATCTCTCACGTCGTGAATTTTGATATGCCAATGATGCCGGAAGCCTATGTGCATCGAATCGGTCGAACCGGGCGTGCCGGTAAGAGTGGTATCGCGATCTCGCTTTGTGATCGATCGGAGCGCAACCTGCTCAGAGATATCGAACGCCTCACCAACACCTCTCTCGAGTCCATCAAAGCGTCACCGGAAGGCTCAAGTCAGACAGGCCGCTTTACACTAGCTCCCCTGCCTCCGGGGTCTGCGCGCCGTGATGATGCTCAACGCCGCGCACACCCCAATCCCAGATCTGGGGTGGCAAAAAAATCGTTCTCCCGAAAGCCTGCAGGCGATGGCCGTTTCGCCTCTAAGGCGTCTCCAAAACCCGCAGGTAAGTTCGGGGCCAAATCAGCAAAATCCGCTCAAAAGCCCATGGCCAAATCAGCGCATAAGTCAGCCAATCACCCTGCTGCGAAGCCCGCAGCGGGCCTTGGGCGCCGGCCTAGTGGGTACCGTGATAACGGTGGATTCTAAAAAACCCATTCATAAAGATTTGGGCACTACGCTCATAGGCGACCCAGGGAAATTCGAATTCGGTATCGCTTAAGCGCTGCCCGAAAACACGCGCCTTGAGAATGCCTGCAGGGTTCTCCATGGCAACGAGGTGCTCAGAGGCCTCGGCGCCAAGCGGAGCGAGGCCGCTGGCAATCGCGTGCGCGGTCGTACCCGGAATCAGACAAGCCGTTGCAAGACAACAACCCCCCGTAACAGCCAGAGAATTGTGCGGCTCCTGGGGCGTGAAATAACGGGCACTGATGTGCCCGCCCTCAGTTGGTGTTGATATCAAACAGACCTTTGGCAGCGACTCGCTCGCGGCGAGTTCTGCAGCAGTCATGAATTGACCCCCCTTGCGTTTGAGTTTCATCTTTAAGCCCGCCTGCACCCATATGGACTGCAGGCGCTCCTTTAGAGCGGTATCTGCCCCAAGAGTTGCAATCGATTCCTGACCGGTCAGACCCAATGCACCGGCTGCCATGATCACCATAGGCACAGCAACATCAACACAACTTGCCTCTATGCCATCGAAGACATCCCGCACGGCCCCCGTGGGTAACAGCATTTGGGTATTTGATCCTGATGGGTTGCGCAGACTGAGCTCTACGCCGGGAAAGGCACCATTGACCCCTGGAATTGTTGTCTCAGAAATCTCAGAAGTGCCTTTCTGAGGGGTCGGTACCCTGCAATCAGTAATCACACCCGTGTTGCTGTTGAGTATTCGAACCTCGGTTCTCGGATTCTCTGGATTAATCAATCCATACTCAAGCAGAAATAATGGAATCGCTGCAGACATATTGCCGCAGTTCACGCTCCAATCGATCGCCGATTTGTCAGCCGCAAGCTGCGCAAATGTGCTGACGAAATCCGCTCTTGGATCATCAGACCGATCGATGATGAAGACCTTATTACTCGTTGCGGGGCCACGTCCAAGACCAGTGACCTGACGATTGCCTCTGAGCTCGCCCTCGTCAGGAACCCCCATAATTTTACGGATAATCACCTCTCGATCCTGCGCGTAAGGTGCCAGGTGCGGCCCCCAGATCAGCACACCCGTGGAGGTGCCGCCTCGCATTGCAGTCAAGGGGAAGTGAAAGACGCCATTGCGCGTATAGGCAGACTGTCTTAGAAAATCGCCAGAATCACTCATGATTTATCTGATTATTAAAAAGCGGTACCCGCGTCGCGAGAAGCAAGCATCTGGGGTGGCGGAAGCGGTGAGATTCGAACTCACGGAGGGGTTGCCCCCTCGCCGGTTTTCAAGACCGGTGCATTCAACCGCTCTGCCACGCTTCCATTCACGGAACGGCTCACCAGAAAGCCCCGAGCCACCCGGGAAGTGTGAATTTTATCAGGGTATTATCCCGCCGTATGACGCCTATCCTACAAACTGGCCAATGGCCACCCGCAATGCAGGCCGAGGTTGATTCACGTCTCGTGACTGTCTGGGAGCCCAATTCGGATATTGAAGGTATCTTGACACGTAGTGCCTCCAAGCTTGATCCCTCACTGATTGAATCGCTTCCCAACCTAAGAGTCATTGCCACCTGCGGGGTTGGCGTGGACGGAATTCCACTTGAACTCTGCCGAGCACGAAAGATACGGGTGAGTAACACGCCCGGTGTGCTCAATGACGCAGTTTGTGAACTCACCATCGGCCTGCTGCTCAGCCTTTTAAGAAGGCTTCCAGCGGCAGATCAGTTTACGCGCGATGGGAAATGGGAGCAGGGGCTTTTCCCCTTAACCCGTTCCTTGGCGGGAAAGCGAATCGGTATCGTGGGAATGGGGCGAATCGGTCAAGATCTCGCCCTTCGCCTAATTCCATTCAAAGTATCCATTAGTTACACCGGCCCTACCCGAAAAAATCTTCCCTACGATTACCTCGCGTCTCCGGAGGCGTTGGCGCAGGCCACTGACATCCTGATTCTCACCTGCCCCGGGGGTCAGGAGACCGACGGATTGATTGATCGAAAAGTCCTGCAGGCGGTCGGTCCGGATGGCTTCTTAATCAATATGTCTCGCGGCAGCGTGGTTAATGAGTCAGATTTGATTGAGGCGCTCTCAGCAAAGACGATCGCCGGGGCCGCATTAGATGTCTATGCCCATGAGCCCCATGTACCGCAAGCCTTGCGTCAACTTGATAATGTCTTACTCTCCCCCCATGTTGGGAGTGCAACTGAAGAAACTCGAATTGCCATGACGCGTCTTGCGGTTGACAACCTGCTGGAGTTCTTTAAAACAGGTGCCATGATCAACCCTGTTGCCTAATACCCCGGCCTTTTAAGACTAAGTACACCCAGAGACGATACTCGCGAGGAACGCGCGTCACGACTGCATAAAAGGAACCGCTATGACCGATCAAATATCTCGACTCCACGCCTCCACACTACCCCGTGTTCTATCACCTGCAATTACACCGTTTAGAAAAGACGGTTCACCGGATGCAGAAAAATTAGCAGCACACTGCCGCTGGCTTAGTCAGAATAATGTTGGAATGGCGGTATTCGGAACAAATTCCGAAGCCAACTCGATGTCCGTGCGCGAACGGCTCGATTGTCTAGAGTTCCTCATTAAGGCGGGGTTAAGCCCATCGCAGATGATGCCGGGCACTGGTGCATGCTCAGTAACGGACGCCATTACGATGACAAAGGCCGCGGTCGATGCCGGCTGTGCAGGAACCTTAATGCTGCCACCGTTTTACTATAAGGATGTTCCCGACGACGGACTCTTCGCTTATTTTGCGCAGATTATTGAGGCTGTTGCTAGCACTCGTCTCCATATTTATCTCTACAACATTCCACCCGTTAGTAAAGTGGGATTTTCTATCAATCTGATTGAGCGACTGATTCAGGCCTATCCCAACACGGTGGTCGGCATGAAAGATAGCTCGGGTGACTGGTCCTACACCGAGTCTGTTATTAAAGCCTTTGCCCCAACAGGATTTCGGATGTATGTGGGCAGCGAGTCATTTCTGCTGCGCGGTATGCAGGCTGGCGGCGCGGGCTGTATCTCGGCAACCACCAATGTCAATCCCGCCCCCATCGCTGCCCTTGCAGCCAACTGGCAATCTCCACAGGCCCAAGCGCAACAAGCAGAGCTCGATACCATTCGTGCGATCTTCCAGAGTAGGCCGATGATTGCTGCCATGAAAGCCGCAATGGCACATTTTCGGGCTGATCCGCAATGGGCAGCCGTCCGGCCGCCTCTAGTCGCCCTTAACGATAAACAGACCGAGGACCTCCTGCAGACGTTATCGAAGCAGGGCTTTTCAATGCAAATTTAAAGACGACCCGGCAATCCCCCTAACCTGCTTTATCAGCGATTTCCCGGGCCATCAGGGCGCTCGCTGCGGCTAACAGCGTCTCGTAGCGCTCCCGCTCTTGAGCCATGGTCTCTGGAGTCCACTCATAAAATCCCCGGCCAGCCTTCATGCCAACAGCGCCGGCATCGACAAGATCCCGCAGCGTCTGACTGGGTATGGAGTCGTTACAGAGATCAGGGTAGATCGAGTTGCCTGCCGCGAGGTGAACATCCAGACCCGCGTGGTCGCGTTGCATACACGGACCTGCAGCAAGATAACGAAAACCGAACCCGAACCGAACGGCTGCGTCGATATCGGTAGGCGTCGCGATCCCGCGGTCAATCAGTTTCATTGCCTCTCTCGAGACCGCATGCTGAAGACGATTAACAAGAAAGCCCGGCAGATCCTTCCCCACCCGAATCGGCACCTTTCCCACGCCTGCGAGAATCTCGGCAACACGATCTGCCACCGCATGATCAGTATGTTCAGAGCAGACCACCTCTACCCCAGGCACCAGATGCGCTGGCATAAAGTAATGCGTGCCCACCATACGATGAAGGCTATCGAGGCCCCTTCCAATTTCACTAATCGGAATAGCGGAGGAGTTACTGCAGAGCGGGATATCTGGCCTTGCCAACCCCTCTAACTCACGAAATATCTGCTGTTTTAAGGCTAAATCCTCGGGTACCGCCTCAATGACCAGTTCAATTTCATTCCAAGAAAGCTCCGTGAGCGACTGCACCTGCGAGAGTGAAAAGTCTGCATGCCGACCCAACCGTCCCAGGGCTAACTTGAACCTGTCGGCAATAGTGACTGCACGAGGATCCGGGGGGTTCACAATGACTACCCGCCAACCAAATGCGGCGAACGAGGCGGCAATATCGACCCCCATCGTTCCACCGCCCGCCACGCACACTGACCGAGTTTTCATTCAAGCAACCTAAAGGGTTAAAAGCACCATGATAAATCCGCAGAAATGCCCCGCACTAGTACTTCTACTAGGTTAATCGGGGTCAATCCGGCTTGAAAAAAACCCGCCTAACTGAGACCCTTAGACCTTCGAAATCAATGAGCCTGTAAGGAGACTGTCCATGCGTTTTACCAAGTTTCTCGCTGCGATCGCGGTCGCGGTAACCCACACAGCATTTGCCCAGAATCTCTCTATCGCTACGGGTGGTACGGGCGGTGTTTACTACCCGATGGGAGGTGGTTTGGCGGCCGTTTTATCGAAGCATGTCGCAGGCATGCAGGCGACCGCTGAGGTTACCGGTGGTTCCGTAGATAACCTCAATTTAATTGCAAGCGGCAAGCCCTATGTTGGGTTCTCCATGGTCGATGCAGCGCTTGACGCCTCGAAAGGCAAAGACAAATTCGAGGGCCGGCCAGTTAATTTGCGCACCCTGCTTGTGCTCTACCCAAATCGTATGCATGTGGTCACCACAGAGGCCACAGGTATTAAAAAGATGTCCGATCTTAAAGGCAAGAGAATTGCGACTGGCAGCGCCGGAAGTGCCACCGAAGTCATGTCGATTCGCCTACTTGAGGCTGCAGGTCTCGACCCAAATAAGGACGTCACTCGGGAACGGTTGAGCGTCGCGGAATCGGTCAATGCA
>Ga0172373_10004415_pt1 | contig 19845 bp, 18 predicted proteins | sample Lak10m_2_FD_114546 | JGI IMG/M metagenome (GOLD analysis project Ga0172373, IMG submission 114546) | Freshwater microbial communities from Kabuno Bay, South-Kivu, Congo - kab_092012_10m | ecosystem: Environmental > Aquatic > Freshwater > Lake | place: Democratic Republic of the Congo...
GGTCCGCCCAGGACGCCGTCCGATCAGCAGGTGACCGAAAGAATGCTATAATTCGTGCCCCGTGTCGCGAGTCAACTGCTTATCGCGGAAAATTCAGTAGAACTGATGTGCGCACATGCCCGGTCGGGGACCGACGCATCCGGCATTTGCCAAGCCTTGCGAACCTGACTAATCTGGCGGCGTACCCTTCGAGACACTTCCGAGTGAGCCCCCGATGCCCGTCGATGACCGTTCTTTCCGCAAGGCCCTGGGCTGCTTCGCCTCGGGTGTGACCGTCGTGACCACCTTGCAGCCCGACAGCCGCCAGCCGGTCGGGGTCACGGTCAGCGCCTTTTCCTCCTTGTCCCTGGATCCGCCTTTGGTCCTGTTCTGCCTGGGAAACAAGACATCCAGCCTGACCGCGTTTCAGGGGTTCGGGCATTTTGCCGTCAACATCCTGGCGGAAAGCCAGAAGGATCTGTCGACCCGCTTTGCCAGCCGCGCGGAGGACAAGTGGGCCGGAATCGACTGGAGCGCGGGCGCTTCCGGGGTTCCGCTGCTTGGCGGCTGCCTGGCCAGCCTGGAATGCTCTCTGGTCGATACGGTGGATGGGGGCGATCATCGGATTTTCATCGGTCGGGTTGAAAATCTCCGGCACGAAGAGGGCGGGGCGCCTCTGCTGTATTTCCGCGGGGGATACATGGATTGCGGCGCGGGGACCCCTTAAGAGACCGCGACATCCGACGCACCCCACCGCCCTGATCAATAGCCGGGGAACAGCTCCAGGGTTGCGGCATACTCTCCTTGCCGTTTGCCGATGGCGAAGCCTGCTCCGCTTCGCCAGGCCGGCCCCTGGTCGGCATAGTGCCGTGACAGGGGGTTTCCCGCCTGTCCCAGGGCGATCGCGAAGGTGCTGGCGCTCAGGTCGGACAGATCGAAGACCGCCCGCAATCCCGGCCCGTGAACGTGTTGGAACTGACCGGGGATGAAGGTGCCGCGATTGATGGTGAAGTCGTCGCCGCCGGTGGCGATCTCGGTGCTTCCCAGTCCGGACAGCAGCGGCACATTCTTCATGATCGGATGTTGAAAAGCGGCACGGTGCGCTTCGCCCCATCGCCACGCGCGGAAATCGGGACCAAATCGGCTGGTCAGATTTTGCATGGCCCGTTCCAGTCCGGCCTGAATCTGCTGCTCGCATGATTCCGGCTCAGGGGTACGGGCGTCGTCGCACCAGTGGCGATTGCGTGTTAGGGCGTCGATCAGGGCGGTGGGGCGCACGGAACGGAAATGGACGAAGTCTTCGGCCAGATCGTCGGTGAACAGGCCGCGCCACACCTCGTCGGCCCAGGCGGAGAAGATCAGCGGTTCCGGGCGGGATGCCTCCATCCTGCCATCCCAGGCGGTCAGCATCCGCGCCGCTTCCATCACCCGCGGCGGCGCAGTTTCTGGAATGCCGAACAGTTCCTTCAACTCCAGCGCCGGCAGGGAAACCTCATCGAGCTGGATGGCGGCCATATCGGCGGCCGTCAGCCCCTTTCTTCCCTCCAGCAATTGGGAAATCCGTTCGGCACGGCTGCCGTCAGGCCATGTGGCCGAGATCAGGAACGGGTATGAATCTTTCGTCATCCTGGTATTGGCGTTGACGATTTTCTGGGACTTCGGATTGAAGTCCTGCGGCAGCCGGTCAAACGGAACCCAGCCCTGCCATTCCCCCCGGCCGGACCATCCCTCGGCCGGAAGCGTTCCGTCACCGCCCTTGCGGCGGGGAACGCGGCCGGCGCTCATGAACCCGATGCCGCCCTCGGTATCGGCGTAGATCAGATTGAGTGCCGGGCTGTGAAAGTCCTTGAGCGCGGCGGAGAATCCCCGCCAATCGACCGCCCTGCCGATCTTCAGGAAAGCCTGGGCGGTCAGGTCATCGGGTTCAAGAGCCACTGCCCGCAGGACCAGAACGCGCTCCGCCGAGGTCGGGTCCCGATCGCCAATCAGGTCGGACATGACGGGGCCGCGCATGGTTTCGCGAACGGCCAGGACGATGTCGGCTCCACCCTTGACCCTGATGGTTTCCATGCGATGGGAGAAGGGGCGGGTGGTCCTGCCGTGCTGATAGCCGCCATCGGCGGACAGGCGCTCGGCCACCAGATCGACGGTATCGGCTTGACTGGCGGTCAACCCCCAGGCAATCCGCCCGTTATGAGCGACCAGATGGAACGGATTGCCGGGGATCGTCGCCCCGGACAATTGGATTCCCGGAGCTTCGACGGCCAGCAGGTACCACAGGCTCGGGCTTTGGAAGGGCAGGTGGGGATCGTTGGCCAGCAGCGGCTTCCCCGAGGCGGTCAGGGCTCCCGAGACGGCCCAGGCATTCGACGCCTGCCGGGGCAGCAGAACCTCGGGCAGACTGGACAGCAAGGACTGGGCCTCGCCGGGCGATATCGCAACCGGGGCGCCGGCCGTTGACGGCCACAATTCATTCAGGCGGCGCGGACCAAGCCGGCCGGACAGCTTCGCCCGCAGCAGGTCGTCGCGCCAGTCACCGGCCAACTGCAGGGCCATCATCCGTCCCCATACCAGGGAATCCGCCGGTGTCCAGGGCTCGGGAACGGCGTTCAGCAGGATGAATTCTGGGGGAAGCCGGTATCGGTTGGCATCAAGCCAGGAATTGACGCCTTCGGCGTAGGCCGTCAACGCCTCGTGTGTCGGCTGGTCCAGCCGGTCCACATCGGCCGCAGCCAGACGATACAGCCCCAGGGTGCGCATGAAGCGGTCGCTGGCGACGGCGGACGGGCCGACCAACTCAGCCAGACGGCCGGCACCGATCCGGCGCTGCCACTCCATCTGCCACAGGCGATCCTGGGCGTGAATCCAGCCGATGGTGAAGAATGCGTCGTGTGACGAGCGGGCGGTGACTTTGGGAATCCCGACGCGGTCACGGCTGACCTGGGCGGGCAGTTCCAGACCACGCACCGGGATCTGCCCGTCGATCCGCGGCAGCGAGCCCATCACCCAGACGAACACGGACGAAGCCGCCAGCAAAATCGTCAGGAACAGGCCATTGGCGACCTGGATCCAAACAGGCATCCCCATACCGGGGAACCCGTTCCCGGGTTCTTGCAGCATATCCTTGTCGGATTGGGGCGGCAGGTCCTGCAAGAAAAGATCTCCGAGCCTGCGGAAAATGGCTGGGAAAGTGGTAATGCGCAAAGGCCGGTCGGCGCAAGCGATTATCGGATTTTGCTTCCAGCTGTGTTATGAGGGCGTCGGATACCACGTTTTTCGAGGGCCTGATGATCGGAAAGCTTAACCACGTCGCCATCGCCGTTCCGGATCTGGACGCTGCCGCCAAGCTGTATCGCGATACCTTGGGCGCCAAGGTTTCCCCGCCTCTGGCCCAGCCGGCCCACGGGGTGACGGTGATTTTCGTCGAGTTGCCCAATACCAAGATCGAGTTGCTGCACCCGCTGGGGGAAAATTCCCCGATCGCCGGTTTTCTTGAGAAGAACACGGCCGGAGGCATCCACCATATCTGCTACGAGGTCGAGGACATCCATGCCGCCCGCGACCGCCTGAAAGCCGAGGGTGCCCGCGTTCTCGGCGACGGAAACCCGAAGATCGGCGCCCATGACAAGCCGGTCCTGTTTCTGCATCCCAAGGATTTCTGCGGTACGCTGGTGGAACTGGAACAGGCCTGACAACCAAGGGGGCGGCCATGAGCTGGTATTGCGACGTCGCCCCCGGCCATCCTTTCCACGCTCCCTACCATGATGGGGAATACGGCTTCCCCCTGACCGACGAGACGCTTCTGTTCGAACGCCTGTCGCTTGAGATCATGCAGGCAGGGCTGTCGTGGCTGATCGTTCTGAAAAAGCGTCCGGCAATGGTCGCCGCCTTTGACGGTTTCGTACCGGCCCGCGTGGCCGCCTATGGCGAGGCCGATGTCGCCCGCCTGATGGCCGACGCAGGCATCATCCGCAATCGCCGCAAGATTTTGTCCATCATCGAGAACGCCGGACGTCTGCAGGAGCTGAGCGGGCGGCATGGTTCGTTCGCGGCCTGGATTGCCGCCCACCATCCCCGGGCCAAGGAGGAGTGGGTCAGGCTGTTCCGCCGGACCTTCGTGTTCATGGGAGGGGAGATCGTCAACGAGTTCCTGATGAGCATCGGCGTCCTGCCCGGAGCACATCGTCCGGATTGTCCGGCTTTTGCCCGTATCGCCGCGTTGGTTCCGCCGTGGATGGACCCGGAATGCAAAATGGCAAGATCAGTGCTCTGATCTTGCCATCCCTGCGTCTCCGCGCGCAGGCGACCATCGAGCCACCCGGCGACTTCCTCCCTAAACCTGAGCCGCATGCGGGGCGCCGTTTCGGCTTTCCCCATGCCCATCGGCTGGGCTTTCGCCGACACTACGCAATTTCATGACTTCAGTCACCCATTTTTTTGCTGAATGTTTCCTTGTTTTCGGTGTGCCGGGGAAAATGTTGCTCTTGCCCTTCGGTTGCGCGAGCATTCATCGGTTTCTCTCGACCAGGAGGCGCTCCATCATGACGCCGCGGATGCTTCTCGTCGTTGTCGGCTGTTGTGTCGCAGGGGGGGGCTCTCCGGTCCTCGCGCAATCTTCATCGTCGAAGGTGTCCATCACCGGTTCGGATTGCGCCCGTCTGGTCCGCCACACCCCCTCGGCCGACGTCGCCTACAAACCCGGTGAGGGGGCGGGGGGGCGCAAGGTCGCCCCGGCCGATCTTCCCGGCAGCGGCGGCGACATCGGCCGGCAGTTGCTGCCCGAAATCCTGGAAATCCCCATCACCATCAAGCCGATGTCGGGCAAGGGGTATGCCACCCAGGGGCTGGGCGACAGCCAGACGACCCTGGGCATGGTCAAATACGATGTGGCCAAAGGTACTTTTACCCTGAACGGCCAGCCGCTGGGCAGTGCCGAGCAGCAGGAACTGGCCAATGCCTGCGCCCGGCGCGGCGTGAAATAGCCCAGGGTGATCGCATTCGGCGATCACCCTGTGAAATAGCCGTTCCCCCATTGTTTTCGGGCCAGGCATTGCCTAAAGTCGGCTGCCCGCCATCGGGCGGGTCCATCCTGCTTTCTGTCCCGAGGATTCCATGCGTCTGTCCAGCTACTTCCTGCCGACCCTCAAGGAGATTCCGGCCGAGGCCCAGATCGCCTCGCACCGTCTGATGCTGCGTGCAGGCATGATCCGCCAGTCGGCCTCGGGTATCTATACCTGGCTGCCGATGGGGTGGCGGGTTCTGCGCAAGATCGAGCAGATCGTTCGCGAAGAGCAGGACGCCGCCGGAGCGCAGGAATTGCTGATGCCGACCATTCAATCGGCTGAAATCTGGCGGGAATCCGGGCGATATGACGCCTACGGCAAGGAAATGCTGCGTTTTACCGATCGTCACGACCGGGAAATGCTGTATGGGCCGACCAACGAGGAACTGATCACCCAGATCTTCCGCGACAACGTCAAAAGCTATCGCGAGCTGCCGAGGATTCTCTACCATATCCAGTGGAAATTCCGTGACGAGGTCCGTCCGCGTTTCGGGGTGATGCGCGGACGCGAGTTCCTGATGAAGGATTCCTACTCGTTCGACCTGGATTACGAGGGGGCCAAGCGGTCCTATACCGCCATGTTCAACGCCTATCTGCGCACCTTCAAGCGCATGGGCCTGACGGCGGTGCCGATGGCGGCGGATTCCGGGGCCATCGGCGGCAATCTGACCCATGAGTTCCACGTTCTGGCCGAGACCGGCGAATCCGGCGTCTATTACGACGTCGCCTATGACGAACTGGCCGCCAAGGACGCCATCGACCTCGACGCCCTGTCGACTCTTTACGCCGTCACCGACGAAAAGCATTCTCCCGACGCTCCCAATTGTCCGCCGCCCGACCGTCTGAAGGTGGCCCGCGGCATCGAGGTCGGCCACATCTTCTATTTCGGGACGAAATATTCCGAGGCGATGGGCGCGCGGGTGGCGGGGCCGGATGGCACTCCGGTCACCGTGGAGATGGGGTCCTATGGAATCGGCGTTTCCCGCCTTGTCGGCGCCATCATCGAAGCTTACCACGATGATCGCGGCATCAAGTGGCCCGAAGCGGTGGCTCCGTTCAAGGTCGGCATCGTCAACCTGAAGACCGGCGATGCCGCGTGCGACACGGTCTGCGAAGACGCCTATGCCAAGTTGTCGGCGGCCGGAATCGAGGTTCTCTACGACGACCGTGACGAGCGGGCGGGCGTCAAGTTCGCCGACATGGACCTTATCGGTCTGCCGTGGCAACTGGTGGCAGGCCCCAAGGGGGTTGCCCAGGGGCTGGTCGAACTGAAAAACCGCCATACCGGCGAAAAACAGGAACTGTCGGTCGAATCGGCTCTGGCCCGTCTGGGCGCCTGAGCGTAAGGGGGGGTGATGATCTTTGGTGCCTTCGAGCGAATGGTGGCGTTCCGCTATCTCCGCGCGCGCCGCAAGGAAGGGTTCATTTCTGTCATCGCCGGCTTCTCCTTGCTGGGGATCGGTCTGGGGGTGGCGACCCTGATCGTGGTGATGGCGGTGATGAACGGGTTCCGTCAGGAGCTGCTGTCCCGCATCCTGGGCATCAACGGCCATATCGGCATTTATGGTACGGGGACGGCTTTGGTCGATTACGACCCGCTGGCCGACGCCATCCGCAAGATGCCCGGCGTCATCCGGGCGATTCCCACCGTCGAGGGACAGGTCATGGCCACGTCCCCCGTGGCCGCCGGTGGGGCCGTCGTCCGCGGGGTGCGACCGGACGACCTGCTGGCCCGGGACATCATCCGCAACAAGCTGGGCGGAAGCGCGGACGAGTTCAAAGCCGGCGAGGGGGTGCTGATCGGTTACCGGCTGGCCGAGAAACTGGGATTGCAGGTCGGCGACACCATCACCCTGATCTCGCCCAAGGGCAATGCCACGGCGTTCGGGACGGTGCCACGCATGCGGGGCTATGTGGTCTCGGGGACCTTCAACGCCGGAATGTTCGAATATGATTCCAGCTTCGTTTTCATGCCGCTGGAAGCGGCGCAGACCTATTTCAAGTTGCCCGAGGCCGTGACCCAGGTCGAAGTGTTCCTGGACAATCCCGACCGCGTCCCGGAAACCCGGGCCGCCATCGCCCGTCTGACCGGCGGGGCCGTCCGCATCTATGACTGGCAGCAGGCCAATGCCAGCTTCTTCAACGCCATCCAGGTCGAACGCAACGTCATGTTTCTGATTTTGACGCTGATCATCCTGGTGGCCGCCTTCAACATCATCTCGTCCCTGATCATGCTGGTGAAGGATAAGGGCCGGGATATCGCCATCCTGCGGACGATGGGGGCGACGCGGGGCATGATCATGCGCATCTTCTTCCTGTCCGGAGCCTCGGTCGGCGTGGTGGGCACCGTCTGCGGCACTCTGCTGGGCGTATGGTTCGCCACGCATATCGAGAATATCCGCCAGTTCATCCAGGCCATCGTCGGCCGGGATCTCTTCGCCGCGGAAATCTATTTCCTGACCCAGCTGCCGGCCCGTGTCGATTCCGGCGAGGTGGTGACGGTGGTGCTGATGGCCCTGGGTCTGTCCTTTGCCGCCACCATCTATCCCAGTTGGCGGGCCGCGGCCCTGGACCCGGTGGAGGCCCTGCGCTATGAGTGAGGGCGGCCTGAGACTGGATGCAATCCGGCGCAGTTTCGCGCAGGGCAAGGATCGCCTGGACGTGCTGGCCGGGGCCGACCTTGCGGTGCGCCCCGGAGAGATCGTCGCCCTGGTGGGACCGTCAGGTGCCGGCAAGTCGACCTTGCTGCACATCGCCGGGTTGTTGGAACGTCCTGATTCCGGCGATGTCCGGCTGGGGGGAGAGGCGTGCGGTTCGCTGTCCGACGACCGGCGCACCCGCCTGCGTCGTTCGCATCTGGGCTTCGTCTACCAGTACCATCATCTGCTGCCGGAGTTTTCCGCGGTCGAGAACGTGATCCTGCCGCAGATGATTGCCGGGCAGCCCCAATCCGCAGCCCGTCTGCGAGCCCTGGACCTGCTGGAACGGATGGGGCTGAAGGCCCGGGCGGACCATCGTCCCGGCCAGTTGTCCGGCGGCGAGCAGCAGCGTGTCGCCATTTGCCGGGCCCTGGCCAACCAGCCCAAGGTGCTGCTGGCCGACGAACCCACCGGCAACCTTGATCCCCATACGGCGGAATCCGTCTTCGCAGAATTGCTGCGGCTGGTGCGGTCGACCGGGGTGGCGGCGCTGATCGCCACCCACAATCCCGATCTGGCCCGCCGTATGGATCGCCAGGTCCGCCTGCAAGACGGACTGCTGGTCAGCGGCCAGCAAGCATAAAAGCTTTCGCTCGGGCGACCGAGCGGGTATTTTTCATGAACTTTGTCGCACTTTTCAAAGGGTTTGCCTGCCATGCCGGACTACCGTTCCCGCACATCCACCCACGGTCGCAACATGTCGGGAGCCCGCGGCCTGTGGCGTGCCACGGGCATGAAGGACGAGGATTTCGGCAAACCGATCATCGCGGTGGTCAATTCCTTCACCCAGTTCGTGCCGGGTCACGTCCATCTGAAGGACCTGGGGCAGATGGTCGCCCGCGAGATCGAAAAGGCCGGAGGCGTCGCCAAGGAATTCAACACCATCGCCATCGATGACGGGATCGCGATGGGCCATGCAGGCATGCTGTATTCCCTGCCCAGCCGGGAAATCATCGCCGATTCAGTCGAGTATATGGTCAACGCCCATACAGCCGACGCCATGGTGTGCATCTCGAATTGCGACAAGATCACGCCCGGCATGATGATGGCCTCGCTACGCCTGAACATTCCGACCGTTTTCGTTTCCGGCGGACCGATGGAGGCCGGCAAGGTCACTTTCAAGGGCCAGACCCATGCCGTCGACCTGATCGACGCCATGATCAAGGGGGCCGACAAGACGGTTTCCGACGAGGAGGCCTTGGCTTTCGAACGGGAAAGCTGTCCGACCTGCGGTTCGTGCTCCGGCATGTTCACCGCCAATTCCATGAACTGCCTGACCGAGGCTTTGGGCTTGTCGTTGCCGGGCAACGGGACCGTGGTCGCCACCCATGCCGATCGCAAGGAGCTGTTCCTGGAAGCCGGGCGGCGGATCGTCGCCATCACCCGGGCCTATTACGAGGGCAACGATAGCTCGGTCCTGCCGCGCTCCATCGCCACCTTTCAGGCATTTGAGAATGCCATGACCCTGGATATCGCGATGGGCGGTTCCACCAATACCGTGCTGCATCTGCTGGCGGCAGCGCAGGAAGCCGGGGTCGAATTCGGCATGGCCGACATCGATCGCCTGAGCCGGCGCGTTCCCTGCCTGTGCAAGGTGGCCCCGAACATCCCCGACGTTCATATCGAGGACGTCCACCGGGCCGGCGGCATCATGGGTATCCTGGGGCAGTTGGAGCGGGGCGCTCTGCTGCATGCCCAGTGCGGCACCGTCCATTCCGGCACTTTGGCCCAGGCGCTGGAACGCTGGGACATCAGCCGCACCAGCGACCCCAAGGTTCTGGAATTCTATCGCGCCGCTCCGGCCGGCATCCGCACGACCGAAGCATTCGGGCAGGCCCGGCGCTGGGATGCCGTCGACGATGATCGCAAGACCGGCGTCATCCGTTCGGTTGAGTCTGCTTTTTCCAAGGATGGCGGCCTTGCCGTGCTGTTCGGCAACATCGCCCTGGACGGCTGCATCGTCAAGACCGCCGGTGTCGACGAAAGCTGCCTGACCTTCCGCGGCCCGGCGGTGATCTGCGAAAGCCAGGAAGAAGCCGTCGCCAAGATTCTGGGCGGCGTGGTCCAGGCCGGTGACGTGGTGGTGGTCCGCTACGAGGGCCCCAAGGGCGGCCCGGGAATGCAGGAAATGCTCTATCCCACCAGCTATCTGAAAAGCATGGGCCTGGGGAAGCAGTGTGCACTGATCACCGACGGGCGGTTCTCGGGCGGCACTTCGGGTCTGTCCATCGGCCACGCTTCGCCGGAAGCCGCCGAGGGGGGCGCCATCGGTCTGGTCCAGGCCGGGGACATGGTGGCCATCGACATTCCCAATCGGTCGATCAATGTCGAGGTTTCGGCCGAGGAACTGGAGCGGCGACGCCAGATCATGACGGGGCGCGGGGGCAAGGCGTGGCAGCCGGAAAACCGTGACCGCCCGGTCAGCCCGGCCCTGAAGGCCTATGCCGCCATGACTACCAGCGCCGCACGCGGCGCCGTCCGCGACGTCTCGCAACTGGACCGCCGCTGATGGGGGCAATCGCCTGGAGCGAGATGATGAGCGTCGGCGTCCCGATCTTGGACGCCGACCACAAGACCCTGGTGGGTCTGATCAACAATCTTCATCGTTCCCTTGGCGATTCCGAAGAATATGCGACCCTGGGCAGCGTTCTGCAGGCCTTGGAGGAATACGCCGGATGCCATTTCGCCCGCGAGGAGCGGGTGATGGAGGTTTGCCGTTATCCTTCTCTGGCAGCCCACAGCCGGATGCACCGCCGGCTGTCGCAGCAGGTCTGCGACCTGCGCGGCGGCTATCAACGGGACCAGACGGCGGTCCGGGCCAGGGATTGCCTGAATTTTCTCAACAAGTGGCTGATTGAGCACATCTGTTCGTCCGATATGGATTACCGAAGCTGGGTCGTCGGCCATCCGGATGCGACGATGGCTGCCGAATCGGTCAGTCTGGCCGGAGATTCAGCCGGAAAGACGGTCTTGGACTGGCGATCCCTTCGCATTCTGGTCGTCGACGATAATCAGAATTTCGCTCAGGTGATGCGAACCATTCTGGAAGGGGTGGGGGTCCGCGATATCCGTGTCGCCTCCAATCTCGACGCGGCGAAGGCAATCCTGTGCGGTGCCGATTGCGACATCCTGGTCTCGGATTGGCACGTGGCCGCCGAAAGCGGGCTGGATCTGGTCCGCTGGTTGCGTCTGGAGCGGGGGCAGACCTCCATGCCGGTCCTGATTTTATCGGGGCATGAACGGATCGCCAGTCGGGATGTCGCCCTGGAGGCCGGGGCCAGCGAATTCATGGAAAAGCCGATCTCGGCGCGCGGTCTGTTGATTTGCCTGTCGCGGCTGATGCGCAAGGGGGGCAAGCGGTGAGCTCGGCGTCGTTCAGCGATCTGATCGTTGTGCAGGATGGAAGGCCCCGTTTGCCCGCAGCGGTGCATCCGTTGCCGGACCTTCTGGATATGACCGCCGAACAGGTCCTGGCCGCGTTCCGCGACAGCCAGCGCCACGATTTCACCGCCATCGTCGGGCAGGCCGAGAAGCCCGGTTGCACCCTGCACGGTCTGTTTTCCGAACTGCGCGACCGCACGCCGCCCGATCACCCGTTCCACCGGATCGCGCTGTTTTCCCCCGGGGCGCTGGAACGGCTGTTCCTGGATTTGCACGATCATGTGATGAGCCACCCGGTCTGGCGTCATCCCTTTTTCGTCCGCGTGTTCGAGGGACGGATCGATCCGTCGCAGATCGCCTCTTTTGCCATCGCTTATTTCAATCAGATCAAGAATACCCGTCAATGCGTGGCGCTGGCCATCGGGCGGTTCAATGGCTTGATGGATCTTCCCTATGGCAGCCTGAACGAACATGTCTCGGAAATAACCCAGATCGCCCTGGCGCAGCTGGTGGCCGACGAATACGGTGTCGGCAGCCATGCGGTCGAGACCTATCCCGATTTGGGACATCTGCTGCGGGCCAGGACCCATATGGTCATGTATCGCCAGCTGTTCGGCGGCCTGGGAATTGCCGCTGCCGATCAGGACCAGCCGATGCTGTGGGGTGTCGCGGACAATGTCCTGATCCAGCGGCTGGTCGCCGGGCATCCGGCATTCTCTGCGCTCGAATCCCTGTCATCGGTGGGACTGGGTATGGAATGGGGGGTGCCGGAGTTCTTCAGCCTGCTGCTGGGCGGCCTGATCCGTGTCTCTGTCCGCGAGCGGCTGGCGCTGACGGCCCATGATCTGGACGTGTTCATCGCCCACGTCCGCTATGACGTGCTGCACGCGGTATCGGTTATGCTGGTGACCAGCCTGCATATGAACGTCCCCACCGATGTCGGTGTGGTCAAAAACGCCTGCAACATGCTGATGGCCGGCCGCTATGCCATGATGGGCGATCTTTACCGGCACGTTTTTGGCCAATCGTGTCCCACCTTGGCCGAGATCGGTCTTGACCCCCGGTACCGCCTGACCGACCGGCGGATCGAGACGCTTCTGATCGAAGCCCGTGCCGGTATTTCCCCGGCCAGGGTGCGGCACGGCCAGGACTATCGTCACAGCCGCGGCGTCCCCTTCGTCTTCGCCTGAGTTTATTTTTCGGCGAATGCCTTTTCGATGACGTAATCGCCTGCGCCGGCATGACTGCCCTGGTCGAAGCCCAGTCCATCCAACTGTTCGCACAGTTCGGTCATCATATGAGGATTGCCGCAGATCATCACCCGGTCCTCGGTTCGGTCGAGGGGGGGGAACCCAAGATCGGCGAACAATTTTCCGGAACGGACCAGATCGGTGATGCGTCCCTGGTTGCGGAACGGTTCGCGGGTGACTGTGGGGTAGTAGATCAGCTTGTGGCGGGCTTCGGCACCGAAGAATTCGTTCTTCGGCAGTTCGTCGGTGATGAAATCACCGTAGACCAGATCGGCGACATGGCGGACGCAATGGACCAGGACGACCTGATCGAATCGTTGGTAAAGGTCGGGGTCCTTGATGATGGACAGGAACGGGGCCAAGCCCGTCCCGGTGGCCAGCAGATAGACGCGCCGGCCCGGTCGCAAGTTGTCCAGAACCAGGGTTCCGGTGGTCTTTTTATTGACCAGGATGGTGTCCCCCGGCTTGACACAGGCCAAGCGCGATGTCAGCGGCCCGTCCGGCACCCGGATCGACAGAAATTCAAGATGTTCCTCGTAGTTGGCGCTGACCATCGAATAGGCCCGCATCAGGGGGCGGCCGTCCACCATCAGCCCGATCATGGCGAATTGCCCGTTGTCGAAGCGAAACCCCTGATCGCGGTCCAGCCGCAGGGTGAACAGCGTGTCAGTCCAGTGGTGAACGTCCAGAACCGTCTTTTCGATGATATTCGACATGGGGCCGCGTTTCCGTGCTCGTTTGTGCGCCGCAATGTGGCGCGGAATGAATAACAATTATGATACTTATTCGCAACACTTAAAATATGATTGAGATCCTGACATAACAGAACCTTATTGGCTTCACGGCTGGGGAACGGGCTATCGCCGCAGCTCAACCCAGATCGGGGTATGATCGCTGGCTTTGTCGCGGCCCCTGGGGGCCTTGTCGATGTCGCAGGCGACCAGCCGGTCAGCGGCCTGGGGCGACAGCAGAAAATGATCGATCCGCAGGCCTTCCCCCCGGGACCAGGCGCCGCCCTGGTAATCCCAGAAGGTGTAGCGGCCCGGTTCTGGATGCAAAGACCGAAAGGCCTCGGTCAGGCCTAGGTGGCAAAGCTCCCGGAACAAGGCCCGGCTTTCCGGCCGGCACAGCGCATCGGACTGCCAGCCATCCGGGTCGTACAGGTCGGCATCGGTGGGGCAGACATTGTAGTCCCCAGCCAGGACCAGGGGGTGTTCCTCGGCCAACAGGGCTCTGGTCCGCTCGATCATCCTGCGCATCCAAGCCAGCTTGTAGGAAAACTTATCGCCCGGGGCCGGGTTGCCGTTGGGCAGATACAGGGAGACGATGCGGATTCCCTGAACGGTCGCCTCGATCCACCGGGCCTGTTCGTCGGACTGGTCGCCGGGCAGGCCGGTCGATACGGCATCGATGGGATGGCGTGACAGAATGGCGACGCCGTTATAGCTTTTCTGTCCATGCACGGCACAGCGCCATCCCGCCGCTTCAAGTTCGAAACGGGGGAACTTGTCGTCCGGACATTTGATTTCTTGCAGGACCAGCACATCGGGGTTGGCGTCCCGCAGCCATTCCACCACATTGGGCAGGCGGGCATTGACGGAATTCACGTTCCAGGTAGCGATGCGGATGGTCATGGAGAACTCGCGTATGGGAAGGCCGGTCAAGTGGTAGCCGATTTCCGCGCATTGCGGGAGGGGGTGTCGGTGCTGGCCATGCTGGTTCTGTCCGCCATGCCGGCCCAGGCGGGCGATTGTCCGGCCGTCGCCGGCTGGGACCGCCCGCCTCAGGTCACTTTGGAACCCTTCAAGGCGAAGCCCGTTTATCGCAATGACCGCACCATCGCCGGTCTAGGCGGTGTCGGCGCATTGCGGCGGCAGGGGCTGACCAATGTCCAGACCCAGTTCACCTTGTCCGCCGAGGTCGAAATCATGCCCGTCGGGGGGCAATTGGCCTGTTATCGCCTGAAGAATTTGCGGGCGAAGTGGCATATCGCCTCGATCGAGGTTTTCATCGCCTTCGAACATCGTCCGGGCAGCTGTCCTTTTACGGCGACCCGCGACCATGAAAACCAGCATGTCGGAGTCGCACAAACGACCTATGACCGCCATCTGCCGCAAATCGAGGCCGCTTTGAAGGCTGCGGCAGGACGGGTCCAACCCTTTCTGGCCACCCGCAACGATTCTATTGTCACCAACGGCCTGGTTCGGCGCATCCAGGGGGAAATGGCTCCGGCCCTGGCCGCCTTCGATGCCGAACTCAAGCGGGGGAATGCCGTTCTGGATACCCCGGAAAGCTACCGCGAGGTGGCGTCGCGCTGTTCCAGATGGTGATCAGCGTCCGAACACCATCACCAGTACTTCCAGCAGCATGGTGATCGCCGGATTGATCGCCAGATCGAACAGATCGATGCGATAGCCCAGCAGACCGCTGACCGGGGGCAGGACCATCAGTGCGCCGATGACGATCAGCATACCGGCATTTTCCAGCCGGGCCAGCAGAACGGCCAGCGGACGAGGCAGCAGTCCGACGGCGACCCGGCCACCATCCAGGGGGGGAATCGGGATCATGTTGAAGACCGCCAGAAGCAGATTGAGATATATGGCGTTGGCCAGATTGAGCCGGGCCCAGTCGATGCCGGCCGATGGAAGGTCGCCGACGAAGCCGATCAGCAGCACCGCCAGGATGGCCATGACGATGTTGGCGGCCGGACCGGCCCCGGCCACCAGAACCATGCCCAGGCGGGGATGGTGCAGACGGCGGAAATCCACCGGAACCGGCTTGGCCCAGCCGAACAGGAAGCCGCCGGCCATCAGCAGCAGTGCCGGAACGACGATGCTGCCCAGGGGATCGATGTGGCGCAACGGATTGAGCGACAGGCGGCCCTGGCGCTGGGCGGTGTCGTCACCCAGGGCCAGGGCGGCATAGCCGTGTGCCGCCTCGTGCAAGGTCACGGCAAAGATCAGCGGCAGGGTCGTCACCGAAATTTGCTGGATCAGGCTGGTGGCGCTCATCATGCCAGCAGGCTTTCGACATATGCCGCGGCGGCGACACGATCGAAGTCGGACGGGGTGCGTTTTTGGGCTGCGGCACGGGCGATACGGTCACAGGCAAGAGCGGTCAGGGGCCGCAGGGCCGATGCCACTGCCTGCATCTCGCTCATGTTGCCGTTGCAATGCAGGACTACGTCGCAACCGGCGGCCAGGGCCGCTGCCGTCCGGTGAGCAAAATCCCCGCCCAATGCCTGCATCGACAGATCGTCGGAAACCAGCACTCCATGAAAGCCGATGGCGGTGCGGATGATATCGCGGATGACCGTGGCGGAAATGGTCGCCGGGGCACTATCGTCGATGGCGGTGTAGACCACATGGGCGGTCATGGCCCAGGGCTGGTCGGCCAGGGTGCGGAACGGGGCGAAGTCGCATGCCTCCAGTTCCGCCAGGCCGGTCTGGACCACCGGCAGGGCGAGATGGCTGTCGACCATAGCCCTGCCGTGGCCGGGGATGTGCTTGATGACGGGCAGAATTCCCTCGTCCAGCAACCCGTCGCAAACCGCTTGCCCCAGAGCGGCGACCTGGGGCGGGGTATGGCCATAGGCCCGGTCGCCGATGACATCGTGGGCACCGGGAACGGGGACGTCCAGGACCGGAGCGCAATCGACATCAATGCCCAGTTCGGCCAGTTCCCGCCCGATCAGGCGGAAATTGAGGCGTAGCGCCTCGGCGGCTTTATCCGGGGCGCGGTCCGCCAGTTGGGAGAATGCCGTGCCCGGAGGGGCCTTGCGCCAGTGCGGCGGACGCAGGCGCTGGACCCGGCCACCCTCCTGATCGATCAGAACCGGAGCGTCGGCACGGCCGATGCAGGCCCGCAGATCATCGACCAGACGACGGACCTGGGCCGGATGGGCGATATTGCGGGCGAACAGGATGAAGCCCAGCGGATTGACAGCGGCGAAGAACCGCCGTTCCTCGTCGGACAATGCCAGACCAGCGCAGCCGAAAATGCCCGCTCCCGGGATGTCTTTACTTATGGGCAACGATGCAGCCTTGGTTGCGGGGCTTCAGTTCGGCACACAGGTGGCGGGCCGCATTTTCCGAAAGCGGCCCGGCGCGCAGGCGCCAGAACACGCCTTTTTCGCCCAGTTCGACCCGGACCACGTCGGATTTCAATCCAGCCAGCAGGTCGCCGTTGGCCTTTTGGATGCGGGTCCATTCCTTTTCGGCATCAGGGGCCGAGCGCAACGCCCCCAACTGGATGAGATAGTCGCCGCCCGGGACGACTTTGGCCGCCGGCGGCGGGGCTGCGGCAGGGACGGACTTGGTCGGCACCTGTTCCGGAAGCTTGGCGACGGGCGGCGGCGGGGCGGGCTTGACGGCCGGCGGCTCTGCGGGCTTGACCGGAGCCGGAGCGGGCGGCGCAACGGGAGCGGGGGCCTGCACGACCGGAGGAGCGGGGGGAGGGGGGGGGGCTGGCCGCGGCGGTTCCGGCTGAGCCGCCGCTTTGGGTGGAACCTGCGGCTTTTCCGGGGCCGGCAGCAGGCGTTCCACCTTGCTGTCGCCCTCGCCCTGTTCCAGCCGTTCGTAAATCAGTTTGTCCTGATTGGGGACCTGCATGCCGCCACGATCATCGGGGCGGATCTTGATCGGCCGTTCGTCGGCCCGGATGACCGGCACTCCCGGTCCTCCCACCTTCTTTCCCCCCATGAAGTGCCAGCCGGCGGCGACGATCCCCCCGACGGCCACTACCGCCGCCACCAGAGTGACCGTGACACGCAACCGCGAACCGGCACGGGCCTGGCGCGAATCGGCATCAGCGTCGTAGCGGGCGGGAATGATGTCGAGGATGTCGCGATCGAAATCGTCGCCGGGATGGCCTGCCATGTCAGCGCATTTCCTCCACCGGCTCGACGCCGAAGATGAACAGACCCGAGGCGATCACCGTCGCCACCGCCCGCAACAGGCCCAGCCGGGCTGTCGAGAGCTCGCGGTCATCTTCAAGCAGAAATCGCAGTTGCACGTCGTCCTTGCCCTTGTTCCACAGGCCGTGGAAACCGGCTGCCAGCTCGGTCAGATAGAAGGCGACGCGGTGCGGCTCGTGAGCCTCGGCGGCACTCTCCACCAGACGCGGCCAGCCGGCCAGCAGCTTGATCAAACCAAGCTCGGCCGGATCGGTCAAGCGTGCCAGTGCCGCCCCCGACAAAGCCGGCCCCGAGATGTCCAGCTCAGGCCACAATCCGGTGCCGTGGCGCAGGACGGAATGGCAGCGGGCATGGGCGTATTGAACGTAAAAGACCGGGTTGTCCCGCGACTGTTCCAGCACCTTGTCGAGATCGAAATCAAGATGGGCGTCGTTCTTGCGGGTCAGCATGATGAAGCGGACCACGTCCTTGCCGACCGATTCCACCAGATCGCGCAAGGTGACGAAGGTCCCGGCACGCTTGCTCATCTTGAAGGGCTGGCCGCCCTTCAGCAGGTTGACCATCTGGCACAGCTTGACGTCCAGGCTGCCCTTGTCCTCGCTGACCGCCTTGACCGCTGCCTGCATGCGCTTGACATAGCCGCCGTGGTCGGCGCCCCAGATATCGATCATGTCGGAAAAGCCGCGACGGTACTTGTCCAGGTGATAGGCGATGTCCGAGGCAAAGTAGGTCCAGCTGCCATCCGATTTCTTCAGCGGACGGTCGACGTCGTCGCCGAAGGCCGTGGCCCTGAACAGGACTTGCGGACGGGGTTCCCAATCATCCAGCACCTTGCCCTTCGGCGGCTCCAGAACCCCGGTATAGACCTCTCCTCTTTGTTCCAGGAAAGCCAGGGCCGCATCGACCTTGCCCCCCTCCACCAGCTGACGCTCGGAGGTGAAGACGTCATGGCGCACGCCCAGCGCGGCCAGATCTTCGCGGATCATCACCATCATGGCGTCAATCGCATATTGACGGAACGCGGGCAGCCACTCGGGCTCCGGGGCATCCTTGAACTTGCCGCCCAGATCCTGCGCCAGGGCCGCTCCGGCAGGCTTCAGGTAATCCCCAGGGTACAGGCCTTCGGGGATTTCGCCGATCTCCTCGCCCAACGCTTCGCGATAGCGCAGATGAACCGACCGGGCCAGCACGTCGACCTGGGATCCGGCGTCGTTGATGTAATATTCGCGGACGACGTCGAAGCCGGCCTTGCCCAGCAAGGACGCCAGGGCATCGCCCACCACCGCGCCACGGGCATGGCCGATATGCATGGGGCCGGTCGGGTTGGCCGAGACGTACTCGACATTGACGCGATGGTTCTTGCTCTCGCCATCGCCATAGGCGGCGCCGGCCACCAGAATGTCGGCCAGCCGCGCGGCCCAGAAGGAATCGGCCAGACGCAGGTTGATGAAGCCGGGGCCGGCGATATCGACGGCCGTCACGTCCGCGACTTTGCGCAGCTCGGCGGCCAGCATCTCGGCCAGGTCGCGGGGCTTCAGTCCCGCCGCCTTGGACAGGACCATCGCCGCGTTGGTGGCGACATCGCCATGTGCCGCTTCCCGCGGCGGTTCGGCGGTGACTTTGCCGGTATCAAGGCCGGCGGGAAGGCTGCCCGCGGCGGCAAGCTGCCCGACGATGGTGATGATCTGGTCGCGAAAATGCTTGAAGAGGTTCATTTTGTCTCTTGTTTTCTAAGGCTTTTCTTGCATATCGAACAGGCGGCGATATTCGTCTAGGGCGAACCTGTCGGTCATGCCTGCGATATAGTCGGCCACCACCCGGGCAGTTTTCGCCGTTCCGGGACCATCGGAGAGCCGGCCCCATTCCGGAGGCAGGCACTCGGGTTCGGCATGCAGCAGGGTGAACAGGTCCCTGACCACACGGCGCCCCTTGCTGGTCATCCGATTGACGGTGAAGTGCCGGTACATGTTGGGAAACAGAAAACGGCGCAAAGCCTGATCATTGGCCCGCATCTCGTCGGAAAAGGCCACCAGGGGAACCCCCAATCCGCGAACGTCGGCAGCGCAGGCCGGCTTGTAGGTCTCGACCCGCCGGCCGGTTTCGGCGATGCAGTCCAGGATCATCATGCCGATCATCCGGCGCACCACCTCGTGGATATGCAGCGACGGCTCGGCATCGGGATATTCCCGGGCGACGGCACGGAACACCGGCCCGACCAGCGGGACATCGGCCAGATCACCGATGGTGAACAGCCCGGCGCGCAAACCGTCGTCGATATCGTGATTGTTGTAGGCGATGTCGTCGGACAGGGCCGCCACCTGGGCTTCGGCGCTGGCGAAGGTGCCCAGCTCCAGATCGTGGCGGGCGACATATTCGGTGATGGCCCCCGGCAGGGGTTTGTCGGTCCGCACCGCCAGCGGCCCGGTCAGCGGGCCGTTATGTTTGACCAGCCCTTCCAGGGTTTCCCACGAAAGGTTCAGCCCGTCGAATTCCACATAGCGCCGTTCCAGCTTGGTGACGACCCGCAGCGACTGGGCGTTGTGGTCGAATCCGCCGAAA
>Ga0172373_10004418_pt1 | contig 19833 bp, 17 predicted proteins | sample Lak10m_2_FD_114546 | JGI IMG/M metagenome (GOLD analysis project Ga0172373, IMG submission 114546) | Freshwater microbial communities from Kabuno Bay, South-Kivu, Congo - kab_092012_10m | ecosystem: Environmental > Aquatic > Freshwater > Lake | place: Democratic Republic of the Congo...
GTATTTTTTAAAGTCCTTTCATCTCTGCTAAGTGTAGTTATAGGATATTTGTCAGGTAGGTTTTCGAACGTCGAAAAAGATAGTATAGCTTCGTTATTATTTTATTTTGTTGCTCCAATTGTCTTTTTTGCAATTCCAGCCAGTACCAAGCTTACCTTTAGTTCCCTAGGAATTACCGGTGTTACTTTTGTCATATGCAGTTTTTTGGGTTTTTTCAGTTATTGGTTATATGGAAAAATATGGCAGGATAGTCATAGAAATATTTTGGCTTTTTCTGCAGGAACAGGTAATAGTGGATATGTGGTTTTACCTGTAGCAACTAGTATATTTAACGATAATACTCTTAGTATATATGTTCTTGGGCTAATTGGAATTTCAATTTACGATGCTTCTATTGGTTGTTATTTTTGTGCAAGAAGCGTAAGTACCTTTAAAGAGAGTATGCTTAAGATTGCTAGATTACCCTTGCTTAATGCTTTCTTTTTAGGATGCACTTTAAGTTTATTAGGTTTCCAATTGCCAAGTTTTTTCCATGAATTTGTAGCCAATATGAAAGGGGCTTACTCGATTCTTGGGATGGTTATGATTGGCCTTGCTCTTTCTCAAATCAAAAAATTTGAACTGGATTTAAAATTTACGGCAGCGGCTTTTTCCAGTAAGTTCTTATTTTATCCGATTGCATTTAACATTTTTATTATCTTTGATAGATTTTTTCTGGGATGGTATAACAATGAATACTATAATGCGTTGCAATTACTTTGTGTTGCTCCTCTTGCTACTAACACAATTGTTCTTGCTTCCCTTTATAAAATATATCCAGAAAAAGTTGCAACTGCAGTGTTGCTCTCTTTAATTTTTGTACTTATATACATGCCAGTTATGGCTTTAATCTTCTTGCAAGATATTACAGTGCCTTTAGGCTAAAAAAAATAATTAAAGAACCTTATAGTGATTATAACCAATTAAATTTTAGTCTATGAGGAAATTGTAATTTTGTTGCTCATCGTAGTATAAATATCTACCTTTCCTAAGGCTAACTTCCATTGTATTGGTTATATTTCAGAAGTCCAATTTTCGTTTGCTAGTATTTAGTTTGTGGTACGGGTACTCAAATTTTTATATCTGGTTCAGCAGCTTATTTTAATATGTTTTTCCAGATTTTCTTTTTTGTAACGTAGAAAAATACAGTAAAAACTAAAAGAAAAATCATTACCTTTAGACCCATAGATTTTCTATGCTCCATTTCCGGTTCTGCCGCCCATTGTAGAAATACCACTACGTCTTTTGCCATTTGTTCTACGGTTGCTGGGGTGCCATCAGAAAAAGTGACTTGTCCTTCAGTTAGTGGTGGAGGCATAGCTATTTGCCCACCTTCGAAATATGGGTTATAATATAGACCTGGCATCAATTTAACGTTAGCAGGGGCTTCTTGATAACCGGATAATAACGAAAATACATAATTTGGTCCATCCTGTCTTGCTTTTATTATAAGGGACAGATCTAACGGATGGGCACCATTGTTAGCAGCCCTTGCTGCTTCTTCGTTCGGGTAGGGAGAAACAAACCTATCGGATGGTAGAGCAGGCCTATCAAACATCTCACCTTCTGCATTTGGGCCATCCTTAACTGTGTATTTTTGAGCAAGTTGCTTTATTTCTGCTTCTGAAAAACCTATATCCTTTAAGTTCCTATAGTATAGATTATGATTGCTATGACAGGTAGAGCAGACTTCAAGGTAAACTTGAGCTCCCCGCTGAGCAGCTTGCCTATCGAATGTTCCAAATATGCCTTCAAACGGCCAAACTAACTGTAAAGGCTTTTTTGCGGTAGTGTCCGCAATTGCGCCAAAACTGCTAAAGGATATTAAAAAAGCAATAATAACTCTATTATACATAATTTGTTACTTTTTTATCTTTACCTAAATAACGTTATTATTCTGTTGCTTCCTTTGGAAGTGGCAGAGGTTTTTCAATTTTACCAATCAAAGGTACTAAAACCAGAAAATGGAAAAAATAATAACTAGCTGCAATTCTGCTAACTGTTAGGTAAGGCTCTTCTGCAGGTTTCCCTCCTACATAACAAAGGACTAAACAATCAATTACAAATACCCAAAATGCCCATTTATAAAGTGGTCTATAGTTAGCGCTTCTTACGGGTGATCTATCTATCCATGGCAGAAAGAATAAGATCAAAATGCTACCAAACATTAATACTACGCCTCCGAGTTTTGATGGCACAGCTCTGAGGATTGCATAAAATGGCAGGAAATACCATTCAGGTACAATATGAGCAGGCGTAACTAAAGGATTAGCGGGTATGTAATTGTCCGGATGACCCAGTAAATTTGGCTTGTAAAATATAAAATAAGCAAATATCAATAAGTAAATCCCAAAGCCAAAAAAATCCTTGACAGTATAATAAGGATGAAAAGGGATCATATCTTTTTCTTTTAGTTTTACCCCTGTAGGATTATTAGATCCATGAGTATGAAGTGACCAAAGATGAAGAATAACAAGGCCCACAATAATAAAAGGTAGTAAGAAATGCAGTGAATAAAAGCGGTTTAAAGTAGGGTTGGCAACTGAAAAACCACCCCATAGCCATGTAACAATGCTTTCACCAATAAGCGGTATAGCAGAGAACAGATTAGTGATCACCGTTGCTCCCCAATAGCTCATCTGTCCCCAAGGTAAAACATATCCCATGAAAGCCGTAGCCATCATTGTAAGGAAAATAACTAAACCTATTTGCCACAGCAGCTCTCTTGGAGTTTTATAGGAGCCATAATATAAACCACGGAATATATGCAAATAAACCGCAACGAAGAACATTGATGCCCCAACAGCATGCATGTATCTGATCAGCCACCCGTAGTTAACATTCCGCATTATTTTTTCTACACTATCAAATGCGTGGTCAACATGCGGCGTGTAGTGCATCGATAATACTAGGCCGGTTATTATTTGGATAACAAGGGCAATCCCGGCAATTGAACCCAAATTCCACATATAGTTTAGGTTTTTGGGAGTTTTATAAACGGCAAAGTGGGATAAAAATGAAAAAATTGGTAATCGGTAATTTATCCAGGCAATAACGCCATCAGTTTTGACTGTATCTTGAACTTCATTGTCCTTCATAACTATCCGATCCTAACTTTAGTATCTGAAATAAACTCATAAGGAGGAATAGCAAGGTTTAATGGTGCTGGACCTTTTCTTATTCTTCCTGAAGTATCATAATGTGAACCATGACACGGACAAAACCAGCCAAGATAATCACCTTTATTTGCAAGTGGTACGCATCCAAGATGTGTACAGATACCGATTGTTATAAGCCACTTATCATGACCTGTTTTAACTCTTGCACTATCTTCCTGAGGATCAACAAGCGCTGAGAGAGGGGGTTCTCTAGCTTCTTTTATTTCTTCTTCAGTTCTGTTTCTAATAAATACAGGTTTGCCTCGCCACTTGACAGTCATAGTGTGGCCTGGTTCGATTGATGAAATATCGACCTCAATTGAAGAAAGAGCTAACACATCTGCGGACGGGTTCAGAGAATCAACAAGCGGCCAGGCTGTACAGGCAACACCAACTGCTGCAAGGCTACTAGCAGTAAGTGTCACAAAATCTCTTCTTGTGGTTTTATTTGAATTTTCTGAAAAATTATCGTCTGACATAGATGGTCTACTTATAATAACTAATTATACATTCTTGGCATTATATAAATATGAGTTTATTATATCAATAAATTAAATAAAATTTTGTTTAGTCCTCATTATCATAAGGGTTCGGTTTGTTATAATTTATCGGATCTATGATTTTTTTCATTCCTTCTTCTAATTTAGATTCCTCCTCGGTGGGTACGTATGCCGGAGGATCTTGTAAGCAGGCCCAAAAATCGCCCAAATGAGCTATCTTAGGAATACAATATTGAGCTACTGATTTTGTTTGGATGAGCGCATCAAATACTATGTCTTCAGCTTTCTTTAGTATTCCTGAATCACTAAGACCTTTAAAGACCCAGTATGCAACCACAATTCCGGTAATAAAAATAGTAACAAACCATTTACTTAAGATACCATAAACAAAAACTGTAAACGGGCTTTTAAAAAGTACCTTAAATTTTCCTATAAACGAGTCGAACATAACTTAAAACCTATTAAGTTAATTATTGCATTAATTGCTAAAATTACTGCCTTCAGTGTAAACTGAATTGTTAGTAGAAGAAAAGATATTTTCTTCTACTAACAAATATTTATGTTTATATGTTGTAAATATTTTCAATTAGGTAGCTTGATAGATAAATAGACATAGGTATGATAATACAGTTGACTCCGGTCAGTATAAGGAGAAGAGAATAGTTATTATTTTCACTTTGTATAATTATTCCCGACAGTATGATGTTTGGTATAATCAACGGGAGAAGTAAAGTTGAGAGTAAATTGGTGTTTGAACGGAAATAACACTGGATTGATGATATTAAAATTATCACCCCGCAGCTGGTAGCCATTAATGATATTCCTGTAATAATTATCAAGTTTAGCTTAAGTACATCTATATTGAACAGAAAGTATGAGATGGCAACATTTAATACAAAAGCTATGCTTCCACAGGTAAATAATCCGAGATACTTAGCTAAAATTATGTGAATAGGTTTAAATGTTGTAAGCAATATCTCTAATGAACCGTCTTCCACTTCTGATTTTAAAAAATTTCCGGCAATGCCAATTAAAGAAAGTGGTATAGAAATAACAGTAAAAATAACACCTAAATTAGCAATTTTATCATGGGAACTTACGATAGTTAGGCTACCGCTATAAAATACGAAAAAGATAAAAAAATACTTGGTTAAATTATGTACCTTGTTTTGGAGTAGAAATTCGTGTTTTATAAAGTGTATCATTAAAAAATTAAATATTTAATAATAAGATTTGATTTTTATTACTATCAGGATTGCATCCTAGCATAGGCTCTTAAACAATTTCAAATAATTCTTTTCCCAGTTTAATAAAATTTCCTAAACAAATTTGTTTAGGAAATAGAAACCAAATCTATAACTAAAGCGGATTTAATCAAAGGCTCGGTATGTGAGCTAGCTATTATTATTCCTCCGTTATTAGCTTTTGAGATAATCAAGTTATTTAAAAGTTCTCTGCTATTTGTGTCAAGGTTGTTTTCTACTTCGTCAAGCAACCAGATAGGGGAGGAACAGGCAAGTAGTTTAGCTAAGGCAACTCTCTGTTTCTGACCGGCTGAAAGGGCGTAGCATTTAGTGTGGATATAATCTTCGAGTTTAAAATAAAAAATTGCTGCAGAAACTAATTCAGGCGAATTATATGTTTTGGCCCAGAATTCTATATTTTCAATTACGGTTAATTCTGTTTTGACCCCAGTTTTATGCCCAATATAAACGCAGTACGGTTTTACTAAATCTTCTAGTATTATATTATTTTTACCAAAAGTAATTTGCCCTGAAGATATCCCTTTTATTCCAGCTATTGCACGTAGCAAGGATGTTTTGCCGCATCCGTTTTTCCCTCTGAAGTAGACTATTGAGCTGGGCAAGAAGGTTATAGAAAAGTTTTTTATAAGCTCAGATTCACTAGTATTTATGCAGACAGAACTTAGAGAGAGCATTTTTATACACTACCAATAATAAATTTTCTTATAAACCCTAAACGTAACTAGTAATATTAGTTGTACTTAATATATAGTTTTATTACCATGAATATTGTGCGGGTACTACTCATAATTCTAAATCAGTATAAAAAATTGTGTGAGGTTATTTTATGTCTAATGAACAAAATCAGCAATACAAAAAGTCTGTGAAATTTGACGGCAGAAATTATTGGATTTTTGACGTAAAAGCGGCAGCAAAAGATATTGGTTTAGATATTGAACAATTACCTTTTTCTTTAAGAGTTTTGTTTGAAAATGTTTTAAGGAATGGCGGGAATCAAGAGCGGCTTTCTGCTTTTAAAAAGTGGTTAAATCTTAAGACTCCTTCAGAAGAAATAAATTTTTATCCTGCAAGAGTATTAATGCAAGACTTTACTGGGGTCCCAGCTATAGTAGACCTTGCTTCTATGCGGGATGCAATAAAAGTTCTTGGTGCTAGCCCTTATAAAATCAACCCTTTAATTCCGGTAGATTTAGTTATTGACCACTCTGTTCAGGTAGACTCCTACGGCTCATCTAATTCTTTTGCTGAAAACGTTACAAAAGAGGTAGAAAGAAATTTAGAAAGATATGAGTTTTTAAAGTGGGGTCAGAAAAGCTTTAGTAATTTTAGGGTTGTTCCGCCAGGTACAGGTATTTGCCATCAGGTAAATCTTGAATATTTAGCTCAAACTGTTTGGATAAAAAATGACGCAGAAGGGGAGCTACTATATCCTGATACGTTAGTTGGAACAGACAGTCATACTACTATGGTTAACGCATTGTCAGTACTTGGCTGGGGAGTAGGGGGAATTGAAGCTGAAGCGGCAATGCTTGGTCAGCATCTCCCTATGATATTACCAGAAGTAGTAGGATTTAAGCTAATCGGTTCTCTGCAAGGTAATATTACAGCCACAGATTTAGTGTTAACGGTTACGCAAATGTTAAGGAAGAAAGGTGTAGTTGGTAAGTTTGTAGAATTCTTTGGTTCTGGTCTTGATAGCCTATCTTTAGCAGATAGAGCTACTATATCTAACATGGCACCTGAATACGGTGCAACTTGTGGGTTTTTTCCAATAGACGAGGAAACAATTCGTTATTTAGAGTTAACAGGCCGAGACTCCCATAGAGTTAAAGTAGTTGAGCAATATGCCAAGAACCAGCTTTTCTGGAGAAATTCTAACGACGTAACCTATAGTGATGTTCTTGAACTTAATTTATCAACACTTGAGCCGTCTCTTGCCGGTCCTAAAAGACCTCAAGATAGGGTTGCTTTAGGGTACGTAAAGAGTAACTTTAAAGAAGCCTTGCCGTCCCTTGCCGGTAATGAGGCAACTACTGATGTTAAATTTAATGTTAGTTCTGGAGATTATAAATTAGGGAATGGCGATGTGGTAATTGCTGCTATTACTAGCTGCACCAATACGTCTAATCCTTCTGTGATGGTTGCTGCCGGTATAGTTGCAGAAAAAGCTTATAAATTAGGTCTAAAACCTAAGCCTTGGGTTAAGACTTCCCTTGCTCCTGGCTCTCAAGTAGTGACTGAATATCTACAAAAAGGCGGATTGGATAAATACTTGGATTTTATGGGTTTCAACCTTGTCGGTTATGGTTGTACTACTTGTATAGGGAATTCAGGTCCACTAAAACCTGAAATAGAAAAATTGATAACAGATAACCGTCTTGCTGTTGCATCGGTTTTATCAGGAAATAGAAATTTTGAAGGCCGGATACATCCTCTTGTTCGAGCCAATTATCTTGCTTCACCGCCGTTAGTGGTAGCTTATGCTATTGCCGGAACAATAAATATTGATCTTGATAAGGATTCGATCGGAAATGATAAAAATGGTAAAGCAGTATATTTACAAGATATTTGGCCAACTAATGATGAGATCAAATCATATATTGAGTCATGCATTACAAAAGATATGTTTAAAGAAAAGTACAAAAAAGTATTTGCAGGTGATAAAAATTGGCAGGATATAAAAGTTAAAGAAACCGATACCTACAACTGGAGTAGTAACAGTACATATATTAAAAATCCTCCATATTTTGAAAATATTAATAAACCGATGCAGGAATTAAATGATATTAAGAATGCCAGAATACTTGCTTTGTTCGGCGATTCAATTACTACAGACCATATTTCTCCGGCGGGCTCAATAAGCAAAACTAGCCCTGCGGCAAAATTTTTGATGGATAGGGGAATTTCTCAAGCTGAATTCAATTCTTATGGAGCACGAAGAGGGAATCACGAAATAATGATGAGAGGGACTTTTGCAAATGTTCGCATTAAGAACTATCTATGTCCAGGGATAGAAGGAGGGGTAACTATTAATCACTTAAATGGTCAGCAAATGAGTATTTATGATGCAGCTATGGAGTATAAAAAGAAATCTGTCCCATTAGTAATTTTTGCTGGTAAAGAATATGGTACCGGTTCCTCAAGGGATTGGGCCGCAAAAGGTACAAGTTTACTTGGAGTAAAGGCTGTTATAGCTGAAAGTTTTGAAAGAATTCACCGGTCGAATCTTGTAGGTATGGGTATTTTACCAGTCTCTTTCCAGAATGGCCAAAAATGGATGGATTTGAACCTTAAAGGTGATGAAGAAGTTAGTATTCTGGGTATAAGTAGAGATATGAAGCCTTTCCAACCTTTAAAATGCTTGATAAAGCGTAAAAATGGTGGAAATGACGTATTGGATGTTATAGTGCAAGTTTATACTGAGAATGAAATAGAGTATATTAAAAGCGGTAGTATACTTGGTGCAGTATTGAAAAATTTAGCAGATAATCCTGGGGATAATAAATTGGAGGAACTTGGTTAATGCGTAACAAAATTAACACATATTTACAACCCGGAAAAAAGAATATAACCTTGATATATGTATTATATTTAATCGGATTGATGAATCCGATTATTCCTTTTTTAGGGGGCGCTTTTGCTTATGCTAACAAGTCAAGTCATAATAAGTTGTGGCAAAGCCATTATTTATTCGCATTAAAAAACTTTTATATTTACATATTTTGGGTAGTACTATCGCTAATAAAAAATTGGATTTTTATGGGGTTTGTCCTATATATTGCCGTATTTGTGTGGCTAATAATAAGAAGTATATTGGCACTACGTTTTTTATTTCAAGATTTGCCTTATCCTAATCCTTCAACTTTTTGGATTTAATAGGCATTAAGTTAATCTATATAGCTAACTTAAATACACCCAATAATTCTATATGACAGCTCCATTGGAATTGATCAATTGGGTTTACTTCTTCAAGTTTGTATCGTTTATTACGTGTAATGATATTTGTATCGTGAACAAAACTTTTGGGGTTACATGATAAATATATAATAGTTTTGACTGTGGAAGTAGCAAGCAGGTTTGCTTGTTCTTCAGCCCCAGCTCTTGGTGGGTTGATAATCACTGCATCATATTTGTTTAGCTCGTCCCATTCTAAAGGTTTCTTAAATAAATCACGTTGATATATCTGGGCTTTTAATTTGGAGTTATTAATTGCTGCTGTTAATGCTTTAACGGCAGATATTTCTGCTTCAAATCCATCTACATTACCAAATTTACTGGCGGGGATCGTTAGGGTTCCTCTTCCGCAAAATAGATCAGCAATTTGTAATTCTTTATTATTAATGGTTTTTAATTTGCTAAAAATAAGATCGATATATTCTGCTAGGATAATATCTGTTTCTTTGCTAACCTGGAGGAAACTATGGTTATCAATAGTTACTGCTGTATTTCCAAATAATATGTAAGGTTTTTCTAAAAAATATACTAAGCTCCATTTACCGTTATTAATTATTGTAAATCTAATAATTTTATTATTTATTGCAAAATCTTTAAGAGTTGCTTCTGTTGACAAAGAAAGGCTATTAGGTTTTTTTGTTTCAATAATTAAATCTATGCCGTTATCTGCCTTGGTAATAAGTATTTTGCATTTTTCTTTATCTACCAATAACTCTTTAAGAACTAACTTTAGCTTATTTATTAAATCTGATAATTCTGGAAGGAGTAACAAACAGCTATCAATATTTACTATTTGGTGCGAATGGAATTTCTTAAAACCTAAGAATAATTGATCTTGTTTTTTAACAGCTTCCAAAATAGCTCTTCTACGTTTAGAAGTGCCTATAGATCTTATAGGGGATATTTTGCAATTTATATCGTATTTTGTAAAAATTTGTTGTAATGCATCTAACTTGAAGCGCTGATAGTAATTCATTTCAAGGTGCTGTAAACTACAGCCGCCGCACACAGTGAAATACTTACATGGTGGAGATACCCTATATTTTGAAGCTTTTAATATTTTGGAGATCGTAAAATATAACTGGCTTTTATTAAAGTGCGTTTTAAACTTTATTACTTCATCTGGAGCAGCATAAGGTATTTCAACTACTTTAGAAGAGTCTGAAGTATTACTTGAAATACCAATACCAAAACCACTGGACTTAAGTGCAATGATAGTACATACATCGCACTCTGTAATAGCCATGGTTGATAAGTAGTTGCTATTTTTTCTTGTTACAGGCGTCTTTCAGTTTTTGACCAACTTTAAATTTTGGCTGATTATACTGAGCTATCTGAATTGCTGCACCGGTTCTTGGATTACGACCTGATCTTGCTGCTACTTTACTTACGCTAAAGCTACCGAAACCAACTAGAGTTACTTCTTCACCTTTGCCAAGTGCTCCGATAACAGAACTGGTAAACATATCTATTACCCTTTCTGCTTCTGCTTTTGTACAGTCGTGTTTGTCAGCGATAAATGATATGAAATCTCCTTTGTTCATATGAACTTCTCCTTGTTAATTATAATTTTGTTAATCAATCAAACATTCTGATTCTAACACTACCTTCCCGGCTCTAGTAGAAAAAAACATAATTTGCTATATTTTCTTACTAAATATTTGCTATTACAGCACACCAGTTTTTGAAATGTGGTAAGCCCTAGTTTCAAAAGCTTTGATCATTTTATTAGTAGCCATAGAAAAAAACGTTCCTATAACAGCGTCTAGTATCACCGATTTGAATTCGAAATCAATAGAAAACTTTACTTCGCACTGATTATTTATTTTTCTGATGCTCCAAAAGTTATTTAATTTTTTAAATGGACCGGATATTGCTTCAACATTTATTGTAAATTCTTCAGGAGTTTCCGTTGTTATCACAAGGGATTTATAGGTTTCTCTAAAGAACTTATAGCTAATAGTTAACTGGGCTATAAGTTCTTTTTCAGTTTTTGACAATAATTGTGCGTCCGAGCACCACGGTAGAAACTCAGGATATTTTTCTATATCTAATATGATATCCCGAACCAGTTTTGCTTCATAAGGCAATAACCTTGTATCGTTAAATGAATGCATTTTTATACTTTTACAGGCATTACGACAAAGTTATCTTTTGGGTTTTCTAACGTTTTGATAAGGGCAGGGGAAGAAGCATCATTAAGATATATATGTACTTGTTCTTCTTTTATTGTGGTTAAAACATCCATAATATACTTGGGATTAAACCCAATAGTAATGTTGTTACCAGAAAAGCTACAATATGATTCTTTATGATCAGAAAAATTTATACTTTCATTTGCTGCACCTTTTGCTTCTCCTGTTGCTGTAATTGTTAGCTGAGTATCATTTAGCGAAATTTTAATAGCTCTGAATTTATCAACTGTAATGGTTGCTACTCTATCTATTGCATGGGCCAGAAGTTTGGTATTAATTATTAACTTACTTTCATTGGAAGTCGGGATAAAAGTTTCGTATTCAGGAAAATTACCATCAATTAATTTGGAAATTAGCACTAAGTTATTACAAGTGAATTTAACCTTGTTCGCTCCCAGAGTTACAGATATATCTGAATGAATATTTTTTGTATCTTTAACAATTTTTAACAACTCAACAACAGTTTTTTTAGGGATGATGACTCCAAAATCGTTAACATTTGCCTCTACCTTACTAGTAGCTATTGAAAATCTATGAGCATCAGTAGCCGCACTTGAAAATTCTCCATTTTTGACGTGTAAATATATACCATTTAAATTATAGCGGGTTTCTTCATTCGACATTGCAAAGCTAGTATATTCGACAATACGGGCAAATTCTTCACAATTAATCTTTAATGATACTTCTGCGTCTAGATCTTCCATTTGAGGGAAATTACTGGCAGGTAAGGTTAGTAAATCAAATTTACAGGAATTACCTATAACATGTAAATGCTCAGAACCTGCATCTTGTTTCAAAATTATTTCTTTATCTGGAATTTTTCTTACTATTTCAGATAAAATTTGTGTTGAAACGGTTGATTGACCTTCTTTTTTTACTTCAGCTCCTATGGTCTGATTTAAGTATAAGTCTAGGTCTGTTGCTCCAATTTCTAAAATTCCATCGCGGGCTACTAATTTTACATTACTCAGTTCTGATATCACATTTCTTTTTTCCACCACTGATGTTGCAAAACTAAGGACATAAGCAAGCTCTTTTGTTTGAACTGTTATTTCTAAGCTATTGTTATTTACATTTTTAGACATAATTGAAACTTGGTCTTTAATTAAAATCGAATATTAATTTTGTAGCATACGGATCAGTAAATTTACTTCTTCCCGCACATCGGCATCTGTAGACATTAACTCTTCTACTTTTTTTACTGCATGGATAACGGTAGTATGATCTTTTTTACCGAATTTAGAACCGATATCTGCTAGGCTTTTTGGAGTAAGTATTTTAGATAAATACATCGCTATTTGCCTTGGTCTTACTACTGTTCTAGCTCTTCTAACAGATGACATTTCAGAAATTTTGATGTTATAATGATTAGCTACTCTTTTTTGTATATCTTCTATAGTAATTATTCGTTCATTGGAGCGGAGCAGGTCTCGTAGAATATCTTGCGTACTTTCAAGAGTTACTTCTCTGCCAATTAAGGTAGAATGGGCTATTACCTTATTTAAAGCTCCTTCTAGTTCTCGGACATTAGAAGTGATTTTTGCAGCTAAAAAATTTATAACATCTTGAGAAATATTGATGTTCATTTGTTCTAACTTAGATTGTAATATTCCAACTCGTAGCTCATAGGTAGTACTATGAACATCAGCAACAAGCCCCCATCCTAATCGGGATTTTATTCTATCTTCTATATTATCAAGATCAGACGGTGATCTATCACACGAAATAACCATTTGCTTATTATTATCAATTATAGCATTAAAGGTATGAAAGAATTCCTCTTGCGTGCTATCTTTTCCGCAAATAAATTGAATATCATCAATCATTAGCACGTCTACTGATCTAAACTCTTCTTTAAAAGCCATTACATCCTTATTACGAAGAGCTTTTATAAACCTGTACATAAACTTTTCAGCGGACAAGTATAAAACTTTTCTTTTAGGATTTATTTTCTTAGAATGCCAAGCAATAGCGTGCATTAGGTGGGTTTTACCAAGTCCTACCCCTCCATATAAAAACAACGGATTGGATTTTGCAACTGCTGTTTTAGATTCAGCTACTGCTAGTGCCGCAGCATAGGCAAGTTCATTTGGCGGACCAATCACAAAATTTTCAAAGGTAAATCTTTGATCTAGAAAAGCTAAGTTATCATCTTCTATTTCTAAATTTATAGAATTTTTAATTTCATTCTTTTCAGGTTCCTCGGATCCTTCAGGCGGTACTACAGCATAAAAGTTATTAAGCTCTTTGGTAATGATATCTACGGATTTTACCTCAGGGTCGTAATGAGCAACTAATTTTATTATAGTTTCAAAGTAATTAGATTTAATCCAATCTCTAACAAAATTACTAGGAGCTGCTAACAATAATTTATTGTTTATTGTTTTTTCATAAAAAGTAATTTTACTAAACCAATTTTTGTAAAGAGCATGGCCGTAATGGCTTATGAGATCCCTGCTAACTTCATCCCATAAGTTATGTGATCCCTCATTATGCAGGTTATTATGCTTTGATATTATTCCAAGTGGTTCTAATTGTTTCATATAGTTAAATAAGGATCAAGAAGTGGTTAACTAACTTGGATATTTAAAACCAAAATTAGAGTTAAAAACTTACCTTGATATCAATAAATTATGTATATCTATAAAATAGACTTGATGTTTTCTTCATAGTAAGTAAATAATATTACCAATAAATTTTTTTGCAAGATATTATCGATGGTTTTTCTAAAAAGAGAACAAACAATCAAAAAATTACTTTATCGAAGTTGTAATAGGGGATGCAAAGAAACAGACCTTATAATTGGCAGGTTTGCAAAGGAAAATTTAGATAAAATGACTGATGAAGAACTAGAAGTTTTTTCTGAGTTGTTGGAGCTTTCGGACGCTGATATTTATGACTGGTACATAAAGAAAAAACCTTTACCAGGAGAAAAATCTAATTCGGTTATTACCCAGTTATTAAATTTTATTCCATAAAGAAATGCAAAGAATCTACATTCCCTTTGTTGCTAAATGTTTTTTTGCCTATGAGTATTTTAACAACATAAGAAAAAATATTTTATTAACGTTTTCCGATGAAGAATCCGCAATAAAAGCTTATAAACATCTTAAATTTCTCGTAGATAAAAATGATATTAACAATGTTTTGTATTTCCCTTCATTAGATACATTGCCGTATGATCGTATCTCTCCAAACTCAGAAATAATAGCGGCAAGGGCAAATGTCTTAACTAATTTGAGTTTAAGTAAATCACCGAAAATTATCGTCACTAATGCCCCAAATTTAATTGTTAAGGTACCCTTACCATCAGTATTTAAAAATTCAGCAGTTACTATTACTAAAGGAGATAAATTACTTATAGAAGAACTTGCATTTTTTTTAGTTAATAATGGATTTATTAGAGTACCAAGTGCCCTGGAAAGCGGAGAATTTGCGATTAAGGGGGAGATAATTGATATAGTACATTCCAATAATAAAGGTTACAGAATTAATTTTGGCTGGGAGGTGGTAGAATCAATTAAAGAATTTGACCTAAATAGCCAAATTTCTACCAAATCAGTTGATAAGCTAGAGCTATCTTCTGCTAGTGAAGCAATTTTAAACCTTAATAATATAGAGGTTTTTAGAAATAATTTCCTAAAGAATTTCGGTGTAAATTATGTTAGGCATAATATGTATGAATCGATAATGTCAGGAAAGAAATTCCAAGGTTATGAACATTTATTACCGTTATTTTATGATGAAATGGCTAATTTAAGGGATTATCTAAGTGATCATGTAGTAATCTATGATAATTTATCCATACAATCAATTCTTGAATTGGAAAAATCCTATGAGGATTTTTATCAAGCACGACTGCTTTCTAATAAGGCTAATCCTGATTCATTTTATTTTGCTCTCCCTCCTGATAAACTTATTTTTTCAGGTGCTTTTGCTAAAGAGATTTTAAATCAAGGTGATAATTTACTTATAGAAAATAGTCCGGAAAAGGAAGATGAAACAGAAACCATTAATAAACTACTAAATGGTAGGGGAATTCATAAAGCATTAAGAGATATTCAGTGGCCGCAATCTCTTATTCTTCCTCGTTTCGATTCATCTATTTTACCAACTTTAATCAACGATTATAAAAACAATATCATTATAATATGCTGCAGCTCGAAAAGTGCACAGCAAAGGATAAAAAATATTGTTGAAAGTTATGAATATACTACTTCTGAAATATCGCTCCTTCAGGATGCAAAAAAGCACTTGGTAAATATAGCTATTACTCCTCTCTCTCACGGATTTTTTACCAAAAACTATTTATTTATTTCAGAACAAGATATTTTGGGAGAAAAATTTACTTCTCAAAGTCATAAACCAAGTCGCAGGAAACTCAAGAACATACTAACTGAACTTGATAATATATCTGAAGGAGAACTTGTAGTTCATAAAGAACATGGAATTGGAAGATTTGAGAAAGTAGAAACTATATTAGTTAGTGACGTTCCTCATGATTGTCTAAAAATTATATATTTTAATAACGATATTCTGTATTTACCGGTCGAAAATATCGATTTAATAACAAAATATGGTAATGAAGAGGTAGAACTTGATAAGCTTGGCGGAGTAAATTGGCAGAAGCGGAAGGCACGTCTTAAAAATCGAATAAAAGATATAGCTGCAAACCTTATTAAAACTAACGCAGAAAGGGAACTGCATCGAACAAACATCGTTAATTTTGACCCTGAATTATATTTAAACTTCTGTAATCGTTTTATTTATAGCGAAACAGAAGACCAGCTTTCTGCAATTAATGATATTGAAGCAGATTTAAAAAGTGGTAAGTTAATGGATAGGTTAATTTGCGGTGACGTTGGTTTTGGAAAAACCGAAGTAGCTATGAGAGCTGCTTTCATGATTGCTTTTGACTATCAGGACGATCACCCTCAAGTAGCAATAATCTCTCCTACTACTATTTTATGCCGTCAGCACTATATGAGTTTTGTTGAACGTTTTAAGGGGTGTGATATTAATATTGGCCAATTATCCAGATTAATTAGTAGTGCGCAAGCTAAGGTAATGAAAAAGGATATAGAAACCGGCAAAATTAATATTGTAATCGGTACTCATGCTCTTTTGTCAAAAGACATAAAATTCAAGAACTTAAAGCTTTTGATTATTGATGAAGAGCAGCATTTTGGTGTAGTTCAAAAAGAACGTCTTAAATCTTTAAAATCGGGAGTACATGTCCTATCACTTTCTGCAACACCAATTCCAAGAACTTTGCAAATGTCTATGTCGGGCCTTAAAGATTTAAGCCTTATTGCTACCCCGCCAATAGATCGCCTTCCAGTTAGAACAGCGGTTATGCCATTTGATGGAATAGTAATTAGGGATGCTCTAATGCGGGAACGTTTTAGAGGAGGCAAAAGCTTTTATGTGGTACCGAGAATAAAGGATATTGAGTGGGTTACCAAGAAACTTATGGAATATGTTCCTGAGCTTAAGTTTAAAATCGCTCATGGGCAGATGTCTCCTAAAGATATTGATAACATAATGAATGAATTTTGTGATGGTAAATTTGATATATTACTTTCAACTACGATAATAGAATCGGGAATTGATATAGCAGCTGCTAATACAATAATAATTCACAAAGCAGATATGCTGGGTCTTAGCCAGCTTTACCAATTAAGAGGAAGGGTTGGTCGTGGTAAGGTAAGAGGATATGCTTATCTTACGCTAATGAATGATAAAGTTACGACAAAACATTCGTGGCAACGATTGGAGATTTTACAGAATATCGATTCGCTTGGTGCGGGCTTTACCATTGCAAGCCATGATATGGATTTGCGTGGTTTTGGGAATTTGGTAGGTGATGAGCAGTCAGGACATATTAAGGAAGTGGGCTCTGAGTTATATCAAGAAATGCTTAATGAAGCTATAGCAGAGCTTAAAAATCAGAATATTAGTGAGAAGCAGTTAGAGTTTACTCCATCTATTAATCTTGGAATAGCTGTTTATATCCCAACTACTTATATTGAAGATAGTTCTCTTCGTCTTGCCATATATAGGAGAACGGCTAATCTTAAAAATCGTTCTGAAATTGAAGCATTTAGAGATGAGATGATAGACAGGTTTGGCCTCTTGCCTGAAGAATTTAATAACTTGCTTAAGATAGTGGAAATAAAAAACATATGTTATTCTCTTAAAATAGAAAGCCTAGATAGTGGAGCAGGCGGGTTTGTAGTTAAATTTAATAAAAATTTTGATGTTTCAGATAGAGTAATGCCTTTTGTACAAAAATTTCCCCGGCATGCTAAAATTAAACCTGATAATAAACTGGTTTTTATTAAAGATTTAAAAAATTCAGCTGATATTTTAGAAGAGGCAAAACAATTTCTTAAACATTTTCAGGAATAATGACAGTTTACTTAGAAAGGTTAAACCTCTATAATTATCGCAATTTCAAGGAGCTAAACCTAGTTTTTGATAATAATATAATTATTATCCTTGGTGAAAATGGTAGTGGTAAAACAAATATTCTAGAATCAATTTCATTACTTTCTCCAGGTAAAGGTTTAAAAGGGGCAAAATATGAAGAGATGGCTTATAATTCTAGCGGGGGGTGGTCCAGTAGCATATATTTCAAAAGCAAGATTGGTAAAGCATTAGTAGAATCTAATTATGTCCTTAACAATAATTTAAGAACAATAGAATATAATGGATCAAAGATCCGCAATACGGAACTTATTGCCCTTGCCAATATCATTTGGCTTACGCCTCAGATGGATGGAATATTCTTGAGTTCTCCTTCTGAACGGAGGAAGTTTCTTGATAGAATAGTTTATAATTTTTATCAGGAGCACGCTAGTAATATAAATAAATATGACCATTTAGCTCGTGAACGCTTAAAGCTTCTTATACAAAATAATTCGAATTTTAATGATTCATGGTTAAAAATCCTTGAAACAAAAATTGCTGATATAGCATTAAAAATCATTAAGTTACGCTCAAATGTGATAAACTTTGTACAAGAATATATAGATATGGTTGACACACTTTTTCCTAAAGCTCAGCTTGCAGTTAATCATTTATTTGGTAAAGCAGTAGGAGATGAAGAGTTTTTAGAAACATATTTAACCGGCCTTTCCAAAAATCGACAGAAAGATAGAATTACTAAGAGAACAAATTTAGGAATAAATAAGCAAGAACTTATTGTAAAACATAAAGAAAAAGACCAATTTGCAAAATTTTGTTCTACCGGTGAGCAAAAAGCTTTGTTAATTTCAATATTAATAGGTCAGATTGAAGCAAATAAAGCAATAGCAAAAACCACTCCTATTTTATTATTGGATGAACTATTTGTTCATCTTGACGATAAGCGAAAAGATTGTCTTGCGCAATATATAATAAATAGTAAACTACAAACGTTTGTAACGGCAACAGATATGGCAGGCCTAGAGAGGATTGCTGCAGTTGGTCAGATCCTTTATGTTTAACAAAAAGTGAATCAAAACATGGAATTAAAAAGACCAGATTGGATTAAAGTGAAAGCTCCGAATTCAAAGGAATATGAAAATACCAGATCCTTAATTAGCGAGCTTAAATTAAATACTGTGTGCCAAGAAGCTGCTTGTCCTAATATTGGGGAATGTTGGCAAAAAAAACATGCCACTGTTATGATATTAGGATCAGTTTGCACGCGAGCTTGTGCTTTTTGTAATGTAGCTACCGGCCGCCCTGATTTAGTTGATCCTCATGAACCAGAAAGATTAGCTGAAGCAGTAGGGAAGTTAGGACTTGAACATGTAGTAATAACTTCCGTTGACCGAGATGATCTCCCTGATGGCGGAGCAACTCATTTTGCTAATTGTATAAAAAAGATACGAAAATCGTCGCCAAGTACTACTATTGAGATTTTAACACCAGATTTCTTAAAAAAAGAAGGAGCAATAGAGATAGTAGTGGAGGCTAAACCTGATGTATTTAATCATAATATTGAGACGGTTCCCTCTTTATATAAAAGAATTAGACCGGGAGCTAGATATTTTCATTCTTTAAACTTACTATATAAGGTAAAAAAGCTAGATCCAGAAATATTTACAAAATCTGGTATTATGGTTGGCCTTGGTGAAAGTAACGCAGAAATAACCCAAGTTATGGATGACTTACGGGCGGCAGACGTAGATTTCATAACTATCGGTCAATATCTGCAACCGACAAAAAAACATGCAGAAATTGCTAGATATGTTACGCTAGAAGAATTTAAGTATTTTGAAAGATTAGCGAGGACAAAAGGATTTCTAATGGTATCAGCTTCACCCCTTACTAGGTCTTCATACCATGCTGGTGATGACTTTAAAATAATGAAACAAGCCCGTAGTATTATTAATCAGGCTTGTTAGGATTTTAGAAAAACAGTTTTAAGTATTGGTAATTAATATAAGTTTCTTAATAACTACGTCCGTGGTTTCTAGCTAATTGAGTAACGTTGAACTGGACAGTACTTTTATGAAGCATCGGTGGTATATCTTTGACATGATCTAATAATTTAGCACTTGCTCTATGGATATTACCTTGTTCAATAGTATTTTTAGCTTTAGGAGCTAAGTGTTTCATACCATCAGTATAAGCCTCAAGGTAATGCGATTTATTTAAAGTTGGCACATCGGAACGTCTGTCAGCTCTGCTTGATGAAGTAGCTTGCGCAACCAAATCCACTATTTTATCA
>Ga0172373_10004419_pt1 | contig 19827 bp, 20 predicted proteins | sample Lak10m_2_FD_114546 | JGI IMG/M metagenome (GOLD analysis project Ga0172373, IMG submission 114546) | Freshwater microbial communities from Kabuno Bay, South-Kivu, Congo - kab_092012_10m | ecosystem: Environmental > Aquatic > Freshwater > Lake | place: Democratic Republic of the Congo...
ACCCAGGCAGCAAGGTAAACCTGCTCAAAACCAACAAGAAATTTGGGCGGAGCATTGCAAGTCTGTCCACGGGATTTGTGTCCTGGTTGTTGTACGCATACTCACCCGTTGGATCTAAAATTTCTGATCCGGTCGGACTTGCAATAAAACGATTGTGCGAGAACGTCAGCGCGGGAGCTGGTGGGGACTTCAATCGCCTGGCAAAACTAAATCCATTCGCGTTGAAATCGCTCTTCGATGCGGATCTGGCAAGCATGGATCTTGGTGAAAGTCAGGAAGCGGGAATCTACAAGTTGAATTTTTTCAATCTGCAAATCATCCACAAACAAGAGTTATATCGTCGTTTGTTTGGTGATCCTGAAAACGATCAACCATGAAATCCAACATTAGCAGTGTACTAGCTAGAGTACGCGAAAATGTAGACAGCGATTCAAATTTGTCGACCAAGCTGAAACCGCTGGGTGATCCAAATTGTCCGCACTGTTCGGGGGTAGGCTATCTTCGTTTTGAGGTGCCGATCGGGCATGAAAAGTTTGGTAAAGTGGAATCATGCGTCTGCCGCGCAAAGGATATAACGCTGAGTGTACGCAAACGCTTGTTTGCTTTCAGCAATTTGGAGCGCCTATCAAATTTGAATTTTGAAAACTTCAACTCTTCAGGCAACGAAAAAGCACAATTCATGACGCCGCAGGAAAGAGAAAGTTTGCATCAGGCATTTGAAGTTTGCAAGGATTTTTCACGCCTGCAGAATGGTTGGCTCTTGCTTGAAGGAGGATACGGCTGCGGCAAAACGCATCTCGCGGCAGCTATTGCAAATAACGCGGTCAACACGGGTACGCCAACTCTGTTTATCACTGTGCCTGATCTTTTGGATTCGTTACGCTTTGCTTTCAACGATCCTGAAACAACATTTGAACAACGTTTTGATGATATCCGTAATGTCGATCTGCTGATCCTCGATGACTTTGGCACACAGAACACCACTTCCTGGGCGCAGGAAAAAATATTTCAAATCATGAATTACCGCTACATCAATAAATTAGCAACTGTGATTACGACAAATCTGATGTTGGATGCTTTCGAAGGCCGTGTCCGTTCACGTTTACAGGATGCTGAAATGGTGAATCATTTGAAGATCAGCGCGCCTGATTATCGCCGCCCTGAGCAGACCAGTAATCCCGGTATATCCATGCTCTCTTTACCTGAAATGAAAACGAAGACTTTTCGGAATTTCCAAACTCGTGAGGATGAAGCAGGCAGGGAGCTACTTACAACCACGATCACCGAAAAGCGGGATAGGTTTGGCAACAAATACAAGGATAAAGAGCTTGTGCGAGTCAAAATAACGTCAGAGGATCTCAAGACCTTGCATGAAGCATTGGATGCGGCGGTACGATTTTCAGAGGATCCGAATGGTTGGTTGGCATTTTTAGGTCAGCCCTTTTGTGGAAAGACTCATCTTGCGGCGGCGATTGGCAATTATCGCATTGCGCTTGGAGGACAGGCATTGCTTGTCGAGGTATCCGCTCTCTTCGATTATCTACGCCAAGCCTTTCAATTCAATTCTGATGTTTCTTTTGATCGACGCTTCCAGGAAATTCGCGCAACACCGTTGCTGATCCTGGATAATTTGACTGAAAGAGATGCAAGTACTCCATGGGCAGAGGACAAGTTGTCTAGCCTGTTGAATTATCGCTACAACATGCATCTACCCTCAGTTTTGACTTCTACACTTGACGAAGACGGTTTTGCGCTCAGTTATCCAAGTTTGTGGAACAAATTATTGGATTCTTCTGTGTGCCAGGTTGTTTCGATTAACATGCCTCCATATCACCGCACAGCAAGGCAATCTCAGAAAAAAGAGATCTCATAAGAAGACTATGGTCCAACGCCAATGAACACCTTTGTGAAGTAAAAAGAATGGCTTCTCGCAGTGATGAAAATTAAGTGGAATTTTCTTCACAATCTACTTCACAATAATAAAATCAAAAAAACAATAGGAAAAATAAAATGATAACTCATGCCATTACATACATTGATGGCGGGTTGGATTGCTCCAGCCTGTCCATTGGCATCCTGAAATCCATGCCTAGTTCACCAATCGTCAAAGCAATGGTAATTGCTGGAAAGCAGGCGCATCCCATCTGGGCGCTGGATCGTCTTGCTCTGGATATCTATTGTTACAGCCAGTCTGCAAAGTATCACTATCCGCAAAGACTTCTACCGATTCAGGTAAATCTCAGAGCCTCACTAATTAGTAATTCAGCGACATCTTGTATTGTGGCAGATGCTATCGTCTGGCATACATCTGAAGCAATTCGATTGGACGCTGATCGTCTAATTGTAAAAATGAGTTCAGATGCTCTTCTAATAACCCAATGGCCTACTAAAAACAAAATAAGCCTGCCGATCAAGTAAGAGAAACACCATAGCCAGTTTAATAACCAAAAACAAAGATTTCACGGTGCAGTAACTTGTTTTAGGGTGGCATTGGATGTAAAATAGAACTAATATTCTGTTACTCTGGAGCGTAAAAAATCCGACAAGGAAAACAAAATCATGAAAACCATACGCAAGGGCTTCGCCCTGCTATTTAAAAACACGCTACGGATCCTAATCGCAGTTATATTGATTCCGATCCTATACTTCGCCTGGCAAATGGATAAACCACTGTCTCAGCCTGAGTTCAAGGGTCTTTCCTATTACCAGTACTTTGAATGGCGCAAAATCGCGACCGAAGATGCCATCGCAAAATACATATCTATCCACCCCAATTTTAAATATACTGGAATTGGAAGTCCAATGACTGCCTGCTATTCAATAGAAGTTTTTGGTGGTTATATCTTCCTCCCATTTCAAGCCTTCTCTTATGCTGTAGCGGCCCTCAACGGAGTGGAGCCATATGACCAACACCCACTGCCTACCAAAGTAACAATACTAAATTTTGTTCAAAAATGGTGGGATACTTTCGAATACCTCTTTTGGTATAACCAGATTTACCTAGATAGTTTTGACAGCCTTGCTACATACTGTCGCATTCAGCCAAACATACCAACGCCTGAAGAATTTGAGGTGTGGAAATTGCAACATCAACTCAGCACAATTCCATGATTTCACAAGCCGGTTGACAATTTTGATACATTACATTTAAAATCCTGATCGCTTGAAGTGAGATTGCCTTCGGCAGGATTCTATCTCAACCCAAAACGAAAAGACCCCTTCCAAACGGAAGGGGTCTTTTCGTTTCACTATATAGAGAGATTTATGACACGAATATGGATTTTTGGAATTTTAGGAGCAGTGATATGGACATTACTATCTCGCAAAAGAAAATAAAGAATATCGTACTGGTCATCGCCCTTGTCCTTCTGCTTGGCGCGTGCGGGTATTACGCCTGGACAAACAATCAGTTGGATCGTTTTCTGCCAAAGCAAGAGATTCGCGGCAAGGAATCTGCACTACAGGCGGTCGCAGCGTTCTATGCTCCGAATGTAGATACTGGATACGATGCGTGGCTGTTGCAAGTCTGCACAGGCATGTCCGAAAATGGATGCGGACTTTTGCGCACAATGTACGGCGAGACGGTATGGAAAGCCTTTGCAGAGTCGGGCGCAAGGTTTCCTCAATCCCAAGCGATGGTGCTTGAAGACGTTGAAGTGCTCAGCAACGATCATCATATCTGGAAACTTGCGATAACTGTTGTGTCAGTAAGCCCACAAGGTGAAGAAAAAACAAATCAGCTGCTGACATATGCCCAGGTTTCTTTCAACAAAAAGAATGAAGCGTGGTTATTGGAACGCATTCTCTTCGATCAGGAGATCAAGGAACGATACGGAATTGAGACAGGAGCAGGGCAATGAAAAAAGGTTATACCCTGCTTTTATACATATTTGCCTTTGTTACTCTTTTACCGTTTCATCAAGCGCTTGCTCAAGATAGTGCCTGGAGTGACGTAGTAGACAGCAATGGAAATATCTTATATGACCAAATGAGCGATCAGGGCGTGGTGACTCAAGCGGCGGATTGGATGCCGAGTATTACTCTACCAATAGTGGGGACAGTCAGTGTCCCTGCTGAATATCATTCATACGTGACGGCAAGCGGCAATACAGTTCTCATGCCTACAGCTTCCACATTGTTTTTCATGGCGGCCAATGCGAACGAATCGGGATATCTGGCTGCCGCCAGCACCATGGGAATTAACGGTCCGGGCGTTGGTGTGGATGCCCCAACAGGTATTGCTGGTATCGGCTCTGTCTTTGGATCCCTGTTAGGTAATTCAGGAAGCGCGGAGATGATGTCCACCATCAATCAGGCGGGCTTCAACGGTCCGAGTGCTGCACAGGATTTCTTTCAATCTGTAGTTTCCGGACAGACTGATATTTGGAGTATCGGTCCAGTAGGGCTATGGAGTTTTATGGAAGGTTTTGCAAGTACATCTGTGCAAGATGGCAGTTTATACACCTACATGCTGCTCTACACACCCGGCCAATGCGGTTCCACTCCGGCAGGTTGTTCTGCTGCTCAACTGGATCTGCTCGCCGCTATCGAACCTACTCCACCGCCTTTGAGTACCGAAACTCCTCCGCCAACCACATGCCCAGGTTCGAGTGTTCAACTTGGAGCTATCTCTGCCAGTGCCAGTCAGGTTGCTCCGTCATATCCATTGGTAGTGGGGCAAGACCCTGATAAGCGTGGTGTAGATGTGGCCTTTTCTGCGTCAGTTGCTCCAACGATTTACACCTACTACACCCAGGAACCCGAGTCTGAAGAACAATGCAATATCGTTTTAGGCGTTCAAAAATGCAAGAATGTTATTACGGGATACAGCTGTGAAAAACACGTTGAAACATACTCAGAGTGTATTTCTTCCGCCAATGCTTCCATGTCGCTCTCACCGGATTCGCGGACTTGGATCTTGAACGAATTATCCATCCGATACCCCGAAGCATATCTTCATCACCCAAATTTTTCATTCGGTGGCGGCGGCTGTGTCTATTCTGCCTCCCAAAACAATGTTCAAGTTGCAGACCCTGGCAATTGGAATTTGAATTTAAGTGGGAGCACTTCCGGTACCCCCGTATCTGCTCCGCGTAGTTTTAGCCGTGGTGGTCAGTTCTCTGTCTGGTTGAAGGAAATTGTAATTATCAAATGATGATTTCGAGGAAAGACAAGGTGGTTGTTTGAACGAACTTTTATCAAACATCACAACGGGCGCCATCTGGACGGTCAACGGTTTTCTCGTGATCGTCTACTACGCCGCCGATCATATTCAGACCATCACGCTTGCAGTTGCCGCGCTTCTCTTCGCTGCCTATACATCGAGAGAACAACAAGTATGGGCAGTTGGATCCGGTGCGCTGGCAATCCTCGCTTCTCTGCTTGCACCCGCGCCTGTCCCACTTTTCCTGCTGGTGATGTCGCTGGCGGGCTGGGCGGGGCAATGGCTTGAGCAATACAACAAGCCCGCCCAACACTGGAACACGATCCGCGGACAGGCCCTGTATGCGGTAGCAGGATTGGGCTTCGCACTGTATCGAAATTTTGGATTGGGCAGCTCGATAGCCAGTGACCCGATGATGTCCCAAGGCGCGGGCTACTTGAACGCCTTGATCGGGATCGGCATGTACGTTATTCCGCTCGGCTGGCTGGCCATGTTGACCCAATCCATCTGGGCGCACCCGCCTGCGCAGGGAACGCCGGATTCGTTGATTACCACGATCCGCACACGTGGAAAACAGTGAAAAAGACGAAAAAAGGTCTGGCGGCCTGGCGAATTCGCCAAGTGCGAGCAGAATCCAAAAAAACAGCGCTGGATAGCTCAATTACGAGTAACGGCAAGCCGTAGATATGGTGAACTTATCAAGATGTTGTCACACTGCCCCATATATGGGGGTGGTTTTGAGTAACGGCCTTCAGCTGAATACGCCAAGGACCCCTTACATTTTCTTGTGGCGTATACGCCTGACCGCCAGGCTGTTTTTATTGAATATCAGGTAAAGCCATACCCAAAAGAATGTTCCCCACCCAGCCCCAATAATATTTTGGCTGGCCTTGAAAAGGTGATCGATGTTAAGCATTATGAACAACGGATTGACCATTGAAGACGGTGACCTGCGCTATGCGTGGTTCGAGCTTCAAAAGGATTCACGGCGTTTCTTTCGTTGTGTGGCTTTGCGTGAACTGAAAGTAATTCCCGTCAGTGTGCGTGAAGATTATGACCTGCTTGGAAAACAATGGGCGGCAGTACGCGGCTTGCACAATGCGGGCGTCAATTTTGTCTACACCGCCATGGGCATCTACGCCCCGGATCATATCGGTATCGTCCAGTTATTTGGCGCAGCAGGCGAGGCAGACAGTGTTGAGGAAGCAGCAGAGAAGGCGCTAATCGGTACGTCCACGGTGGAAGCTGTGCTCGCCAATTTTCCGCAATCGCAACTAGGCGCGCCGAACCCGGACTGGCTGCAGTGGTATCTCGATTTCATCACTACCCACGGCTGCAACATTGCCGCAGTGCTCGGCCACCCGGATCCGCGCCAGGGCAAACGCGGGACAGACTCCGAAGGCACGATCGGGGACGACTCGGATGAAGACCTGGCCGAGGAACAAAACGAGATCCTCTTTCGCGGTCTCTCGAAGCTGCGCCAGAATTTTGTCTTTCAAGTTCTCGCAGAACATATTGCCCGCGCGCGTATGACGCAAACCTTGATGCGGATCAGTGAAGCCGCGTCCAATGTTGGTTCCCGTCGCAAAGGTGCGATCGGCATCGGATTCAATCTTGGCATCCCGATCATGGCCGCGCTTTCACAAAGTAACGCGAGCGGTGTTGGCGTCGGACAGGGAACAGCACATAGCGCGCAGGATGGCGTATCGCAAGGTTGGGGCAACAGCCACACGGTTGGACAATCGCACTCACAAGGCACGACCATATCCGATGGTTATTCAACATCGACGGGTACAAGTCATGGCGTATCGGATGGAACCAGCCACGGAGTTTCGGATGGTACATCACATGGCACATCCAGTTCCGACTCACACGGAAGTATGTCATCGCATGGAAGTTCGGTGGGCGGCGGCTGGTCGGAGAGTACTGGCTTTGGCATAAATGCCGATCTCGGAAAATCCATTCTTGGGGATATTCCTCTCGTTGGCGGTTTGCTAAAAGGTATTTCTGCTGGCTACAACGAAGGCAGCAGCGTTTCTGGATTTGGTTCCACCAGTACGATGTCTGGAAGTTCAAGCTCACATACGGAGGGTGTCTCTGACTCTGTCTCACATAGCGTATCTGACGGAACATCGCATGCCACGAATGATGGCACATCCACTGGACAAAGCACCATGCACTCCGTCTCCACATCGTCCATGGACTCGCAAAGCGAATCCTGGGGTGACAGCAAGAGCTGGGGACAGAGTCACGCAGAAGGAGTTTCCGCCTCACAGCAGCAATCACGCAATTTCATGCAGGGCGTATCGGGCGGTATGAGCACGGGCTTGTTGCCCGGTATCAGTATCAATCGCAGCTGGCAAACCGAGGATGATGTGGCCGAACGATTGGCGGATGTGTTGCGCCGTCTGGAATCACTTGCCAATCAGGCATCTATGGAAGGTGGATTCATGACCAATGCCTTCCTGTTCACGGATACCCAACAAGGAAGCGCTGCAGCTGCAGCACTTGTACCGCAAGCCTTTCACGGTTCAAGTGTCCCGACACCTGTCCTTACCATTGAGCCGCTCGAAGCTGATAAAACCGAACTGCGCGTGCACGCCTTTACTTTTACTCCCTGGACGGAACTGGAAGATGATGATCCATTCAGTGGTGAATTATGGACGCGCTATGCCACGCTCCTGACCGCTGGACAATTGGCTGCATATACCGCGCCTGGGTTATTTGAAGAAGGATCAGCGGCAACCACCATGGCTGCCATTCCCGAAGGTATGGGCTTTTACCCGAACATGCCTGGTGACGTCGTGCTGGGTCATCAGTACAGTCCCGAAACGGGCGACCTGACTCCAACACAGGTGCGGCTTGATCTGGACACGATCATGCACACGATGGCTGCCGGGGATACCGGCTTCGGCAAATCTGTAGCCATGATCCGCATGGCGTATGAAACGACATTGAGATGGAAAACGCGCACAGTCGTGCTGGATTTTGGCGCGGGCTGGAGATCGTTACTCAATGCACCCGGACTGGAAGGACATGTGGAGATCCTACAACTCTGGCCGGATGCAGTGCGACCCTTGCGCTGGAATCCAATGCAGATCGGACGCAACATCTCACCCGAAACCCAATGGCGCGCATTTGCTGATGTGTTTGGCGGTATCGCACAGCTGGGTGTAAAGAGACAGAAGCAGGAACTGTTGGAAGCCATGCGTACCTTGTATCTCAATGCAGGCGTATTGGTGGATGACCCAAAAGTGCGTGGTGATATGAAATGGGGAAAAGTGCAGGCGGATGAAACTGCGCTGATCGGAGCAAAGGTGGACACCCTGCTTGGCGAATTGAATAACAAACAACGCCAGGCTCTTGCGGTGCAGCGCAGTGTGATGATCGGCTTGACGAGCGTATACGACGAAATTGCTACCAAGTTGAAGAGCGTTCCTCCGCGTGATGTGATGTTGACCGGCGTGCTGGAAGGCATTCTCTTTCGTTTGAATCCACTTGTGCAAGGTTCCGCTGCGCGTCAGTTCGCGCCTGGTTCCGGTACCGTACCAGTTGAGGATCTGAGCAAAAAAGGCGGCTGGGGCGTAACCATCATCGAAGGCGGTATGTTCCTGGATGATTTCGGGAAAGCTTTTCTACTGGGATGGACCGGCTGGCATCTTTATATGGACATGGTGGCACGGCGTGTGCATGAAGTCAAAACGGATGAACCATTGCTGCAAATCTTCTATGAAGAAGCCAACAAGATATTTGTCAAGGAAACAGGTGGGAGCGGGGATGAGACCGGCGGAGTCTCTGCCACCCAACGTTTTGCAGATATGTTCCGCGATGCGCGCAAATACAAATCACGTCTGCATGTCATTACACAGGCTCCACACTTAATCGCAGATGACATCATTTCCTCCTGCAACAATGTCATCGTTGGATATCTGAAGAATCCAAAAGACAAAGACTTGATCCTGTCCGCGCTGGCTCGCTCCGAAAAGGGCTTCCGAGATGAAGAGTGGAGACGGTTTGCGGATGATATGCCGATCGGAATGGCACTTGGCCGTTTCCCGTACACAACCCGTCGTGAGCTGCAAAGGCCGATCCTATTCAAACCACTCCTGTTGGATGTGACCGAACCCACAGATGCGGAGATTGAAAATATTCTGGGAAGAATTACGTTGTAAAAGGATGAAGGATCCTTTATGAAAAAGAAATTACTTTACGCGATCAAAAAGTTCAATGTAAAGAATGTCAGCGGATTTACGAAAAGGAATCTGTTAATCGTGTGGTTTATGTTGTGCATCTGTGTGAGCATTAGCGTATCCGCTTACCTAGTTTCACGAGTGACGAGTCCTTATGCTTGGAAAGTGAATATCACTCATGTGCCATCCACTCCAACTCCGACACTCGCGCCTGAAACAGGTTGGTGGAGCGCAATCGCTACGCCAACACCATAGAGAATAGTAATCAGTGAAAAAGGAAAATAGAAAAAATGACACTAGCACCAAAGAACGGCAATATTGTATTTTTTGAGGACGATAGTCCGCAGGCAGCTGAAAACCTGAAGAACGCACTGGCTCAAACAGGTGATGCCCCCCTGCTTGGCCTGGTGCTGAAAATCGAAGCAGATTCCAAAGGACAGGATCGCGTTGTGAATTGGATGTTTGCAGAAACAAGTTTCATCAAATCCCTGGCGCTCATTCTGCCAGAGGATAAGAAAAAATAATACATTCAGGAGTACTTATGAAAAAAGCTTTCCCACTCATTATTGCAGCGATCGTATTCGTGATCGCTCTTGTTCTCTTACGTCCCGCGCCTTCGCGCATGGTGGTCGTGGCTGCGTATGACCTGCGCGCCGGTCATGTATTGCAGGAAGAAGATCTTGCACTGTTATCCGTGCCCGACGATGTTCTGGCTGTGGATGTGCTAACCGATAAAACAATGGTCACCGGCCAACCATTACGAATTGACCGCGGCCAGGGCGATGTCATTCGCGCCTCCCAACTTGGAAACCTGATCGCGATCGAGGCGAACGAACGTGCGATTGCCGTTCATGTTACAGATGCCAGTGGTGTGGCGGGATTGCTAGTACCTGGCCAGATGGTAGGCGTGATCGCATCTATTCCACAACAGGATACCAACTCAACCACCAGCAGCGCATACACTTCGGATGGCGTCTATCCGAATGGCAATGTCTGGAACGAAAGCGTGACCCCGCCGGATCATACCAATTCAAACAATGGCGCTTATCTGGGCAGCGGTACATTTTCGAAGTCCACGATTGAAGGACTGCGTGTGTTGTTTATCGATCCGCGTTTTGCATCCAACATGGATGCAAATGTAGTTCCACAGGCAACCGAGCAAGGCGCTCTGGCGGGAGTGAACACAGATGAACGTGCGCGCGAAGGCACGGTCTTATTGGCGGTTCCGATAAATTTGCAATCCATCTTCTATGACTTCGGTACATCCGGAGGAATTTCGCAAACACGTTCTGTGAATGCGTTGGAACTACTGGCTGCCTTGTCTGGAATGGATGGCGCAACCATCACCCTCTATCTCATGCCGCAAACCGGCGCAAACCAATTCACATCCCCCGGTCTCTGGTTGCCTGACTTGATCCTGGCTCCCGAAACCCCAGCGCCAGCTGCATCCGCTGTCGCGCCAGTCTTGGTTCCGTAAATGGCCTGGACAAATCAACCATCCCCGCAAAGCGGCGGACAGGACGCGCCGGTCAGTGTGCTGCTTGCCCACAAAGACATGGAACGCACCACCGCATGGTATCAGGCACTGCAAGTGGATGCGCGTTTTCGTGTGACGTCAATGGCGAACACTCCGCAGGATTTTCGTGCCAAGCTTGCGTCATCCCCTGAAATTATTTTGCTGGACGCAACGGTCTTTGATGGGCCACCTCCATTGACCGAAGCTCTCACGTCTGTCAGCGGTGCTGTTTACCTGATCGTACCTGGCGGAGTGGGCACTGAGTTGATCGAACAATTCAAGGCCATTCAATCCGTCAAGTCGGTCTCTGTTGGAGATGTCAACATCGCAGACTTCATGACGCGCGCGTATGCGGATGCGCTGGCATTGCGAAGAACAGTCTCTGCCATCTCTCCCACTGCCTGGTCGGGTGGTTCGCAGCGCGGCGGCTCAGGTGCCGGTGGCCTTCGTATCGTTACAGTCTGGAGCAGATCTGGCGGTACGGGCCGCACCACGATCGCGATCTCACTGGCACAGGCTGTTGCACGGCGCGGATTGAAAACACTTTTGATCGGACTTGGCGCTCCTGACGTGATTCCTTTGCAGCTTGGCTTACGCCCCGAACCAAACATCGTTTCGTGGATCGCAAATCCAAACGATGAAGGCTTGCGCTCCAGTATTCAGACAGCCGGGGAACTGCATGTCCTGGCTGGTTTTCCCGACATCCTCTCAGAGTCGCAAGGGGATCGACCTGCTGAGGCAAGCGGCTCGATCAATGAGCTGGTCACTTCCGCAGCGTATGGCGGGTATTCGGCCATCATCCTGGATACCCCTTCAGCAGGTGGCGTCACGCCGCGTGCGTTATCCGCCGCAAACACCTGGCTGATGGTGGCGCGTCCAACAGTATCCGATGTTTGGATGTCCGCTGAGGCCTTTCGCACGGTGACCCAAAAGATCGCGGGACAACACCGGATTACACCAGGCAATATTTTCGTGGTGCTCAATCAGCGTGCTAATGGCATGTTGACCGCCGATCAATGGCACGGCGCGGCGGATGCGGCTTGTCGCAAAATGAATCTCAACGTGGGGTTCCCGCCTGTCATGGCCACCATCCCGCACTCCATTGATGTTTCGCTGGCACAAGATAGCGGACGTTCCGCATTGGATGCATCTGATGATTTTGCACGTCCCATTCATCGTCTGTCTGAAATGCTTTTCGGCGGCGTGGTTGTCCCAGTGGGCCAGACGACAAAAGAGGATGGCGTATTCCACCTCGGACCGTTGAAGATCCGGACGAAGAAATAGGAGATGGGATGAGTTGGGATTCTGTCGTACCTCCATTCAGCGCAGTGGATCGCGCGCGCGTCATCGAAGATGTTGCAGGACAACTTCAAAACCTATCCCTGGCAGAAATGCGCGGCGAGCGTGAGAAGCTGGTTTCGCGGGTTGTCCCATTGGTGCTGTCTGTGGTTTCAAAGTTTGGACTACAGGCTTCCTCCGACCAGGTGCAGGAGATGGCGCGCGACGTCGTTGCACGTGTTGGTGGACTTGGTTTTCTGGAGCCGCTCCTGCGCATTGATGCAAAGTTATCCGAGATCACTGTCACTCCAAATGGAGATTTATGGGTGCAGCGCAAAGGCGCAGCTAATTTTGAGAAGCTACCTGTGACACCTTCCTTGACCGATGTTTGGCGCGCAACCGAAACGCTGCTCGCGCCGCTCGGGCGTGCTGTGACCGAGGCCTCTCCATCCGTGGATGCAAAGATCCCGCGTCAGGAAGGATTGCCGGGTGGCGCACGTATCAAGATCATTCATCCCGTGGTTGCGCCAGGGCTTGGCTATCCGAGCATCAACATTCGTTTGTTTGAAGATAAGCCTGTGCCGCCAGAACTGCTTGTCAAATGGAAAGTAGCCCCTGAAAAAGTGATCTATGGATTGGTCGATTTGGTTTCGAAGGCGCTGCGGATTCTTGTAATCGGCGGCACGGCTTCGGGCAAGACTACCTTGCTTTCCGCTTTGTGCAATGGAATTCCGAAGGATGCGAGGGTGGTCAAGATCGAAGACCCTGAAGAGATCTGGCTCGATCATCCGCATGTGGTCACGCTGGAAGCGCGCCCAGCCCAGGTTGGTTCAACCATCGTGCCGTATAGCCTCGCTTCCGCTGTGGACGATGCCATGCGCATGTCACCGAAGTGGTTGATCGTTGGTGAGATGCGCAGAGGCGATGCTGTGGCGGCCTTGTTCCGTGCTCAAATGTCTGATCACCCAGGCTTATCCACCTTCCATGCCGAAGGGCCGGAGTCTGCCATCACACGTTTGAATCTGCTGCTCTTCAACGATGTCGGAGTGCGTTCGGAAGGCGCGAAGGAAATGTTCGTGCAGGCCGTTGACATGATCGTGCAGGTAGGCTGGTCTGCTGAAGGGCGAAAGATGATCGGTGTTTGGGAAGTTGAAAAGAATCTCAAAGGCGGCAACGTACAGTTCCGCCAGATGTACAAATTGGGCGAGACTGAGTTGCTGCCCATTGCAATTGAACGAAGAGTGTAAAGGAATTCGCATGTTCAACACAAATCTATTTTATATCCCCCCGAGCTTGACTTTCTTCCTGCCCTTTATCGCAGCAGGCCTGCTGGCGTGGATCATCTGGCGCCTGACCGGCAATCTCACCCTGCCGCGCATTGGAAAGCCGCAGGTCACACGCATCGAGACATTCGCTGGCAGCGCAGGTGGACGTAACAAAACGAGTTCCGCATCTGTGGGCAGCTTCGAGCATCGCGTCTGTATTGCCTTTGCGAAGATCGGCATCGATGCGGCAGACAACGAAGAGTATTACATGATGATGGCACGCATTGTGGCGGGAGTGGGCATGACTTTCATTTTGATGATCGTGGGCTTGCCGTTCTTCACCAGCCTGATCGGGATCATTGCAGGATATATCTTTGTCAACGGCTGGATCACACGTGCCTGGAATAAGACTTGCACCGAGATGGAAGCCGAACTACCGTCATTGTTATTGCGTTTAAATGCGACCATTCAAGCTGCACCGAATGTGCCATCTGCATTGGAAACGGTCGCGAAGACTCTGCGCTCAGACGGGCCGCTACGCACCTGGACTCAGGAGACTGCTGCCAGAATGCATACGGAAGGACACGGGGCTGTTGAGGCGATCCGCGAAAGCGCTGCTGCAATTTCCACATCCCTATCCATTGCAGCGGACTTGATCGGGCGCATGTGGACGACCGGCGGTGAAGGGTATGCCAAAGCCTTCGGCACAGCGGCAGATAACCTTGAATCAGTACTGGATGCGCGCGTCTTGGCCAGAGCCAAGGGTGGCAGCGCGCAAGGCACGGTCAACATCCTGACCGTGATGACCTTTGTAATGATCGCTTTTATGAGTCGCTCGGGCGCCATGGCAGATGTTGTCAAGTCACCCCTCGTACAAGTTCTGTACGCACTGATCTGTCTCGTGATCGTATATGGTCACAGCCAGGTCAGCAGCATTATCGACAACGCGGTCTGAAGTGCAAGGATGAGTTATGAATTATGAAGGATGAAAAAGGTCAAGAGCTAAAGTTCAAAAGATGTTCTTTGCCCTTTGCTCCTTTTCTTTTCATTCACGCGTAGCGTTCATCCTTGTTCCTTCATCCTTTTATTTTCACACGAGGTTCCATGACAACGATCGTTCCATATTTAGCGGCGGGCTTGATCGGCCTGCTCTTTCATCAGTATTTACGAAGCTTTGATTTCATATTCGGGAGTTCAGCTGCAGCCCGGTTGGAGCGTTTTGCATCCACAGACCGACGCGGCGTGACCGATCGGGTTGGAGATTCCATCGTCGATAAGCTCGGGTTCAGCTTTGACTCCTGGAAACATGAGTTGATGTGGGCACAGCTGGGCGGCTTGTATGAGGGCCGCACCGTAGGCAGTGTGTTGGGCAAATCGGTTCTATTCGGTTCCGTTGGGATCGCCTATCTGCTGATCTTCAATGCTCTCAGTCCAGCCTTCGTCATCGGTGTCGCAGTAGCTGCGTACTATCCATACTTGCAGTTGCGCGGACGCGCAAATGATGTCCGTGAAATGGTCAAACGCAGTTTGCCCGAAGCTGCAGCCCTGATCGCGGCGGAAATGAGTGCGGGCAGTTCTGCTGAAACCGCCGTGGGACGCGCAGCATCCCTGCCTGGAGCGCTTGGCAATTTATTACGGATCGTGACCCAGAACGCCCAGCAAGCGGGACGCCTGATCTTTTCGCGCGAGCTGTTGGACGGCGCTCTGGTCGAGGAATTCACCAAATATCGAATGCCGCATCTCGAAGCATTCGCGCGCCAGATCGATCTGGTTGCGACCAAAGGCGCCGAAGGACCGCGGCAGATGGGCGAAGTCGCACGCGGGCTGGCGCGTGAATATCGTTCGGATGTTGCCCGCTCTGCGGAGCAATTGAGCAACAAGCTACTGTTTCCGATCTCGCTCTATATCTTCGTGCCCTTCATGCTGGCTATCTTTGTGCCGCTGATGGTGAGCGTATTCGAGTCATTCTAAAAGCCCATGAATATTGTTATTTCAGAACTCATTAATGCCCTCGGCGCAGCCTTCTTTGTTTTCCTGTTTATTGTCCGGGTGATGCAATTCTCAGCCGGGGATCTGATCGCCATCCCGCTGGCACTGCAATCTGCGTTGGCTGCCTTCCTGCTGGTGATGCACAAACCAGTGGAACGGGTCAGTCATCCGCAGATGGCCGTGACCGCCTGGCTTTGTGCGCTGCTTCCGCTTGCCTTCCGAATGGAAAATGCAAACTACCTGTATGCCCTGCCTGGTTTGCTGCTGGCGTTGTGGTCGCTGGTCGTACTTGGATTCTCGTTTTCCATCGTGCCCGAAGACCGCGGACTTGTCGTGCATGGCCCCTATCGATTTATCAGGCATCCCATGTATGCAGGTGAATTCCTGTCGTGCCTTGGATTGTGTATCGCTTCGGGAATCATCTGGAATTGGATTGTGCTGGATCTTTTCGCGATCCTGCTGATCCTTCGTATGCGTGCCGAAGAAAGAGTGATTATCGGATATGCCGTGAAATATGCGAGCGTAGTCCGCTGGAAATTATTTCCAGGAGTGTGGTGAAAATGGAAAAACTGGAATTGAATATCGTGGAAGGGGTAATCAGGAATATCAAGAATTGTCTTTTCCATCTTGACGCAGGTCAGCTCGAACGATTTCTGGTGTGGTTGGAATCGCATACAAAATCGAAGGTCTCAGAAGGCGGAAAGTTGAATTTCCAATTCACTACCTGGCTTGAAGCCCTCCCAAAAGGACAAGTGTTGGATGAAGGTTTTTTAATTGCAAGTGAGATTTTTTGGTTTCGGTATAGAGGCGAGTTTGATGAAAGCAATTAATCCGTACAAGGTATTTATCGCATTGCTGGCCGTAGCAGTAATTTGGATAACCCCGATACTGACCCAGAAGCATACGGATGTGATAAACAACGCACAAGGAAAAGGAGATGTCCCTTCGTTGATTACTGTCCCCGGAGTAAGTGCATTACCTCCCGATGTATGTAGTGATGACTGCAAGGTATGGTATTGCGGTCATAAAATCCCGGGCGGCGGATGCACAGAATGGACCTTTCATTGTGCAGGCTGTTCTGGAGGAGACGACCCGCCACCGCCAGTCTATTCACCTCCGACAGTATCTGCATCTCTTACCTGTGGGATCTGGGGAAGTCCAGGCTGGTGCATCAATAACGGCAAGGTTGCAATCACGGCATCAGACCCGCAGGGCTACTCTGTCAACATAAGTGGAAACGTCACCGTCAGCGGCATCAGCACGCCGTTTTCATGTGCCAATCCATGCAGCTTGAGTATGCCCTCTGGAAGTGGGTCTGTTTCATATTCTGCATCTGCCGCCACATCCGGATTGTCCAGCGCGGCGGGAAATATCGCATTTAATTTTGACTCTGGAAAGCCCGTCATCACCAGCAGCACATCCGGGTCGCAAAGCGGGAGCTGGCACACCACCTCAGGCGCATCTGTGACTGTCTTATCCAGCGATGCAATTTCAGGTCTGCAGTCTATTTCCATTACCAGGAACGGAGCTCCTGTTTCCTCACCATTCGCTCTGCCGGATGGAACCCATACGATTACAGCGCTGGCCATGGATATTGCAGGAAATCAATCTACATCCACTTTCATTGTGAAGGTGGACAGCGTGAAACCAATTATCGCGTTCAATACGACTGGCCTATCAAATGGAGCCTGGTTTAGGAGCGCCACGGTTGGGGTGGATGTTTCTGATGTGAATTCAGGAGTGCAGACGCAAATCATTACACATAACGGCTTCGTTGAATCTGCTCCCATATCGCTTTCAGATGGAACTCACAAAATATTTGTAACCGCAACAGACAACGCCGGAAATGTCGAAGCGTCATCCTACTCCATTCAGGTGGACGGAACACCGCCAATCATCGTTCCGTCCTTCATGAGTACAAGTGGATCAAATGGCTGGCTGGTCTCTATGGCAACTATTTCCGCTGATGTAAGCGATGTCTTATCAGGGGTTACCTCCACCCAATATCGTGTGAATGACGGCGTATGGCAGGATGGTGACTCTATCATCGTAGGGGATGGCATCCAGAGGATTGATTTTCAGGCCTTCGATACGGCAGGCAATCTGCAAGTTGCCTCACAGGAGGTGCATGTGGATACTATTCCACCTGTCTATGATTTCGACTCAACCCTGGAGGGTTCTGTGCTTTCTGGAACAGTGACTCTGTCGGGGAATATATTCGATGTAACTTCTGCGGTGCGCGACGTGGAATTCTCTCCAGATGGATCCAACTGGCTGGCAGCGTCCTTTGTCGATTCGCGTTGGAATTTCGATTTGGATACATCGACGCTGGATAATGGTGACCATTCCTTATATTTGCGTGCCACAGATAAGGCTGGCAACATGGGACAACCCTTCGGCACACATGTCATCCTGGATAATTTTGCTCCCTATGTGAATTTGGCGGAAACCTGGAATATTCAGGAAAGCGGTTCGTTGGACGTACTCAACAATGTCATCCCCTTGAAGAGCGTCAGGATCGTTATTCAGGATCCAATACTGCGCTACCCGGATCGGGTCATTTATTACGATCTTCCTGCGCCAACAACCGTCTCATGGGATCGGGTGATCGGGCCTGCCAGCGCGCCGCCCGGTTCCTATACGGTCAGCGTGGAGGTCTGCGATATCTATGCTTTGTGTTCGGAAGATACGGGCACGATCGTGATCCCTGACACGCCAGCACCTACTCCATTAATTCAACTGCCCTTAATTGAAATCCCAAAATGGATCCCGCCCATTCCATTTTTGCCTGCGCCAGAGCCAGCACGTGAACAACCCATCGTCGTTCAAGCGATTGTGATGCCAATTCAAGAGGATGTACAGCTTGCCCCATTTCCCATCTGGATCATCTTCGTTATCAGTGCCTTCGTGCTGTCCTTCGCGTTTTTACTTCTGCTCGACCCGCGCCCGGCGGCCCTGCGATCTTTAACCGGATCGCTTCACCAACATATTCAATATCAAAAGGAATGATCATGTCTCTCGAACTTTCAACTGTTCTACTTGTTTTTCTTCTCGCCATTATCCTAGCTGTATACAATCAGCGTCAGGCCTCCGCCCTGCGCGGTATGGAACGCCTGGTGCAGGATTTTGTTGCTATGCAGATCCGCGACCGCCGCACGCGGCATATCGACGGGCTTGCCAACTATATTGATCCTTTGGAATGGCTGGCAAACCAGGCCAACTCGGAACTGGAAGCACCGCTTACCATCAGCGAAGTCATGCGCGTGATCCATGAGGTGCAGGCGGTTGAACTGCGCGCGTCCAATGGACAACGAGTGGTCGTTTCCACCTCTCCCAAATCCAACCTGATGCGCTTTGACCGAAGATTGCGAGCAGCAGGTAAACAAAAAAGTGCAGCGGAACGCGTGGCTTCGTTTGCTTCGCGGCCGCTTCTTGGCAGGTCACGCTGGGGCTGGGGCGTGCAGACCATCGAGCGGATCATGTCGCAGACGAATGAATTCTTTGATGTGGAAGCAGATGCAGTAGCCGAACGGCTCGGCCTAAAATGGGATAAGCCTTCGCGCTTGTGGTTTTATGTGGTCAAGTAATATTTTTATTTGGTACGGATTGTTACTTTCCACCCTGATCATCGGCGGGGTGCAGGATTGGCGGACAGGAGAGGTCAGCAATTGGATCAGCGTCCCGCTCTTCTCCATGGGTGCAATCGCGCCTATTTTGCGCTTGTTCCTTTTGGAGAATATATCTGTAAATATATTCTCCATTTTTGTGATGGGCGTGATCACGTATGCCGCCATCAAAGGCTGGATGGGCGGTGCGGATTGGAAAGTGTTGGTTGGTCTTTTTGGATTATGGCCATTGGCAGGATTTGCGGCTCTGGTGGTTGCCGGGGTATGGGGCGGCATCCTCATTCTAAAAACTGGTGATCGTAATAGGCGTTTTCCAGGTGTGACTGCCTTCGCCTTCGCAGCCTGCTTGACATATATTTTGATGTTCTCTATAATCCTTTTTGAATGAGGTGTGATTTCCCCTGGGAAAATCGCGCCTTTTTTTATTTTCACTACATCAGTGATAGGAGCCAGTATGTTTATTACACTTCAATTTCAGATCAATATCTTTTACCTTCGCCTGCTTCAACTCATTTCTGATTCGCAAGGAGATGACTATGGTGAAAAAGCGGTCATCCTTGTGCTGGTCGTGCTGGGTGGTGTAGCTGCGTTTGCTGCCTTCGGTGGCAAGATCGTGGATCTGATCAGCCAGGCTACTAGCGGAATCTAGTATGCGTCTCCTGCGCCTGCTTTTCTCATGCCGTGGCGATGAATTTGCCGAGACCGCGATTGCCATGCCGGTAATCGTGCTGGTCACGATTGCACTGATGAACTTAACCATGGCCGGATTCGCGAGTGTCAATGCCAACAACGCCGCCAA
>Ga0172373_10004420_pt1 | contig 19823 bp, 16 predicted proteins | sample Lak10m_2_FD_114546 | JGI IMG/M metagenome (GOLD analysis project Ga0172373, IMG submission 114546) | Freshwater microbial communities from Kabuno Bay, South-Kivu, Congo - kab_092012_10m | ecosystem: Environmental > Aquatic > Freshwater > Lake | place: Democratic Republic of the Congo...
AATAATAATACATCTAATAATAATACATCTAATAATGTGAAATCACAAATCATCAGATCAAATCTCAATAATGTCAATGCTCTCTCTACTAAAATACAATCTCATGAAAAATTATTGAAAGAGACAAGTGCCAATCTCTCCAAATGTATGGCTAAACTTAATACTTCTAATAATCATAATGATCAAAATGTATCACATTATGTAAATAAAATAAATCATCTTAAACAAAAAATACAAAACTACAAACTCAAATATAATATGACAGTTAAACAACATAACCAATTATTGAATAATATCATTGCTGATTTATCAAAATAATAATTATTGGATACTAATTTTTATATAATTTTGTATAAAATTATATATATGTTTTTAGGTTCCGGAATAATGAAATATTTTTTTGTGCAGATGAATATCCATCTTCAAATAGATTAATTATGTCTTTTAATGTTTGTTGATTTGTTGAACAATGTATTTTTATTATTTGGTTATGATATATTGTCTCACGATAAGTAATACCCTCAAATAAACATTGTATCATATTTATTAAATATTGGTCAATATATTTTATTTCATTTATTGTCTCTCGTTTCTCTGTTACATATATTCCTATCACTCTTTCTATTTTGTCCTTAAATAAATGAATTGGAAAATTGTCAATACATGCACCATCAACAAATATCTTCCCCTCAAATCTTACTGGAGTAAATATTAATGGTATTGATATACTTATTCTAACTGCATCTAACACTTTCATATTTGGATATGTTTTATGTGAAAAATAATAAATCTTCTTGTCATTAATACATGATCCCGTAATTATTAATTCTTTTTTTGTTTTGTGTCTCATTTTCTCAAATGTTATATCTGGATCAATATCTTTAGCCTTAATCATTTTATTCAATACCATAATAATACGTGATCCATCATCTAATCCATAATTGTCAATAATATTTCCAAGTTCCATATTATTGATCTTATTCAGATTCAATAATTTGATAAACTTAAACATTTCTATTGGTGTATATCCAACACTATACAATAATCCTACCATTGATCCAACTGATGATCCTGCTATTGTCCTGATATTTTTCAGTAATCCATTCTTCTCTAAACAATATAATGCCCCTATTTGTGCTACACCTTTGACCGATCCTCCACTTAATACCAATGTGTCATATATTTTTTCCTTATTTTCTTTTTTATCATTTATTATATTTTTTATCTCATTATCCAATAATTCATTTATATCATATTTGTCTTCATAATTATTGTTCATTCTTCTTATTAATATGTAAACATAATGTTTATTAAATTCAGAACACTACATTAAATTTTAAATTATTCTAAATGAGTTTGAAAAACTACAATAATATTATCATTGCTAAATATAATTGTCTTCCATAAATGAATATTAATAAATTATTCCCTACTGGTGGAACTACTGGGTCTAGTTCTCATAGACTTGATATTGATAGTATATTCAAAAATACTCCACTCAATAATGAACCTAATTTAACATTCACATCCCAAAAAATTATAGAAAAAAGAGAACGTAGACAAAAAGAAAAACAGCTTATTTATAAACAAATGTTACAGTATTGTCATAGACGTATTGAAGAGTCTGATGATGATCTTGCCACAGATATGATATTCTCAATTGTCCCTGTAATCCCTGAATGTAAAGAATATGATCCCCTCGAATGTCTTCAATATGTATCTACTAATTTACGTAATGATAATTTCGATACAATAATCCTCTCTGATACAAGTATGTTCATAACATGGAAAGACATCGAACACAAAATAAACAACTCCAATAATTCTAATAATAATAAATCCAATAATCATTCTAATGCCATACATAATGTTGCACATAATGTTACACATAATGAAAAACATATTGAGACAACTAATGAGATACATAAACAGATTGAAAACAATGATCATAATGAAAAACATGAAAACAATGATCATAATGAGAAACATGAAAAGAATGAAAAGAAAGATGATGATGATAAAAATAAAAAACATGTCAAAGAAGTAATAATTGATTTCAGTCATCATGAAGAATCCAATAAGGGCTCATATGGTAATCATAATAAATATTCAAAATCAAATCATTATAGTCATCACAATAATCATAATAATCAATATAACAAAAAATATGATAATGATATTGACCGACAATTAATTACAGGACCACCAATGGCAGTTCTTGATGATAATGACAGTTATGATAATGATCACCATTATGGGCATAATGCCCATAAATTCCATAATTATAACCATAATGGACATAAATATTATAATAATTATAACAACAAATACAATTCTTACAGAAAATATTGAATCAATACAATTTGCAAATTGTGTTGATTAATTAATTCACTTTCTAAACATAAAATCTAATAACATAACCACCAATATACCTAATAACACTATCATAACTATTTCCTTTAATTCATATGTTGTATATATATCTTTCTTATTATCATCAGTAACATTGTTATTATTAATTGTCTTATTTTCTATTTTATCATTTGCCGATTGTTGTCTCACTTTCTTATTATCTGTTTTATGTTTCCTTATTAGATCTATTACCCTTGATTTACATTCATGACAAAATCTAATATGTCTTAACAAACTGTCTCCACTATCTAAACTCCCTAATGAATCTACACTCTGTAAATCAAAATCAATACATTTATGTCTTTTACTTTTTTTCTTATTATTATATTTTGACTTTGTTCTAATATGTTTATCTATTTCATTTGTGTCCCATGTTGTTGAATTTGATGATTCTGTAGATTCTGATGATATTGATGACTCTGAACTGAAATCCGATGAATTGTCTGATTTATTATTGTCTATGCTATCTGTTGGTGTGTCTATCGATATTGATATTCCTTCTGATTCACTCTCACTTTTGATATTGCCTTTATGTATGTTCCCTATTAATGTGCCTTCCATTGATTTGGGATTATAGTATTCACCCTGTGCAGAATAAAATCCCTCGCTTTCCGGTGTTTCATTTATTGTCCTTGGTTGGATATACATTCCTCTATCTGTATTATTCATTTGCATATTCTGTATTGTCTTTGCCCCTCTTTCAAGTTCTCTACTACTTTTTTTATAACCATTATAAACATTTTTTGATTTATCATCATTGATCTTCCTGGCCATCTTTTCCAAATCATCAGATGAAAGTGAATATAAATTATTGTCACCAAGTATGGATTTATTATTGAAACCTTTATTTAAATATGCATCATTAATATTACAATATGAATCCATCACCGGATTTAATTAATTATATACAATACTGACAGATAATATTAGTTCAATAATTCTCTTATACAAAAGAGATTATATTTTTCTCTATTAGTGATAAATTAGAAAAATTGATAATCATAATAATTATCATATCCGTCATTTCATATTATCCATCAATATTATCCATTAATATTAGACATGACTGCAAAAGCTATCCGTCTTAGATCCACTGAAGAATCTGTCCTCAAATTATGGAATGATTCTAAAGATTCTAAAGATTCAAATTATTCAAAAGATTCTAAGGAAAAATATTTTGCCACATTTCCATATCCATATATGAATGGTCGTCTTCATTTGGGTCATGGTTTTACTATGTCTAAAGTTGACTTCATTTCTAGATTCCATAAAATTATTGGGTCTGATGTATTACAACCATTCTCATTTCATCTGACTGGTATGCCAATTGTCTCTGCATCTGATAAACTAAAACAAGATATCAAATCTATTGAAAATAATATCGACCTTCCTGAAAATAGTCAATACAATACTATGTTAAAAATGGATATCCCTCCTGATCAAATTAATCATTTTGCTGATCCAAAATATTGGGCATATTATTTCCCTAATCTGGCTAAATATACTCTTGAAAGATTTGGCTATAATTATGACCCATCTAGATCATTTATCACTACTGATCTTGACCAATATTATGATAAATTTGTTAAATGGCAATTCTCACATCTTCATAAAAATGGTGTTCTCAAATTCGGTTCTAGATATGACTTATTCTCAATTAAAGAAAATCAACCTTGTCTCGGTCATGATCGTTCTGTAGGTGAAGATGCAAAACCACACAAATCATATTTAATCACTTTCAGATTGGATTCAGAATATGAACTCAACTTCACCAAAATACTTAATCTTCTTTTTAATAATAATGACAAATCTATTAAACATGTTGATCTCTTGGTTATGACTTCTAGACCTGAAACTATTTTCGGTGTCACTAATTTATGGATTAATAAAGACCTTACATATGGTCTTTATCAAATTAAGTTCTCTGATGGTGTCATCAAATATTGGATCTGTCAAGAATACAATATTGTCTCATTCAAACATCAATATATTAATGTTATCGATTTCCAACTTGTCTCATATATTAAAGGTTCAGATCTAATCGGTCTCCGAATCAATATGACTGACAATAAGATTAATAACATAACTCGAAAAATTTATTGTCATTCCCTAAATTATCAAAATATTGTCCCATCACTTTATGTTGACTCAACTAAAGGAACCGGTATTATTATGTCCGTTCCATCTGAGTCTCTGATTGATAATATAGGTATGAGAGTTCATAATCATCACATGAATGATATTATTACACTCTCTAAAGATAAAGGTGATGATTGCCAAAGATATGAGATAACACCAATTCCCATTATTAAATCATTTGATAATGAATCCAAAACTGAATACAATATGATTGCTCATGAATTATTAAATAAAAAACTTAATAATAATAATTCATTCAAAATCATTTCTAAAGATCTTGACGAAATGAAAATTATTTGTTCAAGATCTCTAAATAAATCTATTATGTCAGATTTCTCATCTAATAATATTGACATTCTTAAAATGAGAAATAATATGGAAAATATGGATAATGTTTATGTCTATTATGAACCTGATCAACTTGCCTTATCCAGATCTGGTGAACGTCTTATTGTGGCCAAAATGAATCAATGGTATATTGATTATGGTAATAGTCAATGGAAAGAATTAGCCCATAATCATCTTAATAATATGCATTTCAATAATCAAGATGTTAAAAAATCTCTCCAAATTGCTATTAATTGGTTGGATCAATGGCCATGTTCTAGATCTTATGGTCTTGGATCTGAATTTCCTAAAGATATCATTAACGATTCTAAACAAAAATATTTAATTGATTCACTTTCAGATTCAACTATATATATGGCATTGTATACAGTGTATCATCATTTCAAAAATCTTAATATTAAACCAGATGAACTTGATAATGATGTATTTGATTTCATTTTCCTTCTCAAAGAATACAATAATCAGAAATATTCTAAATATATTCCATTAAGAGAGGAATTTATTAAATGGTATCCACTTGATTTAAGAGTCTCTGCCAGAGACTTAATTAACAATCATCTTGCAATGTGTATATATAATCATGTAATTATCTGGAATCATGAATTTATTGAAAGACTCCATAAATATTACCCTTCTAAATCTCATATTAAATCTTTCGGTCCTGTCAGTTATGAAATTAATGGTTATATCCAAGTTGTCCGTACTGACAATTCTTCTAAAGAATCTAAATCAGTTATCGTTGAAAAGATGAGCAAATCTAAAGGTAATTTTAAAACTCTTGACCAGGCCATCAATATGTATTCTGCAGATGCTGTTAGATTTACCTTCGCTAGTGCCTCTAATGGATCTGATGATTCTTATTTTGATCAAGAATTATGTTCATCAATTATTGAAAAATTATATAAAGAACAAGAATGGATTGAACTATCTTATAAAACAATTAAATCTAATCCTGCAAATAAGTCGGAAATTATTGGTCTTCCTGAAAAGATATTCCTTAATGAAATAAATATTGTATTGAAAGATGTGATCAAAGATTATCATAATCTCAATTATAAAAATGTTATCAATAAAGCATTCCATAAAATGCAATCACTTAGAGATGAATACATTAAACTTGTGAAAAATAATTATCATCATAATACATTAAAGTACTTCATTAAATATCAACTTATTATGATGTATCCTATTATTCCATTTTTTGTGGATCACTTTTTGTTAAATGGACAATTCATCAATACAATAATGGATAATAAATTTGACCATAATAGAATGTTGGATATCAAGATGATTAATAATCTGACTATTGATATGGAACTCAAATGGAAGAATGATTATATGAAATCATTAATTAAAGGTATGAATGAAAAATTATTCTCATATTATTCCAAAAAGAAGGTCTTCAATAAAATCAAAATATACACTGCTCAAAAAATTGTTAATATTGTAGATCAAATTTCCTACAAACTAATAACTAATCATATTAATGAAACTAAAACATCTAATTCGAATATTCCAGAAATAGAAACAAAAGAATTAATTAAACAAGCCAAAGATACAGACATGGAATATTGCAAAAATAACAAAAATATTGGTCCAATTATTGAAACATACAGATCAATAAAGGAAGTGATTGATAATTATGGTATTGAATTGTTCAATAAAGTTTTGAGTAATAATAGTAATATGGAATATGACACTATTAATGAAATGATTGAGTATTATTATCAATTTGACAAGACTAATAATAAATACAAAATTATTGGTCTACCAAATGATATGACAATTGAACTAATTAATTCAACTGACACAAATATGGCCAGAGTATTTAGTCCTGTATTCAGATTTGAATAATTCACAATTTATTTATTTAAAATTTTGGATACATATTTAATATTAATTATGAGTACTAATGATAATAATCAGATAATTAGTTTATTAATGGAATTACATGAATATAGAGAGAAAGGATACAATTTTAAATATTATGATATTAATAGTGACATTAATGAGATGAAATTTACATTATATAAATTGAAAGAATGTGAGAATAATTTTATTATTGATAATATTGTCAATAATACAATAAATAAAATCATTAATAGTCTTGCATCATCTAAAGATAATAAATGAAATTATCCAATAAATAATAAATAAAATGATTCAATAATAAATCGCGTGATAATGTATAAAATTTATTCCAACAGAAAACATATAATGACAGATATTGATAATTCTAAAGAAGTAGCTGAGACCGATATGTTAGTCAATATGATGGCTAATACTGAAAAGATTGTATCAACTAATAAGAGAGTGAATTACAATGATATCAAAAATAACAAAGATGATGACGATGAGTTAGATGTCGAGGCTAATGATTTCATAAGTAAGAAAGACAATGCAAACAATGATGATAATAAGAGTAAGATTTTTTCGAAACATGATGAAGGTCATGATAATGAAATAAATAACAAAACCAATAACACAAAGGGATCAACAATAAATAAAGATAATCATACAGAATATTCAAAACATACTGCACATTCATCGAGTGATTCAGATGGAGTGAGAGCACCAACAGGGAAAGAACTAAAAAGACTGAAATTAGATATGTTAAGGAAATTAGGTGAATTGAAACAATCTGGTGTGAATTTATCACAAAATTTCAGTTTGGATTCTGATCTTGAAGATATGGAATTTGAATACAAACTACATAGTGATATTAGAGCAAAACAGAATTCAGTTAAATGGATGAGTCATATGTTGATTGGTCTTCTTAAAGGTGGTGAGATACTAAATGATAATTACAATCCATTTGACATTAAACTAACAGGATTATCAGACAAGGTGAGCACAGATATTACAAATTATTATACTGTCTTAGGTGAGATTTATGAAAAATACAATCAACCTGGAAAAGAAATGGATCCTGTGTTTAAATTGTTATTTATGATTAGTGGGTCAGTATTAAGTCTTCAAGTTAATAATGCTATCCCTGCATTATTGAACAATATGAATATGGGTTCTCCTTTAAGAAATGATGATGAAGCCCTAAATTTATTAAGGAAAAAAGCTGAAGAGGATTCTAAGAGAAAACAGATTGAGGCTGACTATTATAAAAAACAACATGAAGATGCCTCTAAAATTGCCACTGATATGAAATTAATTAAAGATAGAGAAATGGAACTACAAAGATTAAATAAATTGAAGAACACAAAAATAGATAATGTCAAAAACTCATTATTATTAAGTTCTGATACAGAGAGAGAACCTACAATAACAAAACAAGACATTAATAGAATTAATAAAGAAAAATATGCTCAAGAACAAAAACATTTAGAAACAATGAGAAAATTAGCTCATGAGAAATCTGAAATATTTAGATCTGCAAATACTGTTGTAGGTAATGATAAGAAGAAGAGAGATTTAGAACGTCAAAACAAACAACTAGATAATATTATTTCTTCAGTTGAAGACAAAAAGAAGAAGAAATCAAATGATAATGATTCAGAAAAAAGTAATGCATCAAGTATATCAATAAATCCTAACATTGGATCCATATTTAACAAATCATCTAGTAAATCAAATAATAAACCAAATCAAAAGAATGAAAGATTCAATAAACAGTTAGAATCATTTGTAGACAATTTTGATAACTTAGATATTGAGAGTAACAAAGACAAATCAAAACAAAAAAAGACAAAGACATCTGATATAGTTGATTTTGGTGAGATATCATTTGGCACCAAAAATAAGGGAACCAAATCTAATATTGTTGTTGGTAAAACCTTTCAATAAAAATAATAAAAATTTTTAATCATTCAACCACATTAGCAATTTTATTCAAATATAATTATTAAATGAGTCACAAAAATAATTCATTTAATATGATCAAAATAATTTTGGTTGGTGATGTCGCTGTTGGCAAAAGTAGTTTAATGGAAAGATATGTCGATAATGTATTTAAATCTGATTTGTATATGTCCACTATTGGTATTGATTTCAAATTATTCCATACATCCATTGACAAAACTAATACTATTGATCTACAACATAATCCTAATGACATTTCTAAAAATGAAAAATATCACATCACCTCTGAAGAAAAAAAAATTATTAAAAATTATTCTTTTAGTCCTTATCCTCATTCTCCATATATCTTATCATACAATACTATCAATATTAATAATAAATCCATTGATAATAATAAAAACTATTACAAAATACAAATTTGGGATACCGCCGGCCAAGAACGATTCAAATCTATCACCCAAAATTATTATAGAGGTTCTCATATTATTATTGTGTGTTTTGATGTATCTGCTATTTCTGGTGATGGCTCTATGTATAATGTCTCTAAATGGCTCAATGAATTAGTCAGTTCTGATCATGTTGACAATAATACACATATTTACATTCTTGGAACTAGATCTGATAATCTAAAATCATTTTTTGATATTGATGATTTTGTCTCTTATCTAAATCTCTGGCATTCTTATAAAAAAGTCAGATTTATTGGTGTATGTAGTTCTAAATATGATTCGTATTATCCGTTTATCAATGTATCAGATTTTAGCAAAAAGATATACAATATTGTTAACTCTAATAATCATAACGATCTCTATACTGTTTCTATTTATGATGATCAAAATGACACAAAATTAGAATTCAATATGAATATTAAATCCATGTTTAATAATGTCCTCTATGATTATATTCAATCTGAAAAAGAGGATCATCACAGTTATGAAACAAATATATCTAATGACATCACTATTAGAAATATTCAATTAAATAAATATATTTTTGATGATTCAAATAATTCCAAAAATAATAAATGCTGTTCTATTCAATAAATCACAATAAATCTTCTTCTTTTTTTGTTTTTGTTTTTGCAAGTGCTTCACTCCATTTACGTTCTTCTTCTATTTCTGCATCTATATCTATATCTGTGTTTGTGTTTGTGTTTGTTGTAAGTGATTTACTCCATTTACGTGAATTCAATTCACAAATAATTATTCCATTTACAAATAATATTGATCCTTTAATAAAGTTGTATCCAATCTTTCTCATAATACCTGATGATGGATCTAATACTCGTCTTCCATAATTAGTAACTCTATTTATCATATTTCTTAAATATCCTGTTCTCATTCTATTATTAATTATTTGTTTATTTTTTAAATCATTTCCCCATTATAATATTATTATTCTCTTTTGCATATTGCTTTATTTTATTTGGTATTCCATATGTATTTTTACTTTTGATATTCTTCCATGCCATAAATACTTCAAATAACAACATACCATACAATGACACAGCAGTTCCTCTAAAAAGACCTATACCAATATTCCTAATGGCCATTGGATATCTATGAATAAAATTGTTCTTATAGTTTTTCAATAATTGTCTTAGTCTCATTTATTAATAAATAATGTATTATTTATTAAATTATTTCCATAAAAAATGATATATTCTTTTTATCACTATTCCAATAGTCAAAGTAATTGTAATTTATTCTGTTAATTCTTTGTAGGCTTTAAGGGTCTCTTCTTTTACATTGTGTTTCTTGAAGTTCTTTTGATGACCACCTACTAAACTGTTATTACCTACCAAAAATCCTAATTGACTTGATACACCATATTTATCATCCATTGCCGAACCATAATCTTTAGTATCATAACCTTTAAATACATCATCTTGTTGATTTCTCTCAGCCATCAACTTCTTCATTGCATCATCCAGTGAGACCTTTGACTTTCCTTTATCCTCTTGATCCTGGTCTTCTTGATCTGTTGGTGAATCTAAACTAATATCATCCTTCTCATCTTCGTCATTCTCATCAATTCCAATCATACCTGCCCCAACACGTGAATAATTATCTCCATATTCCAATTTGTCTTCTGAATACAAACTGTCATATTTATCTAAACTTACTCCTCCTGATGTATCATCATAATCATTGAATGCAAGTAGATCATTTGTAGCCTTCACAATGCCATCCTTTGTTTTTGATTTGGATGATCGTTTCTCACTCTTTTGTTTCTGTTTCATAAATAGTTTATTGAATTCATCTTGTGTAAAGTTCTTCCCCTTAAACATATTTTCTGGTTTCAATTCCAAATCCTCCTGTTCTCTCTGAAGTTCTAAATCCTCCATCTTCCTCTTGTATTCATCTTTAGATAATGCCTTTGTCTCTTTGTCTATATATCCATGTTTCTTATCTAACTCTTGAAGCCCTCTTTCAAAACTTAATTTTGCTATCTTCTTGTTGTCCTCATTTATGTTCTGTTCCTGCAACTTAATAAACTCCTTAAATGAATCCTTTTGTGATAAATAATCCTTTGTCGTTTCATCCGTCTTTAATTGCATGTCATATGCTTTCCTTTGGAGTGGATCTGTCAATACATCACCTGCCTCTATTACAAGTTTATATTTTGCCTTTGTATCCTTGTCCTGTGCTACCTTGTCCGGATGTAATTTCTTTAATTTCGATTGAAATGCTCTCTTTATTTCTAATTGTGTCGCTGTTTGTTCAACACCTAATATCTTATAATAATTGAATGTTGTCTCCTTCACTGTTGATTTCAACTTCTCTTCTTTCTTCTCACTTTTTTTATTTATATCTATATCATTCACTGATCTTTTAGGATTCATCTGACTTATCAAATCATTCATATTCGACATATCTAAGTATACTTAATTATTATGTATTTAATATTTAAGCCCGATATAACACATAATAATTCTTTAATAGCCCATTAACACTAATTATTTCTATATGATTTTATTTATGATTGTATTATTAATTATTATTTGTCTCATTAGAGTATAATCTTAGTGTATATTCTTGATGGAGAACAGATTTGTTGCTATTATGGTATTACATGCTTTAGGTGATACTATCGGTTTTAAAAATGGTGATTGGGAATTTAATTATAATGATCTCTCCAAAAGAGATGATCTCGATTATGTTAATGAAATGATTTATGAATTTATTGATCTCGGTGGTGTTAATGGTATTGACCTTAAAGATTGGAAAGTCTCTGATGATACTATTTATCATTTATCTGTAGCACGTGGTCTACTTTTCGGGAAAAAAGATGACTTTAGCAATGTCATTAAACATATCAAAAATGAAATGTCTTTTGATGCCACTAAAATTGTTGATGAAAGTGTCGGTCTTATGAGATTCAATTATGAAACACGTGAACCATTCAATAAATCTGAATACAAAAAAATACCTAAATTTGAACGTTATCAAGGTAAGGCCACTTATGAAGGTATTAAAGCATTCTTCGATCCTGGTGTATTTGGAACTGACATTAATGAAAAATTCTCCACTGATAAATTAATTTATAATCCTGAAGCCGGTGGTAATGGTGCGGCAATGAGAACTCTCTGTATTGGTATGTGTTATTTTGGTGAAAAAAATCGTGACTCATTAATTGATCTCAGTCTTGATGCATCTGTTATTACTCATTATAATGCCTATGGCTATTTGGCTGGTCTGAATGCATCATTATTTGTGGCATTCGCTCTTGAAGGTATCCCTATTAAAAAATGGCCCTTCCTATTATTAGAATATCTTAAATCATCCAATGCCAAAAAATATCTGACACTTGAAGATTCTGATCATATTTATGATTACAGTATGTATATTCGTTATTGGACTAGATATATCGAAACTAAATTTGATAAAAATGGTAATCCTCTTAAACTTAAATCTAATAGAAATCCCATGCATCGTATACGGTATTTTTATGATAACTTCCATAAAGATTCCAAAGAATTACAAATTGGAGCAAGTGGATTTCTCTGTATGATTATGGCTTATGATGCTCTCTTAGATTGTGATGGCAAATGGGAAAAACTTGTGGTTTATGCTATTTTACATAGTGGTGATTCTGATACTATTGGTGCAGTGGCTGGTGGATTATATGGAGCAGTTTATGGTTTTGGTGATGTCCCACAATCAATGCTCAAACATTTAGAGAAAAAAGATGAACTTATTGAAGTGGCAAGTGGATTGTATGATAAATTTGCCAAATCTAAAAAGAAATAATTAATTCAATTTCTATTTAATTGGATTAATTAATTTATTTATTTATTTACAAGAGACATCTTATTAATAAATGAATAATTTATTTACAAGAGACATCTTATTAATAAATGAATAATTTATTTACAAGAGACATCTTATTAATAAATGAATAATTTATTTACAAGAATGATTCAATAAATTTGGCCATTGATGATACTTCTCGTGGACCATTATATTCTTTAGGTCCATTGGATGTGACAACCATAATAACAGGGAATGCATTAAATTTACCGGCTTCTTTATCACGTCCATATTTGAAATCATATATCTTTACTTTAGGATTAGAGTTAAAATGACGTTTCAATTGGTCGAATTTAGATAGTGGTCCATTTTTGGGTTTCATAATATCAACACAGTGACCACATCCTTCCATATGATAGATACATAATTTAACTAACCCTTTTTCCGGTGTATCTGATTTGACTGATTCTTTGGATTCTTTAGATTCTGTTTTTGGTTTTGTATTCGAAACTGTATTTTGTTTATTAGATGTGATTTGTTTGTGGAGTTTTTCACTGACAAAACCTTCGGGATATGTAGCTGTTTGAGAGACAATTTTTGGGGTGATTAGTTTGTTTTGGTTATGAATTATACGATCTGAACGCACAGGAATATTATTACTAGGAGCAAATGTTTCAGGAGAAGAATCACATGATTCATTTGCAAACTTGAGATATGATAAATAATTGTAACCAATTAATACAACAACAAAAAGTAATAAACCTAATAATGCATAATATGTTGAGGATGTAGCTGACTTAGTTGCCGACGTGGTGGCAGTGGCTTGAGTTGATGGAATAGAGGGATTTGTGGAAGTGTTATTAGACATTATAATAAGATTGGAGATATATTGTAAGGGGAAAATTAATTTTATTATAATGATTATTTGTGTTTTGTGATGTTTTTGTGATATAATAATTATGATATTTTATTTGTTTATTTGGGACGCGGAAATATAATAATTTTCATATAATTTATAAGATTATTTTTTTCTTACAGGTAATTATATACTTAAATGAGTAGCGCTTCTTCTTCGAGTCCAACCGTAGAATCATTTCAAAATTGCTTTAGTTCTGATTGTCATGTCGAAAATTGTCTATATATGGCAATTAAATCAGAGAATAACGAATTATTTGAAGGGTTATTGGATAGTAGTAATTATAGTGATTTTGACAAAACTAATTGCAAAGGCAATAAAGCCAAAAAAAATGACATCCATTGGTCGATTATTGATTATATTATTGGGACAACTACTCTTGAAGTCCCCTCGGTTGAAGAAACAAAAACCCTCGCCTCTTTAGGCGAGGTCCTCAGAAATAATGGATATAAAGACATAGGGTCTAGTATTTATAAAAATGATGCAAAAAATGTGTATGCAAGAATTGTTGCCGGTAAAATTTATTACACCAAAGATTACACCAGTGCCACGACAGATGGTATACAATCGTTAGGTGCAGAAACAGAACCAGCAGTAGCAAAAGGTGGCGGACTCCCAGAAAAAACAGTAATTCTGGGAAGATTTGACAGTCTCAAGCCATGGAAAAATGGTAGATGTTTATGGTACACAAAAAAGGATGGTACTAAAGGCGTAAAATCGGGATTTGACAGTATTGACAGTATCGACACAGTTGCTAAACTGAGAACTAGTTTCAGTGATGCAAAATATTTAAATAGACCACCAGAAAATCCCATACTCCCACTCGATCATGGCAAATTCATTGCCGATGTCATCAAGAGACAAGCTCTTATGGCTGAAGCTAAACAATCGTCACCTCAGACCGTATCAAATGATACATTGGACTCACTCACATATTTTGAAGATAATGTTTATGGTCTCAAATGGCAATATGATGCCTCCAAAGGTCAATATTACACAATTGAGAAAGGTGTTAAGAAATACTACGATGAAACCACCTCCGAAAATTGCTATTCTACCTATTTGTCTAAAGATGAAGGTAAATGCAAGACAGTAGCCGATTGTTTGTTGACAGGTGACCACAAGAATTTGTCATCTTGTATCGCTAAATTGAATGATGAAGATATGTTCAGTGTAGCCAAAGAAGATCTCCAAAAAGTCGGTCCTGACAGAGTTGTCCAAATCTTGAAAACTTTCGGTTTCCAAGGCAAATCACGCACTGATGCTAATGGTAACAAATATAAGGAAGTCCAATCCTATGATGAATGGCTCAATACCGCAAACAACAATATCAAGACTTCTGTCAATGGAAATCCCAAACTTTCCACCTATTTGAGAGGTCTCGTTGCTATTTGCAATGCTAATCCCTCAATCTTGAACAAAGGTTTGGCTATCAAAGCACAAACACAACAATCTGTTGGTTCTCTCGGTCTCAAACGCCATGTACCCCTCACTGCCTCTAAAGATCCTAAGACCGCTCTCAATAGTCTCGCTAGTGCATTGAGAAGTGCCGATATTAACACTATCTCTAGCTCTTCTTTGATTGCACCTCTCCTCTCTGGTGCTCTCTCTGGCACTTTCGAAAGTCCCTACACTTCTGTTGTCCCCACTATTGGCGGTGGTTTCTATAAAGGTTCCACTATGAAGGGTGGTGTTTTGGCATCTGAACTCTCTGATGTTAACAGAACTGCCTCTGCTGATGCCTTTGCCAAACTCTTCGAAAGTCTCAGATCTACTTTGAGATCTATGCGTATTGAATTGGATAATACTGATGTCGAAAGATACAACAACACAATCAGACAACTCAAGAAATATGAAGATCAATTGGCCAAATTGATGACACTCTTAGTCAGAATTGTAGCTGTAGCTAGATTCTATGGTGTCGAATTGAACAATCTCGAATCTGTTAATCCCGTCACTCTCAGTCTCTCTGATATTAAGACCACTTCTGATGTTGAATCATGGGTTAAATGCAAGGCTAAACAATTGGTCGGCACCATGGATTCCAACTTGGCTGTCCAAAACTCAGTCGTAGCCCAAATCCTCAGAAACATCTTGCCCAGAATGTGTGACAGTGCCACTGGTTGCAATCAATCTGCCCCTGTTACTACAACATCATCCAGTGCTTCTAATCTTGTCCCTCTTTAATCAAGAATTAATTAATCATAATTAAAATAGTGCAAATAATTTAAATAAAATATTTTTAAGAGTAATTTTAAAAATATTCGATATGACTGGTGGTATTATTCAATTAGCCGCTTATGGTAAAGAAGATCTATTTTTAAGTAGAGATCCGCAAATCACCTTTTTCAAAGTTATATATAGAAGACATACCAACTTTTCTCGTGAAGAAATACCTCAAAATTTTATTCATGATCTTGATTTCGGCAAAAGAAGAACTTGTCTCATCTCCCCTGAAGGTGATCTTGCCGGAAAAATGTGTCTCAAAATAACTCTCCCTTCTATTCCTAAAATATCTAATTCATTATCGTCTTATTCTAATATTAATGTTAGTGGTGAACAACCTGTCTTATTCTCTTGGGTCAAATATATCGGTTTTGCTCTTGTCAAAACCGTTGAAATTGAAATTAATGATAAAGTAATTGACCGTCATTATGGTGAATGGTTATATATCTGGTCTATCCTCACTACCAAAAATATTTCTGACCAAGGTTTCAATAAACTTATTGGGAATGTTCCTGAACTAACTGATTTCTCTGAATCTAAAGATGAATATGTTTTGTATATACCTTTCTATTTTTGGTTTTGCCGTTCTTCTGGATTATCACTCCCACTTGTAGCCCTCCAATTTTCTGATATCAAAATCAATGTCGAATTAAATGATCTGGAAAATTGTTATATTGTTACACCTACTCATTATATTAAATGTGATGGTAATCTTGCAAATTTCAAACCATTTGAATATCTTTATCAAAAAGGACCTGATAATATTGATAGATTTGGCATCTTCAGTTATTATGATATTGTTAATAAACGGTTATATTACACTTCTATTACACCTGATAGATTTGTTGGAGTCCCTTATGATGGAGATCTCACTATTCTAGATAACTCAACCAAAACAGCATTATTATCATCACCCAAATCTGATAAATGGATTATTAAGGGTTATTCATCCGATTTTTCTATTAAACCTGACATTAATGCCAAATCATTAACATCTAATAAACGTTCTTTCAAAAATGTTTCTATTAAAGATGCTGTTATACTTGTTGATTATATATATCTTGATGATGATGAACGATTCAAATTTGCCCAAAATAAAAATGACTATCTAATTGAACAATTATATTTCACACCTAACTTACCAATTGAAGGGACAAATCCCAAAGTTAAATTAGATATTGATCAACCTTGCAAATTGACAGTTTGGTTAGCACAACTAGATTACATTAACAACTATAATGATATATTCAATTATACAAATAGTCATGTCACCAAAAAATCATATGATAATTATGACAATAATCCAACGAAATTCAAACAATTCAATTCTATTAGTATAAATGATCCAATTGGCCAATCATTAATTGATGAGTCAACAGTCAGATTGAATTCTCAAGTCAGACTCTCCAATAGAACAACATCATATTACCAAAACATTCAACCATTCCAACACACTTATAATTATCTTCCTGTCGGATGTAATATGTATTCATATTCACTTAATCCGGTTGATGTCACACCATCTGGAACAACTAATATGAGTCAAATTGATTTGATAGAACTGAATCTTAAAATGAATTATGTTGTTAATTCTACTAAACGAGCCAAATTCAGATCTTATTCATTATGTTACAATGTATGGAGAGTTGACAATGGGTTAAGTGCATTGATATTTATTAGATGATATTTATTAGATGATATTTATTAGATGATATTTATTAGATAAATAAATTTATTATTAATGAGTATATAATGACAGATAATATTGATGGATCAATTATCAGAAATAGAATTAATGATAATTGTATAAGTTATGAAGAACAATTATATGAATTATTATTACCATCTCCAATTATTTTTAATACATTATGTCTGTCTTATGATAAAACATACTTATTTATTGTATCATTAATTAGATTGATATTTTATGTTATATTGTATTACTTTTTTGATGAATTAATTGATTATAAAAAATATCCATATGTTAAATACACATTTATTACATTGATCATCATAAACATGGTATATCTTGGATTTGTTGTCTCAAAAAGAACATTATTTAGTCCGTCCAATAATATGAGTTTGCATTCTAAAACAAATGGCAGACCTATTAATTCAGTTTTATCTGATTAATTTATTTTTTGGAGTGTTCAACATAATCACCATAGATTTTCTGAATATCATTTAATCCAGTTTCAGGATCAAATCTATTTAATAAATAATTTTCAAAACCATTTAATCCATTTGTATCTTCATTAATAAATAAATCTGTATTATTTATTTTTGGTTCGTCAATTGTATATCCTGCTTTTGCTATTGTCATTTTGTATTCTTTGAATAATTGTCTCCCTCTTTCTGTCATATCACCATTCATACTGTAATATTTGAATAATTCTGGTCTTGTTTCCTTCAAATATCTTAAATATTTTTTGGCTTCCTCTAATTTATATTTCAATGATACATGTCTTGATGCTGTAGATCTCCAATTAACTTGTCCTGGTATATCAATTACAAATCTTGCCCCATGTGTTGTATCTGGTTTCAAATACCATAAATATGTTGGCAATTTATTAACATCAATTCCATGTTCTTCAAGATCAATTGTCCTCTTTTTTTTCTTCATATTTTTGGAATAGTCTTTATTTTTAATGTCATATTGCAAGTTTTCCAATCTATTGTCAAAATGAATATTATTAATGTGTAATACTGGAACATTATATTTGAATTCTGTATTGTCACTCAATTTTATGACAATATCATGCAAATATACTGGATATGTTGTTTCGTTTTTTTGGTGTAGACAGTATATATGATTTTTATCGTTAATATACCACTTTTTGTTTAATGATCTAATTTTTTTATAGATTGAACGATCAAGTAATATTGGAATGGTTGTATTAGAATGGTTTATTTTGACAAGTGTGTATTGATTTTTCCGGTGTTCAACTGTTAATATTTTTTCCATAAGACTCATTAATAATATTAGATTAGATTAATTTAATGAGAACAATATATATTTATTTTATTATTTACAATTATTAAATCATATTCATATGGCTGGAGGTTTAATTAATATTGTATCATATGGAGCAGATGAAGTATATCTTACTGGTTCTCCACAAATCACATTCTATAAAATGGTCTATCGTCGTTATACTAATTTCGGTATGGAATCAATTTACTTAGATTTCAATGATAATATAAAATTCAATCACGAATCTGAACTTATTCCTCCTCGTATTGGTGATCTTATTCATAAAGCATATTTACATATCAGACTACCTAATATCAGTATTACCAAAAGTGATGTTGGTATTGATACCTCACTTTTTGACTATATATATTCTGATAAAAGTTCTGTCCCTGATTATGATAAGATTAAAAATGTTTATATGAAAATTATGACTGATATATATCGTATTGTTTATAAGGCTACTAATGCTAAAAATGTGTCTTATGCAGGATTATACAAAGACGTTCAAGATTATATCAATAATAATTCCCTTATTCCAATCCTTGATGAATATGACTTATTACTTTCAAATGAACAAAAAATATTAGCTGAAACAAATGATCCAAAACAATATATACTTGATAGCACTAGATCTAATCTTTGGTATATCATTTCACATATCAATATAGGTAAGATGTATTCATATGCTGTGGCAATTATAGATACTGATGTTTATCAAGTTGACAGTCCTGAATATGTGGCT
>Ga0172373_10004422_pt1 | contig 19819 bp, 12 predicted proteins | sample Lak10m_2_FD_114546 | JGI IMG/M metagenome (GOLD analysis project Ga0172373, IMG submission 114546) | Freshwater microbial communities from Kabuno Bay, South-Kivu, Congo - kab_092012_10m | ecosystem: Environmental > Aquatic > Freshwater > Lake | place: Democratic Republic of the Congo...
ACCGCCATGCGGCGCGCAGTCGCAACCTCGATCCTTGCAAACAAGTATAGAAGCTACCGAGACATTCTGCAAAGAGCGATTGACCCACAGCACAGGCATGCGTCATTGGTCTTGTCAACTTCGACTCTCAATGAACTTCGAGATTCAGAAATTGAACTGCCAGGTGATATCGGAAAGAATCATGCATTGATTGAAAATAACATGGGTAATGAACAAGAATATCATGATTTCGTCATGAGGATTATTCTTACAAACGGGCGCATGATTGAGAATGAAGAATTCGGATCGTGTGCTCTCATGCATATTTTTGGATTGTCGGCGACCTTGATTCGTAGGGAGAATACGACGCTGAAACCGTACAAGAATGTGCCGCAGACGATCAATGGACAGAATACAGTTGATGGGCGAAATGCAGTACTTCCATTTCCTATGACCTTAGATGATGCTGCGTGGACAATAGGTCAAGAACTTGAAACCAGTGTCATGATCGACTCTGCGAAACAAATCTCTGGACGATTGGAGTTAAAACTCTACAGAACAGACATTGTTCATTCATTATTTGTATGGGATTTGCTTGGAAACCCGTTAAGTTATAAAAACGTTCGAGATGGAGACATTGTTTTCGCTGGTTTGAGAAAATTTGAAGAATTTTATCGTCTGGCGCCAGTGCTGGTAGAACTTCAGCCGAACAACACAGCGAGGTTAACGTTTGCGCGCGAAACTGATCGTACCTCCGTTTCTAACGAGGAAAGAATCTTTATTCCATTGAATGGATCAGTTTATACAGTTTCAAACTATTCAATGAACGATGGTTCTTTTACGGTGGAGACACGGACTCATCCTCTGCGACAGAGCGAGGTCGTCAGTGCGAGACGAAATAAAGAACACGAATTGATTGCGGACCAGAGCCAAGGATTTTTCGCAGCCGAGCCCGGCAACTTCATAAAGATCACATCTCGTCTTCCTGCTTTTCATTCAGAAAACGGTCTCATATGGACGCTGGCCGACGGCGAAAGTGCAGACAAGCTGCCGTTCCCTAACGAAACAGTTTCGATCGGTCTCGAAGACGGTCGCAATGTAGTGCTGACAGTCTTCCGCGTCAATTACGGATCTCGCAACTTTCAATCTGTCGAAGCAGTTACGCTGAACGGACCTGATCGTCTGGTCGCTGTCAACGTCGCGCGCGAACAGCTGGTCACGGTGCAAACGGTCTCGCCCGACAAAAGAACAGTCTCAGTTTCGACGGCGCGGATGACGACGCGGGTTGTAATCGATGAGAATCAGAACTTTATCATCCAATCGGGCGATGTTCCAGCCGTCAGAAGCATGTTGAAGTATGTCAATAGAAATAATGAAGTCTGGTGGTTCGGAGTCGACAGAGTCAATATTATTCCTGACGGATCCGCCTTCCATGCCCGAATTTCCGCTGACGGAGAGTTTACAGTGACGTCCGGTTCTGTTCCGACTTCGGGCACCACGTTTACGGGTACGATCAACGATAACGTTCGTACGTTCATGGTACACGCCGTTACTGGACGATCGTTCACCGTTTTTCAGACGTACAGCGATGGAGATCAATTGCGGGAGATCCCGTTCACGGCGGCGACGGTCTCGCTCGCCGTTCGTACAAAGCCCGGTCAAAAAGCACTTCAAAGTGGTCCTGAACTGCGAGAACTTGTATTTTTTGCACCAGTAGCCACAGATCCCTTAAACGCTACACTGCTGACCACGATCCATGTGGACACCGGCTGGCTGCGGCAACACAAAAATAGAGATATAAGCATTCAGGAAGGTGGCGACGACCAAACTTTAGTTATGGCGACAGTTCGGAATGTCTTACACCCGCAAAATTTAAATGATAAATTCATAAGTTATATTGTATTTTACAACGATAGTTACCTGACGTCTTACTGCATTTGGGACAAGTTTCTGACTTCAATTGATCAGGAAAGAAGAGGATCGATTAAGTCGGATCTGTTTATCAGTCATATTGGAGGTATTCATTTTGACGTTTTCCAAAAACACTCTTTTTGAATGTATTAGAGATGTTTATTCGATTGCGCGCATTTCACACCGTCTATAAATTTCGATTGTCACGCACGCACGCACAAACACACACACACAAACACGCTCGCACGCACGCACGCAAAAAGCACGACGACGACATGAGCGCAGTGGTGGAAGATGATGATCGCGGTCGCCTTTGTGCGGAAGCAACGGAAGCAACGGAAGCAACGGAGGACGCCGATGACGCGGAAGAGCAGATTGACCGGAATGAACTGTCCGGCGAGCAGCGGCGCGCGTTTCAGCTCGCGGTCGAGCAGCGGCGCGCGCTTTTCATCACCGGTCTGGCGGGCACGGGCAAGACCACGCTGCTGCGCGCGATTCTGCGGACGGCGCGCGCGCGCGGCTCCGTGCTCGCGACCGCCACCACCGCGCGCGCCGCCTGCCTGCTCGATCACGGCAGCACGCTGCACCGCGCCGTCGGACTCGACGCCGACGACAACAAGTCGCCCGTCGACCGCGCGCGCGCACTCATCGACCGCTGCCGCAGCTGCTGCGGCGCCATGCTGCGCGCACACAGTTCTGCTGCTGCTGCTGCTGCTGCTCGCTCCGCTTCGTCCGCGTCGTCCACGACCGTCTCGTGCGCGTGGACGGAACTCGCGCGCAAAATGCGCATCCTGGCGCCGCTCAAACACGCGGACGCCTGCCGACTGCACGCGCTGCAGACGGCGGACCTGCTGGTCATTGACGAGATCTCCATGCTGCAGCCCGCGCTCTTCGTCGCCGTCGACCAGATGCTGCGCGCCGCGCGCGGTCAACTGGACGCGCCCTTCGGCGGACTGCAAGTGCTGCTCTTCGGCGACTTTGCGCAGCTGCCGCCCGTGTCCGCCGCCGCCGCCGCCGCGCGCGCGCCGCGCTTTCAGCACGCCAACGGCGCCGTAGACGCGCTCGACGCCGCGCTGCTGCTGGCGAGCGAACTGCAGCAGGCGCCGCCCGTGCTGCCCGCCGTCGCGCACGAATCCATCTTTGCAGAAGCTCTGGCGCGCGCAGAGACCAAGACATTCGTTTTCGAAACTGACCTATTCCAGCAGCATTTTGCGCGCGTGACGCTGACGCACGTGTTTCGACAGGCGGGCGACCCCGTCTGGTGCGCGCTGCTCGGACGCGCGCGACTCGCGCAGTGCACCGCCGAGGACGGACGACTGCTCGCGGCGCGCGCCGTCGCCAGCGCGCAAGTCGGCATCGAGCGCTGCCTGCAGGAACACGGCGTGCGACCCACGCTGCTGTTTCCGCGCCGCAAAGAGGTGGAGTCCATCAACCGCCGCGAACTGACAGCTCTCACAGACCCGCCCGTCGAACTGCTGCTGCAGAGTGCGATCAAAGTGCGCGACCGAACGTTCAAGAGCGACGACGAACGCGCGCGCGTGGAGCAGCGCTGCCAGAGCATGGCGGCGTTTGCGGTGTCCAGTTCGTCGCAGCTGGAACCCGAACTGCAGCTGGCGCGCGGCGCGCGCGTCATGTGCACGTACAACGTGCGCGTGCCCACGCTGTACAACGGACGCATGGGCACCGTGCTCGCAATCGCGACGTTCGCTGTCGGCGCGGATTCTGGCGACGCGGGCGGAGCGCGAAAACGCGCGCGCGCGTCAGCGAGCGCAGAGACGACTACGACGAAGAAGTTGACTGCCACGCGCGTGTTTACGCTGCCGGCGCATCAGGTGTCGAGCTGGACGACGGCGTCAGCAACAGCAACAGCAGACGGCGGAAGCGCGCACGACTTTGAGTCCTGGCTGCGCGAGCGCGGCTTGCGCGCGCACGCGCCGTCGGCGGCGGATCGGCGCGCGGACGCGCCCGTGCGCAAGTGGCGCGTGCTGGATGTGCGCGCGGCGGTGGTGGTCGCGCTCGACGCGGACGCCGGCACGCCCGCGGACTGTCGCGAAGTCGCCGTTTTGCTGCCGCTCGCGCAGCGGCGCGAACTGGGCGCACTCGGCGACGCAACCTTTCATCAGTTCCCACTGATCCTCGCGTGGGCAATCACCGTGCACAAGAGCCAGGGCGCGACGCTGAACCACGCCGTCGTCGGCTGCGACACCTTCGAGACCGGACAGCTGTACACCGCGCTGTCGCGCGTGCCCGCCGCCCGCGCCATCTACCTCGCCAACTACTCCGGCGTGCGCGCGCTGCGCGTGCACCCGCTCGTGGCACAGAGCGAAAGCGCCGCCGCCGCTTCCTCCGCTTCCTCCGCTTCCGTCGCTTCTGTAGACGCCGCAGGAACCGTTCACGACGACGGCGCAGCGGCGTCGTGCGTCAAGTAGTAGGTGGTGATGTTGACGGCGGAGTTGTGTCCGAACGGCTGCGCGACCGCTTTCAGCGCGCAGCGTCCGCTGGGCGACGCGGTCGTGCAGCGCTGCCAGGCGGGGTCGCGCAGCACCGAACTGGGGTCCGCGTTGCTGGTCGACCGCAGCGCCTGCTGCGTCGCCTGCGAAAGCACGTACACGGCCGCGCCGCCCACACACATGTCGGCCGCGCGCGGACAGGTCGCGTCCGACATCGACCCTCAACCTTCGCGTCTTTTGCTTCAACGTCACTGTCTCACTATCGATTCACTTACGACTGTCGCTCAGCATGCGGCGACGAGCGCGCATCATGTCGTCGCGGTCGTCGTCGTCGGCGCCGCTCGCCGCGACCAGGCGCTGAAACGACAGACAGACGTCCACAAAGTCGCGCTCGCCACCGGCGCTATTGGGCGCGCGGTGCACGTAAATCGCTTGCCCACGACCCACGTCCACGCGCCACAGCAGCTGCAGCATGATGTCCATAAACTCGCTCGCGCTGGTCGTGCGCGTGTCGGCGCACGTGGCGTTAAAGTAGCGAAACCCGAATGCGCGATAGAAGCCCACGTCCGCCAGCTCGCCGCGCAACGTCGGCAGCAGACGCGCATTCGGGTTCTCCGTCAAGACGCGGCGCACGACGGCGTGCAAATCAGTCGTCGTCGAGCGCCCCGAACTCGAAATCGCGACGTCGTCAATGATCGTGTCCAGATTCAGCCGATCGGCCACCGCGTTGCGCAGCAGCAGAAAGAGCGCAAGCACGCGCGCGCGGCGGTCGCGCGGCTGACAGGCGGTCTCAATCGTGACGGCGTCGCCTTTGACGAGCTGAGCACGCAGCACCGTCACTGGATCTCGCGGCATCGTTACAAAACCGTCTCGTAGGAAGCCCGGAGCTGCATCGTGTTGAAGACTGTTGAGAAAAATTCTCGCTTGTTTCGTCGCGGCGTCGTACACAAGGTCGCGCACGACGGCGTTCGCGCTGCGCGGCTGGTCGTCCCATCGGTAGTCGCAGCGCACACGCTCGTCCGCCGCCGGCAGATCGCGCTCGAACTGCACGTCCGTCGCCAGCAGCGCGCCGTCTCTCGACTGCACCGTCTGCAGCGCAGCCATGGAGACTTTAAAGCGCAGACTGCAGCGCAAGTCTTGCGCAATCAGACTGAACTTAACGCGCGCGCCGTCTTCACACTGCACGACGTCGATTCTGTGGTGCGGCAGCACGCGCTGCAGCTGCCGTATGCAGAAGTGCTCGGGTTCTGTGAAGTGAAACACGCGCTCAACGATTTCGGCAGCTGTTCGATCAGCATCCACCTCCTCGCAGTCGGCGCCGCCGCGCAGCTCGACGCTGTCGTGGAACGGACGCAGCGGCGCCGCAGCATCAGTCGCTTTCGTTTCGTGAAACGCTGTTCGAATAAACAGTTCAGGAAACCAAATGTCGCGCATCGCTTCGTCTGCGTCTCTGACTTTTCCAACTCGTTCAGGCACGCGCGCGATATAGAGTTCACACGTCGTCGCCGTCGCCGTCGCCGTAGCAAGCGCGCGCGTGTTGTGGTTCAGCAGTGCGAGCGCGAGCATTCGGTCATCATAGCTCAATAAGACGGATCTAACCAGGTACAGCAGCGGTGCGTTGAAGGCGAACCATGCTGCTTCTTCTGCTGCTGATGATGATGATGATTCGGACTCAGATGCGACCGCCAGCGCGTCGGCGCGCGACCAGTAGTCAGCGAGCAGTTCGTCGCCCGTCGCACTGTCGCAGCGCAGACTCGAAACATCGATCAAAGGTTTGCGCAGCGAGTGCGGCATGCAATCGAGCGCAAAGATGAAGGTACTTTTCAGAAAAGGGTCAAAGTACAGCAGTTGTCGCGCCGGGTCGCGCTGCGTTTGAAAGTCGTTGAGCTCGAGCTTCTGATGCAGATTTACAATCACGTCGACATTCAGTCGTCGGCTCAGCGCGCTCGCGAGGTTCAGCAGCTCGTCGATCGTGCTGTCGTCGCTGTCGCGATCCGTCGCGAGCTTCACGAGCGCGCGCGAGCGCGACTGCCTCTTCAGCGTAATCGTCGGCGCAAATTCAATCGGAACGCTGACGACGAGTGGGACACTGGACAAGTCGTCCAGGCTGACGGATTCGATCGTGTGCTGCGTCGCGTCGGAACCTGCCGTACTCATCTGTATGTATTGCGTTCACCTCTTTCTTCCTTTCTTTTTTTTATGAAAGGATAGAATCATAAGACAAAATATAAAGAGAAGGGGGGTGAACGAGTGGAGCGCTTGAAGAAATGAGGCGCAGCGACGAGTTACAGTTGTCGCGCCGCGTCGCTGCGTCGGTGCTGGATATGTCGGACCAGCGTGCGAAGCTGCAGTTTCAGTACAACGTGGCTGTCCTGCAGGCGGACGCGGTCGGCAGACTCGCTGCCAGGCTGTCGTCGGCGCCGGACGCGACCGACGCCTCGCTGGGCTGGCTGGCGCGACGACTGCCGCGCGAGGCGCAGACGCAGCTGCAGACTTCCGCTGCGGCCGCCTCGACGGTCGCACTGCTGTCAGATTCCATAGAACTCGACTGGCTGCGCGCCCAGCGCGTCGTGCGCGTCGGAATGGCGGCGCAGAACTGGATTCTGGATGCGCTGCGTCAGGCGACGTCGATCGATCTGCGCGACTCGGCTTCGTTGAGACTGCAGTCGCAGGATGCGGACGGCGTGCGGTGGCTGTTCAGTCGAGGACAGGTGCCGCAGGCGCGCGACCGCGTGCGCACGCGGCTGGCGTCCAGTCGCACGTCGGAAGCTGTCGTGGTCAGCGTGCAGCAGACGTCGGACCCGCGCGCCGGCGGCGGCGGCGACGTCGCGGTGCTGGTGACTCTGCAGTGGACAGATCCGCGCGACGGCTTCGAAGCGGCCGCGACGCAGACTGACAGCGACGTTTCATTCTTTTTCACGCCGTCGCGGCTGCGCGTGCTACTACCGATCGCCGTCAGCGCAGGATGGCGTCTGGAACTGAAGCGCGCGTTGCATCAGCTCGCGACGGACGCCTGTCTCTCCGTCGACCTGCTGATTGACGTTGCCGCTGCTGAAAGATTGACAGCCGCGGCCGCGTTGCAAGTTGTGCGCGAATTGGCGGCGAACGCGCAGCAGATGACGATGCCGGCGAATTCCGCGTGCGCAGAAGACGTGCTCGCCATGGCGCGCGAGTTGCGCGTGGGCATGAATGAGCGCGAGCGCGCCGCGGCTGACAATCTGTACTGTTTTCAGTGGCTGTCGCTGTCCAACTTGCTGACGCACGATCGCTTTTTGCTGGGCGACGGTCCGGGCGTGGGCAAGACCAAGCCCGCGGTGCTCGCGGCCGTGCTGCGCCAGCGCAGAAGCCGAGAGCTTACGAGAACGGGCGTCGTGGTCGCGGTCGTTCCGAAGGTGGGCGCGCTGCAGGACCAGTGGCTGCGCGAGTTTGAAGCTGTGCTCGAGCCCGGGCGCCGCGCCGTGATTGCGCGCGACCTGAACCATCTGAACGCGCTGCTGCTCATGAACGCGTCGGAATCCAAATTCGAAGGCGGACAGCCGGAGCCGACGGAGTCGCAGTCGGAGTCGGAGTCGGAGTCGGAGTCGGAGTCGGAGTCACAGTCGCAGTCGGATTCGGAGTCGGAGTCGGAGGACGACCGCGCGGGTTCGGAGTCGCAGTCGGAGGCGTCGGAGTCGGAGTCGGAGTCGCAGTCGGAGTCGCAGTCGGAGTCGGAGCGTGCGGGGTCGGATTCGGAGGACGACGAGTCGGAGGACGACGAGTCGGCGCAGTCGCTGTCTTCCTACGCTTCCGAGGCGTCGGGAGCGTCGACCGCGTCGGACGCGGACGAAGCGTCGTCGCACTTTATGCGCGCGGATCTCGTGCACGGCAGCCGCTGGCTGCGCCATCTGTCAGACTCCGACATGGATCTGTTGCTGCAGCTGCAGCACACAGGCGCCGTCGTTGCGAGCCCTTATCTGTCGCGCGACGCGGTCGTCGTTCGCGTGCAGCGCGAAGAGCGCCGCGCCGAGCTCTCGCGCGCCGTCGACCTCGCGCCCTGGACCCAGGAAGAATTTATCGCGAACGTGACCGGCGTCGACACCGTCGCAGCGCCGCCTGGCTCTGCTCTGCCGCGCGCGCGCGTCGGCGCCTTTTTGCAGAACGCGAACGACGGCGCCATCTACCAGATTGCAGAAATCATCGGTGTGCGCCAAGCTTTTCGTCTGCTGAACGAACTCGGCGGCGCGCCTGCGCTCTCGCCCGTCGACGACGCGCCGTTCCGCCTGCGCCGACTCGCGACGCAGACGAACGCACTGATCGAGCTCAACGCGCAGCAGGTCACGACGGTCGCGAGGCGGACGGCGGCGCGACTGCATCCGACCGCGTTTGCGCAGCGAGAGCGCCGACAAGACGGTCTCGAAGAACGAGGAGACGAGCAGGCAGCAGGCGCAGGCGAAGACGACGACGACGACGACGACGACGACGACGACGACGACGCCATGCATGCGTTCGTTGCGGACGTGGACGCGCGCGGCGTCTTGCGCGTGACGCAGGGAGTCACGCCCGGACACGGTGTAATTGTCGTTCAAGACGATGGTCAAAGCACGAACGAGGTCGTCTGGAACAGGATCGCGACGGAACTGACCGTCGACATTCAGAACTCGTACACGCTGCTGTTCTCGAGCTTTTCTGCGCGCCCGCCGCCGCACACGGTGCTCGAGGGCTCAGTCATTCGACCCGGCACGCGCGTCGCGCCGCAATCCTTCTTTGCACAGCTCGTGTCTTCGTCGCGATTCAAGGTCACGCGCGGCGCGCCTCCGAGCGTCGACGACCGCGTGCGCGCGCTGCTGCCCGGCGGCGTCGACGACCGCACACGCGTCGTCGTGCGCGTGTTCGAAAACGGCGAGTTCGAGCTCGATGAAGCGCTCGCTGCGACGGCCGACGCCGACGCAGAGATCGCGTTCGAGGTGACGCAGTCGCCCAGCGACCGCTACCGCGCCGTCATGCTCACGATGCCGGCCACCCTTTCGAACGCGAGCGGGCGCAAGATCAGTGCTGTGCAGCTGCAGCTGCTCAACTGGCGGGCGTCAGATACTGGAGAAGCGACCGCAAGAAGCGTGCGCTTTCGCTTCGCAAAGTCGGTGCGCACGATCACTGCGTTCATTGTGCCTCGCAGTCAAATTCTGTACGACGTGCGCGGCGCGAGTCTGCAGCCGGGCGACCAGTTGATTCACGAAGCGCTGCCGCGCGGCTGCGCGGTCGCGTCGGTCGAGACCGGCGCCGACCGCGTCTTGAACGCAACCATGAACCGACGCGCGCGCGCCGCGGCCGACGCGGCGGCGACGTCTTTTAGAGCTCGACGCAAGCCGAACGCGCGAGACTCGCTGATCTTGTCAGGCGACAGTTGGACGCTGTATGCGCCCGACGCCGAAGTCGCGCCGGATCTGCTGATTGCGCTCGGAACGCGCGCCGTCGCCCGCGTGCTGAGAGCGGACCATCGCGCGCGCGAGATCGAGCTCGAGCCCGGCGGCGCCGACCGGCTCTGGGCGGCGGCCGCTTCCTCCGCTTCCTTCGTCGCCGCTGACGCAGAGCTCGAACTGACTGCGCTGCTGCGCGTCTCTGTCATTGCGCCAAAACGCGTAATTTCTACGGTCGCTGAGCGCGGGCAGAGCGACGACGACGACGTTCGCGATTTCATCGTGGCGTCGGACGAAGAGTCTGAGCAGGACCAAGTTGAGAGCGCGGGCGAAGTGCTGGACGATCGCGCAGTCCGCCGAGGACGACGCAGCAAACGCAGGGAGCAGGAGCTCGCCGTGCGGGTGCGCTCGTTCCGCGCGCGCGTGACGAGCGCGACGCAGCTGCAAGTGGTGGGTTCATCGGACGGCGACGTCAAGGTCGGCGACGAGCTGTCGGCGTTCTTTCAGCGCAACCGACCCGTGTTCCAGCTGGGCACGCGCGTGACGCGGGTCGACCGCGACGAGGACAGCGACAGCGACGTGACCGTGCACTTTGAACCGGCCGCGCTGATCGTCGAAGTCGTCGTGCGCGTCTACATCGACCTGCTGCGCATCTATCTCAAGCCCATGCAGAGCGTGCGACGCGAGCGAGGCACGCGCGCGCAGCGCCCCGCACTGTTGCAACATCAGCTGTGGAAACGCCTGCGGTCGTCGCGCAACCGAGCGCTGTCGTCGTCGGAAGTTGAACAGCTGCAGGCGTACATTGCGAGCTCGTGCGCCGACAGCGCAGCGCGCGCGCGCGTGCTGCTCGCGGTGCAGCAGGCCGACTGGCGACCGCGCTCCGACATTGAGCTGGGCACGGTGCGCGCGCGCGTCGCGCCCGGCGATCGCTCGCTGCTTCTACTACATCCTGAGCATTCCGATTCCAACGTCGCGCTCGCGCCCGGCGACTTGCTGATCGGTGAAGGTCTTCCGCCCGACACGCGCGTGGTGCAAGTGCTCGCGCGCGGCGCCGCCGCGGTCGAATCCAAGTTCGGCGACGACGTTTACAGTTCTGCCGACGAAGCAGCGAGCGAGTCGCTCGTGCGCGTGCGAATCAGCAAGACCAGCTATCGCACAGAGGGCGAGCTGGAGCTGCGCGCGACGCGGCGCGTGGATGTATTCCTGGCGCGCAACTGCGGCGTCAGCGCGGCGGGCGCGAGCGACACCGAGGGCGAGTCGGCGCGAGACTCGGACGACCCGCTGCACGGTCGTAAAATTGGTAAGCGCGACCGCGACCGAGCGCGCGACCGCGACCGCGACCGAGCGCGTGTCCGCGACCGCGAAGCAGACCGCAGTGTCGACGTCGTGATTGCATCCATCAGCCTGCTGTGCGACGCGGAGCGCAGTTTGGCGACAGAGTCTTCGCTGGTCGTTGCGGTCGCTGGCGTGGTGGTCGACGAGGCGCATCGCAGTCTGGGCGCGCGCGGCAACTCGCAGGCGCGTCTGTTCCGATCCTTCATGGCGCGCGCGCAGCCGCAGTTTGCGTGGCTGCTGTCGGGCACGTTCGCGCCCAATCGCGTCGAGGAGCTGCGCGCGTGCGCCGAGAGCGTGGGCATCGTGGTCAACGAACAGGCGCCCGACGCCTGGCGCGCGCACTTTCTGCGCCGCGACCTGGAAGACGCCGACTTTGTCGCGCACATGCCTCGTTTCGCGCGCTCCGTGGTCGAGATCGACCGCGGATCCGAAGGCGCCGCCGACGAGGCCGGCACCCGACGTCGCGCCGCCGTCGCGACCGCGCGCATCGAAAACGGGTTTCGCATCTCTGCGACGGTGATGGACAGCGCCGTGAAGAGCGAGAGCGAGAGCGAGCGCGTTCGAGTCCGCGTGCGCGACTCCGACATTGCGCTGCAGCCGGGCGCGCGCGTGCGCGTCTACGGACGCGCGGGGTCGGTCGCGGAGAACAGAGATGGTGAATTGACGATTGCTTTCGTTGACCGACAGGCGGCGGCGGCGGCGCCAGGAGACGTCGTCGAGATCGAGCGCGAGGTTCAGTCGGCGGAGCTGCGTCAGCCGCTGCACATGGAGCACGTCAACGCCATGTTTCGCGTCCCGCTGCTGCAGCGCACATTTGAGCGCGACTACATTCCGCTGCTGCAGCAGCGCAGCGCCGAGTATCCGCTCGGACGCGCCTGTCTCATCTTCTACGAGGCGCATTGCACGCGCGACTGCATCGTGGACGCGATCACGCGCGCCAACGAGCAGCAGCGGTCGCCGGCGGGCGCGTCGATCTCGTTTCAGTACATGGACGGCAACATTTCGGACGCGGATCGTCTGCGTTTTGACCGCGAGTTTCGCGCGTGCGAGCTGCAGGTGCTGCTGCTGTCGTACGAGCTGGGCGGCGTGGGTCTCAATTTTCAGCGCGCCGACCTCGTGCTGCTGGCGGACCCGGTCTGGAACTTTGCCCCCGTGGTGCAGGCGGAGCGGCGCTGCTGGCGCATTGGACAGCGACGCGACGTCGACGTGCACTTTCTCATTGCGCGCGGCGGCTTTGACAGCTACATGTACTCAAACGTCGCGCGCAAGCTGACTGACATGCAGACGGAAATTGCGCCCGACTCCTTCCGCTCGCTCAAGACGTTTCTCGACGGCGCCGACTTTGCGCAAGACGCGCAGCGATTCGCGCCCGTCACCGCCACCGGCGCCGGCGCGCAGACCGACGTGGTGGAAACGTTCACCGTGTTTGCCGACTTGCAGAGCGGCGACCGCCAGCTGCGCAACCTGTCGAGCGAGGCCGGCGCGCCCTCCATCAGCTCGGGCGCGCGCGTCGTCTGCGTCAGCGACCCCGGCGCGCTGCTCGACGACACCACGCTGCTGTCCACACACCTGTCCAGACGCCAAGCCACGCTGTCGCACGCCGCGCGCAAGACAGTGACCGGCGCACAGCTCGAAATGGTCGGCGTGGTCACTTACCAACGCGCTGGTGCTGGTGCTGCTGGTGCTGGTGCGCAAGAAGCAGAAGCCGCGCCGCCCAGAACACAACGCCGACGAACGGCGGCGGCGCAAGACGAAGAGCAGCAGAGTAGTGACGAAAACCCCGCCGAAGAACGCACCACGTTTGACCTGTCAAAGTGGAATCGCAAATAAATACAATTCTGTCTCTCGCTTTCGCTTTCTCTCCTTTCTACGACAGCGATGGCGACGCAATCGTCACGCGTCGGAGGTACTCGCTCGCGGCGCGCGCCGCCGTCAAGTCGCCGCGCCGCTGCGTCAGAAATGCGTGCAGTCGCGGCGCAAACGAGTACACTGCGCAGTTGAACTCGTCGTCGCGCGGAACCAGGTAGACCGCCGGCTCGCGCGCACCGATCGCGCGCGCCAGCGCCTGCTGGAGACGCAGCGTCGCGTCGCCGGGCACAATGACGGTCGCGCGCGCCATGCGCAGATCAATCTTGAGCGCGTCGTCAAAGTCGCTGGCGAAGTCGCCGCGCAGCCAGAGCGCCAGCGAGCCGAGCGCGCGAACGCCTTGCGCGCGGCGCGTAAACTCGCTCAGCGCGCGCAGACCCGTCTCGCCGTCCACCAGCAGCGCGCCGTCGGTTGCGTTTCCGTCCTCGTTCACGTGCCAGACGCTGCACGGCGGCAGCAGCGAGTGCGGCGTCGACAGATAGAGCTCAAAGTAGTAGCTCGGCGGCAGCGAAGACGCGCGCGACACCAGCGCCGTCTCTGAAATTTCGTCGCGCGACAGCACGCGCACGGGACCCGCGCACGGAGTCAGCGCGCGCGTCAGCTCGTGATTGTCGCTGCCGTCGCTCGCCTCCAGCTGCTGCTGCTGCATGACGATCTCGTAAAGCGCGCTGACCACGGTGACGAATTCACACATTGTAGAAAAAAAACGGACGTAGACTAGAACAAACGGATCGTAAACATGTCGTCGTCGCTGCTGCGTCGCGTCGAACCCGATTCTAGTTCGAGTTCGAGGAGTGTGCAGGACGTGCGCGCGTTCGTCGAGGCTCGCACGCGTCTGGCGGCGTCGGACGAGGCGTGCGCGGTGCTGGAGCGCGCCATGGCGGAGTCGGCGCGACGTCTGCTGGTGCGCGCGCACAAACTCGCGCTGCACGCCGGCAGCGAGGAGGTGAACGCGCGCGACCTTGTCGCCGCCGTGCGCTTTGAGCTGCCGACCGCCATCGCAGACGCCGCAGAAGCCAACATGGCGCTCGCGGTGCGGCGCGCGATCAAAGGGGCTGCCACGTGAAGAACGAGTGCGTCGCCGCGCCGTCAGGAAACGGAAAGTATTCCAGAAAGATGCGCGCGCTCGCCGCCAGATTTGAGTCGAGATCTACAGCATCTTCTGCGCGCTGCTCGGCGACGCCGATCAAACGAAACAGGCGCTCGTCGCCGCCGCTCGACAGCCTGCTCAACAGCGCGATCGGATGCGCGTGCGTCAACAAGTCGTCGCCCAGCGCGCAGACGGCGCGAAAGTGCGACACGCGCGCGCAGCTGGGCCGACTGTCCAGCGGCAGCGACGCGCGAATCTCGCTGCGCCGCGCGCGCGTCTCTAGCTCGTAGCCGCGCGGGCGCAGCTCGCTTTCGTAGACCGCGCGCCCCAGCTGAACGAGATCGCGCACACAGAATGCAGTCGACACAGACGCATCAGAGCAGCCAGGAGCTTCGATCGCCGCCGCGACGACAGGAACACCGTCGTCCACCAGTCTCTGGACGCGCGCGAGACCGTACAGCTGGTTGATTTCGATGACGCAGGACGACGAAGAGGCGCGCGTCATGGCGCTGATCGACAGCGGACTGATCAGCACGCGCTCGTCGCTGTACGCATCCATTAGCAGCTGAGCAGCTGCCCGCAGACGAGGACTGGGCGCGCGATGCATCCAGTCGGCGACGGAGTCGTTATTATGTTCGACGGCGTCTGGAAGATCGACAGAGCTGCGGCGCGCGTCCTGCAAAGAAGCGAGATAGGACTGCCAGTTCGCTGCGTAGCGCTTGACGCGCGCGTTCAACTCAATCTCGTCTTTCGTAACGCGCCGCATGTCGCAATTTGTCCTGAAGAACACTCTCACTTAGTCGGGTCACGACGTCTAGCGACGCGACGGCGGGCGGCGCGCGGCGACCACCGGCTTCTTGATGGTCGCAGCAGCAGCGCCAGCAGCAGGAGCCGCGTCGTCGTCGTCGTCGCTTGGGCACGCACGCGCGCGCGAACTGCGCGACGCCGACGCCGTCACCCACGACTTGACCGGCTTGCGGACCTGGACCTGAACGGGCACCGGCTGCTGCTCCTCTTCCTCCTCTTCCTCCTCTTCCTCTTCGTCCTCATCTTCGTCCTCGTCCTCTTCCTCGTCCTCGTCCTCGTCCTCGTCGTCGTCTTCATCCTCGTCCTCGTCCTCCTCCTCGTCCTCGTCCTCCTCCTCGTCCGCCGCGTGCGGGTCGATCGCGAGCAGCTCGTCGACGCACGCGGTCAAGTCGGGCACGGAGTCGCCGTCAATCGCCGCCAGCACGACCACGTCGCCCAGATCGATGGCGACGTTGACGTCGTCTGCGCGCGCGCACGCGGTCACCAGCGAAGGCGAGGCGGCGCCCAGCAGTGCGATCGACGCGTCCGCACGGTTCTGCTGCAGCAAAGCGCAGACGCGGCTGCCGGCGACGCCCAGCTGACCGCCGCCCGTCAAGTTGATGGTGAAGTAGGTCTCGCCCGACTCGGTCTCGTCGGACCCCAGCGCCTCCATGACGGCGCAGAACACGTCGTCCGCCGCCTTGGCGTCTGCAATCGCGCGCGTGTACATCAGACGACCCACCAGCAGGCTGATGGCGCCGCCGTCGTGGCGCGTAAAAACAGCCGACACCAGGTTCTTGCGCACGCGCAAGCCGCCCACGCACAGCAAGTTGCCGCTCTCCGACACAAAGTCGCTCACGTAGAACGACTCCTGCTCCTGCTGCTCCTGCTGATTCGCCGACGCCGACGCTGGCGCTGGCGCCGTCGCTGCGTCAACCGCTTGCAAAACTGCATCGACCTCTGCAGCGACTGCTGCGACTGCAGCAGAAGCACTCTCCAGCTGCTGAACCGAGGTCTCCGACGACTGCGACATGATCAAGAGTGTAAGCGAAATGCGCGGCGCGATCACAATTGTGAATGCTGTTTTTTGTGCGCGCGCGCGCGCGCGTGCACGATTTACGGTTACGAATTCGCGCAGTCGTATGCAAGTCAGTTCTAGAAGTGCGTTGAGTGAAGACGTTTTTTATCGTCGATCATGTTCGTCGAGTCGGAATGAGAGAATTGTAGTGTCGAAGACACGTGCAATTCTCGAGTGGAGGTCGACGTACTGAGCTGTTCCACAGTGATGTTGCAGAGCGCCGAGTATTGCATTCAAATATCGTCGGCATGCGCGCGCGCGACCGTGGAGCTCAGCGTCTGTTCAAGGTCGTGATCGTGGGCGAGACGGCGGTGGGCAAGAGCAGTCTGCTGCTGCGCTTTGCGGACGACGCCTTTACGCAGTCCTACATCAGCACGATCGGCGTCGACTTTCGTTTTCGCGCGCTGGACGTGGACGGCGTGCCGGTCAAGCTGCAGATGTGGGACACCGCGGGGCAGGAGCGCTTTCGCACGATCACGAGCGCCTACTACCGCGCCGCCGACGGCGTGGTGATCGTTTACGACGTGACCAGTCGGCGCTCGTTCGACGAGATCGGCGCCTGGATGGCGGAGCTGGTCAAGCACGACGCCGCGCGCCTGCCCGTCCTGCTGGTGGGCAACAAGAGCGACCGACGCGACCGCGCCGTCTCCGCCGACGAGGGGCGCGCGCTCGCCGCCAGCCTCAACATTCCGCTCTTCTCTGAAGCGAGCGCGAAAAGCGGCGACCAGGTCGAGGACGCATTCCGCAAGCTCTCCGCCGCCATGATCGCGCGCACCGACGCCTCCAACGCCAGCGTGAGCGGCGGCGCCGCCGCCGCCGTCCGCAACAACAACAACGCCGACGACGAGACGCGCTCAAACTGCTGCTGAAGACGCAATCGACTACTTCAACGCTTGTTTTTTTTTAACGACGCATCATAATCAAGTACTCATGACCGCTCGCATGTAGGAGCCGTTTTCGCTCGCGCTCGCGCTCGCGCGCCCGCCGATCAAGCCGCCAGCGACTGCCGCCAGGCGCGGGCGCAACAGCAGAAACAGCGCGTACGCGGCAATCGCCAGCGCCACAATCGCCACAACGATCGCAATGTCCGCGCGCCGCACGGCAGTCTTCACGTCACGCTCTCGCTTCTCATCATCCTTCTTGCTGTCGTTGTCGTCGTCGTCGCTCTGATCGCTCGCCGAACGCAGACCCGGCGCCGTTGACGCCGCAAAGTGGCGCGGCACCGGCGACGAGCTGATCGTCATCTGCTGCTGCTGCTGCTGCTGCAACTGATCTTCCTCATCATACTGATCATGCTGCTGCTGCTGCTGCTCGTCGTCGTCCTCAAAGTGCACCTGACGCTGGCGCTCTTGCATCGCCGCTTCAAATTCGTCAGCCTGCTCGCTCGTAAATAACTCGCGCGGTACCGCTGTCGACATTGATCTTTTTTTCTCGGTTTCCTTTTTATAGAGATCGCTTCGACAGCGCTTTAATCCTGTAATAACAAATCGTGAAGAGTTGAAGAGCACATTGCGCGCACTCTGAAACAGCTCCATGAACAGCAACAATCACTACGAACTGCTGGGCGTCAAGCGCACGGCGACCGCGCAAGAAATCGCCTCCGCTTTCCGAGAACGAGCTCGCAGCGCGCACCCCGACAAGGGCGGCGACCCCGCGCATTTCCTGCGTCTGAAGCACGCGCGCGAAGTGCTGTGCGACGCGCACAAGCGCGCGGCATACGACGCCGAACTCGCTGCTTCCTCTTCCGCTTCCTCTTCAGCGTCGTCGCCCTTTTCGTCCTCGTCTTCTTCATCTTCTACTTCTTCTTCTGGAGCTGCTGCTGCTGCTGCTGCTTCGCAGGACGAGCTGCCGCGCGCGCCCGACAACGTGGTCGCCATGCAGATCAGTCTGCAGGACGCGGTGCGCGGCGCGCAGCGGTCGCTCAACGTGAATCGTCGCGTACCGTGCTCGTCGTGCGCCGGCAGCGGCATGCGCGCCGACCTGACGCCGCAGCAGCGCGTCAATGCGCACCAGCCCTGCGGCGTCTGTCGCGGCGCGCGCATTGGACCCATGGGACCGTGCGGCGCCTGCGGCATGAGCGGCGTGCAGCTGTCGCCGTCGGCGCAGTGCGCAGCCTGCAGCGGCCGCCGCCTGAAACACGAGCACGCGACCGTGCCCTTCGAAATCCCGCGAGGCTGCGCCGACGGCGCGCGCATTCGACTGCGCGGACAGGCGGGCGCGCAGCCCGGTCAGCGCGCCGGCGACATCGTCATTCAGGTGCACGTGCAGGCGTCCGACGGCTTCGAGCTGCTGCACGCTCACCTCATTACCGACGTCAACATTTCTTTGCTGGAAGCGATCGCGGGCGGCGAGCGCGCGCTGCGCCATCCTGACGGCGGCGTCAAACGGCTGCGCTTCGACGGCGGCGTGCAGCCCGGCTCGTACATCGTGTTCCCGGGACTGGGACTGAACGAATTCGCCTCGCTCGCGCTGCGCGTCACAATCGCCATTCCGCGCCTGACGCCTTCCGCGGCCGCGGACGCGCGCGACGACCTCGCGCGCGCGCTGTCGGCGTGCTCCGAAGCTCACGCTCACGCGCGCGCGACGACCACGAGATCGGTGGACAGCAGCAGCGAACGATCCAGTCCGCTGCTCGCCGACGCCGCCGCGCCCGCCGGCGCCGCCTTCGTCGACCGACACTCCATCATGACAGAAGCCGACTTCGTGGAACGCGCGCGCGCCGACGAACAGCTGCACGCCGACGAAGAGGATGCGCAAGCGCACGCGCACGCGCACGCACACGCCGGCATGCAGCCCGGCAACGTGCAGTGCGCACAGAGCTGAGAGAAAAAAAATAGGGGAGGAATAAGAGAGATGTGAACAAAACAAAAAAAAAATACATCATCAACGCAGCGACAGCGAAACTGTAGATTGATCACTGTGCGCGCGCTTGCGCTTGCAGTTCGCGGTCAAGGAATGCTGATTGGCGAGCGGTTTTCAGAAGCGCGCGCGTGGCTGTCAGCGCATCTGTTGAGGGCGCGCGCCGCGTGCGTGGAATCGTTCGCGCTGACGTTTTCGATTCCCAACTATCCGTTTGCGCGCGAAGACCTCGCGGTCGGCAGCGGGCTGCTGCTGTACAATGCAGCGACCGCGCTGTGCATTGCGCAGACGCGCGGCGATTTGCGTTCAATTTTTGCGACGGTCGCGTTCGTTCTGCTGGCGTGCGAGGTGGTGTTTGCGATTGTTTACATTCGCATTCGCGCGCGGCGGGAGCTGATGTCGAGCTATCTGACGCTGAATCTTTGACGTTTTTACGCCACGACGTGGAAGCGCGCGTGGGCTTCGAGTTCGTCTGTGCAGACGTGCAGGAAGACGTGTTCCGAGCGGGAGACGAACTCGAGCAGCTGCTTGGTCTTTTCGTTGAGCTCGCCGTTCACGGTGGCGAGCAGAGCGTTCATGCGTCGTCCCTCGTCGGCGGCGACGGTGCGTCCGACGAAGACGTGGCCGGCGCAGGCGCGCGCGACGGGCAGCAGGCGTCCCAGGAAGAAGGGGCTGTCGTAGACGAAAATGACGCCGGCGCGACGCGCGCGGCAGTTGAGCAGCAGCGAGCGCAGCCAGGGCTGGCGGTCCACGGGCTCGTCCGAGTGAAACGCGTCCACCACCAGCAGAGAACCAGAACCGCCGTCGCTCGCTTCGTCGCGCGCCGCCTGCATCGCCTGCTGAGCGCCGTCCCACGTGTCCACGTGAACCACGCTCGCGCCCTGCACGCCGTTGTCGCCCAGCACGACCACGTGCGCCGCGCCGCTCGACGCCACCAGAGAAGACGCCAGCGAGCTCTTGCCCGCACCGCGCGCGCCAAACACCAGCGTCACGCCCACAAAGCTCCAGTGCGACTGCGCGCTAAACTCAGCAGGCGGCTCCGGCAGCTGCTGCTGCTGCTGCTGCTGCTGCT
>Ga0172373_10004426_pt1 | contig 19803 bp, 18 predicted proteins | sample Lak10m_2_FD_114546 | JGI IMG/M metagenome (GOLD analysis project Ga0172373, IMG submission 114546) | Freshwater microbial communities from Kabuno Bay, South-Kivu, Congo - kab_092012_10m | ecosystem: Environmental > Aquatic > Freshwater > Lake | place: Democratic Republic of the Congo...
CACCGTGAGTTGAGGTGTGGGAATCTCCGCAGACGACTGTCAGTCCAGGCATAGTTAGACCAAGCTGCGGTCCTACGACGTGGACGATGCCTTGGTTTTTATCTCCTAGGGAGTGCAGTCTTACCTCAAACTCGGCGCAGTTTTTTCTAAGTGCATCAACCTGTGTTCTTGAAGTCGGCTCTGCAATCGGCAGATGGATATCAAGTGTTGGAGTGTTGTGGTCTTCGGTGGCAATGGTTAGTTCCCGGCGACGAATTGGACGATTCGCCAATCGCAAGCCGTCAAATGCCTGCGGACTTGTCACCTCATGAATTAGGTGCAGATCAATGTAGAGAAGATCTGGAGCGCCATTCTCTCCCTTCAACACGACGTGGTCATTCCAGAGCTTTTCGGCCAGAGTCAGTGGCTTACTTGTCATTAGATTCACCTCGCGAGTGCGTAAAAGTCAAGTTTAGAGCAAGCACTAGATTGGACGGGTGATAGATATCACCACCGCAAATCTGGCGAAAATACAGGCAAAGACTGTAAGAACGCTTGCTCTTGGGCAGGCTCTCGGTGGTTTTGGTTTCGGTTCGACACTCTCGGTTGGCGCGATTATGGCCACCGAACTTTCTGGCAGCGCTGCCTTCTCTGGCGCTGCAGCCACGCTAAGCACACTTGGATCAGCAATCGCAGCGATTCCCTTGGCAAACGTTGCTGCTAGGCGCGGCAGAAGACATGCACTAGGACTCGGTGCTGGTCTAGCGATATTTGGCGCAATTGGAATGATCACAGCTGCTGCTCTTCGTTCATTTCCGATTGAACTGATCGCGCTGTTCTTTTTAGGCTCCGCCAACGCCGTTTCGCTCCAGGCACGATTCGCTGCCGCGGATATTCCAACTGACAGGCCAAAAGCAAAAGACATTTCAATCGTGGTATGGGCGACCACATTTGGTGCAGTTATCGGTCCCAACCTAATCGCACCAGGCGAAGGACTTGGTGTGACGCTTGGCCTACCTCACCTTGCCGGACCCTTTCTTCTCACCATCCTCGCCCAAACGCTGTCAACTTCTGTTTTCTGGTTTGGCCTGAAACCGGATCCACTGCTACTGGCCCAGCTAGTCGATAGCGAAAAACAGACCGTAGTTAGCAGAAAATTCCGAGAAGCAATTCCGATCATCAGACAAAAGCCGATCGCTGCTTTTGCGGTTGTCAGCATTGCTCTAAGTCACATGGTCATGGTGTCTGTGATGTCGATGACTCCCGCCCACCTCAGCACTACTGGACACTCTCTTTCCGATGTAGGTTTCACGATTTCACTTCACGTCGCAGGCATGTATGCACTATCTCCTATCTTCGGACTTATCAGCGATAGGTTTGGCGCTAGAAAGACAATCATCCTCGGCCAGCTAATTCTGCTTCTATCGCTAGCAGTCTCTGGCTTTGGTGCAAACAATTTTTCAATGGTGGTGCTGGGGCTCTTTCTTCTTGGCTTAGGTTGGTCGTCTGCGACGGTTGCAGGAAGTGCACTACTGAGTGAGTCACTCGAGATTTCCGAAAAACCAGTTGTTCAAGGATTGAGTGACTCGCTGATGAACCTCTCAGGAGCGTTCGGAGGCGCTGTATCGGGAACAATCTTGATTCTCTTTGGCTTTGCCGGTCTGAATGCTGCCGCGCTCCTGCCAGTGGTGCTGATTGTGTTTGCGACCGCCTACTCAAGAAGGTGGCAGTAAAAGAGAAAATCCCGCTCCCGAGATTTTGTCATCAAGAGCGAGATTTTTGACCCCAGGGGGATTTGAACCAGTCGCGCAGACAGCGCAACCTGCAAAAACTCACCGACGGTAGAGTCAACGTTCTTGTCGCTACCGATGTTGCTGCCAGAGGCATTCACGTGAACGACATTGATTTGGTGATTCACGCTGGCCAGCCTGAAGAACACAAAACCTACATTCACCGCAGTGGTCGAACAGGCCGCGCCGGCTCCACCGGAACCGTTGTGACGTTGACCACTAAGGGCCGGGAAAACCAGCTCAACGCTTTGTTAAACCGCGCTGGTGTCGGGGCAGACAGGTTCGTCGCACACGACGGTGCGAAGAACCTGCCCACCCTGACAAAACCCCTGCAGGTGTCAGAGGGCGTCTAGCCGGGTGACACCTGGATGAGTGCGAAACTCTCCGGGGGAACAACCACGTGAATCTGTGTGGTGCCGGGTGCGGCATCGTGGCCAGTGACCTCGCCTCGAAGCGCGGTAACTGTCACAGACTCGGATAGGGCATCTTTCGGGATAGAGACAGTGACGTGTCTTGGCCACCTGGCATCACCCACCATGCCTGATTCGACGTTGCCGAGAAGAACCATGATGCCTTTAGAGTTTCGCCAGCTTTGGAACACGACAGGCTCGTGTGAGGGAACCCTCTGAATGGAGGGTTCTCCCACTTCACTCACCAGTGTGTTGGCGAAGGCTGCAGCTTCTTGCCAGACGTCAAACCCGCCCCAACGGATAACATCCAAGTTTTGGGATTCCTGTTCTGACGCTTCAGGGGTTTGCCACCACCCCACGCCACCGTTTCTGACAATCACCGGCTCACCGTCACGCAGGGCAAAGATTTTCTCCCCCTGCGCTTCCACGTGAGGGCGGTGGGGGAAATGCACCACATGCCACCCGCCAGGTCGACCTTCGCGGTTGTCATACACACCGAAGTGTTCCTCATGCCAGTCACTGCCTGAGTTGACACCAGCCTGGCTGAGGGCCTCACCGGCGATCATGTCGGTGCGGCCGGTGAGCACCACTTTCGACCCCGAGTCAGCAATTGTGGTGAGGGCAGCCACCTGGTCTGGTTGAACACCCGGCCACATGTATGCGCCCGTGGGTAGTTTTTCAAGCCATTCCGCTCTCGTCACTGGACCGACCGGGCTTCCCCATTTAGACGCCATTGCTAAATGGTCTTCCCAGATCATTTGCATGTTTTCTGTCGGGTGGTCAGACATGACCTTCTCCAGGGCTGGTCGGTTGTGTACTAAGCGGAGCCCGAAGCTTTCTGTCACATCTGACGCACTTGTCACCGCGTCACTAATGGCACCGGACAGCCACGACACGTCACCTTCAGACAGCAGTTCACCGTGAGGGTTGTTCATCCAGGAGATGTAGAAGCCGTCAGACATTTTGAGACCCTCCGGAGTGAGGGTGCCGGCGTGGGCAAATGCCCACACGGCCCACTCCAGTTTCTCTGGGGTGCGGTGAAGCGTATCCCAGGGCTCCCAGCCGTCCCAGGTTTCAATGAGCGGCAAATGTTTGGTCGTGCTCACTGAATCGTCTCGGAGGATAGCCGCGTGAGACAGAAGGTTGTGTAGTTGGAAGGTCCACGCGAGTGTTTGGCTGGGCCACCAGTCTTGCCACGCCCCACCCCAAGTTTGGTCGACAAACGCGTCAACACAGCCGGTGGCAGCCAACTGCTCCAAATCAACGCAGCCAATCAGCCGCTCCACGTTGCTTCCGACCGCTGACGAGTAGAAAAAAAGCAGGGTGTCGGGGGCGTGGTCTTTCACCGCCCTTGCGAGCCTCACCAAAGCATCCGTCCATGTTTGGTTTTCTGCTGGGTTGTCTGAGGCTCGCTGGCCGTAGTAGCCATAGCGGCGATAAATCAGTGGGCCAAACCAGCCGTCTCGAAGGTGTAGGACGTCTGCGCCAAGAAACTCGGACAGGTGCGCCCACTGTTTGGCCAACACATCCCCAACAAACTCCCCTACCGGGATACCGTCCGGGTACGAGGCGTATCGGTGGTGGTCTTTGGTGAGGGGAACCCTCGGGTCAAGGTCGGCGCCTGGGATGATTGTCACCCGGACGTCGTAGAGCTCAGGGTGGCGCCTGCGCCACTCACTGGTGATGTCGTAGTAGGCGCCGGTGTCTTCGGGCAAAACAAACTCTCCCCAACCGACCACCATGATGCCGATTTTTGCGTCGCTGACTCCGACCTCAGCGAAAGCACGCTTCAGTTCCTCAAAACACCACTTGAGGTCGTTGTAACTGAGCTTTGAGAGCCTCTCCCAACGTTTTGCTTCCAGTGGAAGTTTTTGCTCGGCATCCCCCGACCACAAAAACACGACGTCGGTAATCCAGCCGACGTTGATGATGACCCCCCGCTCAGCAACCCCACTTCCCAGCAGGGGGGCAACCCTTTTGGTAAAAAGCGGAATGTTTTTTGCCGGGTCGCCCTCATAGAACCAGTCCAAGTCAACTTCTAACCAACGGTCACTCATTTGGTATCGGGGGGACACTGTATTTTCCTTTCGTTGCATTGTGTAGAAGAATGTTGGCGTGCGAACCTATCCAGAGCGCGGCGTCCACGGCGAAATCGTGCACACGCTCGGCTTCCAGATTGTGGCCGGCCTGCTGACACCTGGAACAGCTCTCGTCCCGGAACATGTTGGTGAAAAATTCCATGCCTCCCGCACGGTGGTGCGGGAAGCATTCAAAGTGTTAGCCAGCAAAGGTTTGGTCGACTCGGTGCAAAGACGGGGAACCTTTGTTACCCCGTCACAGTCGTGGAACCGACTCGACCCGGATGTGTTGAACTGGCATTTTGATTCAGCACCCGGCTCGTCAACGCTGGAGAGCGTGTCTGAGGTGCGGCTTGCGATGGAGCCTTTCGCTGCCAGCCTCGCCGCGACGCGGCGAGACGACGACGATATTGAGCGAATGGGCGATGCACTGATGTTAATGGCCCAGGCAGTCCGCAAAGACTCTCTTGACCCCGACCTGTTTACCGACGCCGACCTCCAATTCCACCGAGCACTGTTTGACTCGACAAAAAACGAAATCTTGACCGGCTTCTTCCATGTCATGCAGTCAGGCCTTGCCACCAGGGACCGCATGGTGCACTCGCAGCGTAAATTCACGGAAGAAAACGTGCGAGAACACCGCCGCGTGTTAGACGCCATCATTGCCCGGGAATCCGACCAGGCAGAAAAACACATGCGCCAACTCATCCTTGCTGCTGCCTCCGAGCAGCAGGGTGCTGTCACCGAGTAACCCCTAGCCACAGCGAACCACCATCTGCCACGACACGCTCTCGCCGCGGCGCACATAGCGGGCTGTGCCATTGTCGATGGCTATGTTCAGGTCGTCGAACCAGCCAATGGCGGGTTCTAAGGCGATTGTCGGTGTAGGCGAATAGTGGCCATTGTCTGCCCACACGCCTAAGTGTCTCACCGCGGAACCCTTCTCCCAACCAAGATCTATGAATCTTCCGTCAGCATGGGTCAGCCTGGCACCAGTTACGTCTGTGGCCATTTCAGACCACCACTTTCCACTACCCCCCGCCGGAATCACCGCAAGCGGTTTGTCTGGCAGGTCAGAGGGGGTGGCGGGGCTGGGGTCAGTGCGAAGCCAGGTGTTGTTGGGGGTGACGTCGATGCGGGTGTTTTCATCGGCTCGAAAAAGGGGATGCCCCGCCCACAAAAACGGCACCGGGGTGTCCGATTCGGATACCACGCTGTATGTCATTGTCATCAGCGGCTCTGTGGGGTGCAGTTCGAGTGTTCGCTCGAGTCGAAGACCCGTCGAGGGCGACACAGCTGCCGCTTCCAGGCGGTGTTCGCTCTGCTCGATGCCCTCCCACGACACACACCACACATCGCCGTGGTCCGGTAGCCCCTCCCCCACGATGGTGGGGAGCATGTCATCCCACCCCGCAAACCCACTGGTGGCAAAGTCACCACACACCCGGGGACCCGGGTGGTCTGTGGTGACTAACCACTGGGTCCCGTGGCGACGGTCAACAAGTGACGTCAGTGCCCCGCCTTGTGTGAGATCGACTACGACCTCAAGGGTTTCTGAGCGAAGGCGGGTGACCATGTCGTGGTTAGCGTGTTTCTCTCACTGCTAGAAACCCGCCGTCTAAGACAATTTCGGTGCCGGTTAGAAAATCTGACTGGTCACTGGCCAAAAAACCCACCAGGTGTGCCACATCTTCCGGCGAGCCCATCCGGCCAAGAGCCGTCTGGCTAGCCGCTGTCGCCACATCCTCCGGTGACGCGTCTTTCCAGACAGGGGTCAACACCGGACCCAACACAATCGAGTTCACTCTCGCAGCTGGCCCCCATTCGACAGATAGCTGGCGGGCAAGCGCATTAAGGCCCCCCTTAGACGCTGCGTAGGCGCTGTGTCCGGGGACACCAATATGAGAGTGCACCGACGAAATAAACACCACCCTCAGGGGGTCTGTCACCGTATCTGTTCCCAACGCGTGAAACATGGTGTGAACAGATGACAGGTTGACCGCAATTTGGTGAGCCCAGCTATCTGGAGTCATCGAGGCGTGCGGGGAGCGGTCCAGGGTGTAAGCAGTGTGAACAATCACACCCACGGGCTCGGATTCTGACACCACCGTGTCTCGCACAATTTGCCAGGTGGCAGGGTCTTCGATGGGGCCGTCGATGTGACGCCCGATGTGACCGGCAGCGGCCGGCACCCGGTCAACAGTCAGCGGGGAAAAACCCGCCTCAGACAGTTTTTTAGCCACTGCCTGACCTATGGCTCCTGCACCACCGGTAATCACCGCAGTCGTAGACATGGTTACTCCTCCTCACAGAGGGCCAAGACGGCTGGCCCCTGCCCCCAGGGAACCATAAAACCGGTGGGAACCCAGTCGTAGTGGGAGGGTTCGGTGCAGGCCATAACCGCTGCTGACACACCGGTCAGCACACCGGAGTCGTCAAGGGCGCCGTGGACGGCCTGGAGGGCCAGGTCACGGGAGTGTTCAATGTCTTCCCCTGAGACAATGCCCATCCGAAGCGCCCGGGTAAACCCGGCGGCCATAAATGCCGCCGTTGACGACTCGTGGCTGGGGGTTTCGGAGAGGATCCTGGCCGGCCAATGCCCGTCTGGCTGCTGACTGGCCACCATCGCGCGAATAAGGTCACTGACGGCCGTAGTCAACACCTGCCACTGGGCCTCAAAGTCTTGCCTGTCGGCTGCGATCGTTTCTAAGACATCGAGCATTCCGAGCAACGCCCAGCCTTGCCCCCTGCCCCACCGGGGGCCATAACGCTCGGGGGTGTCGGCGAGGACAAAGTGCCAGAAGAAGCCGTCGTCATCTTGCAACACCTCAACGAAGGTGGTGGCCTGGTTCACCCCGGTTGCCACCAAGTCACGGTCACCGGTGAGAGTCCCCAACGCACTCAAAAACGGCGGGTCGAAGTGTAAGCAGTCGATGAATGACCCCGCTGGGGGGTTCGCCAACAGTCTCGCGCCCCGATGGTCAAGCCGTGTGGGCCCGTAGGGGGCGCGAAGTGGTGACGATTCCCATGTTTCAAACAGGCCGTAAAGTGTGGGCCTGGACACCAAATACTCCGCGAGTCTGGTGAGCTGTGTGACTAGGTCGTCGTCGCCTGTCTTTTCTGCCACGTGGACAGCGGCAAAACCGGGGGCGGTGTGGTCCAGGCGGACAAACGGTTCCGCCCTCGCCGCCCAGCCCCTCAGCCAGCCGTGGGCGAACTCGAGGTATCGGGCGGTGTCTAATACTTCGCTTGCTCGAACCATTGCTTCAAAAGCAACCGATTCACCAAAATTCCACGTTTCATAGCGGGTAGAAAACAGGGTGTTGGCGACAGTTTCTAACCGGGCAGTGTCTTTCACATCCCACTCTCTTTCTTCCACGATGTTGTCACACCGTCACCGCTTCTGGTGATGAGGCCCTCCGCTTCTAGGCGTTCAAGGTGACCAATAACTGGTTGTCCGAGAGCGGTGAGCGCTGTTGGCTTTGGCCACTGGCCAATAGCGTCATCGACGGCTCGAATAATGTCTGCGATAGGCATTGGCTCTCCCCCGACCACCTGTTCGCAGGTTTCTTCCAGCGCATCGGCGAAGCTGGCGCTTAGCTGCAAGAACTTAGCAACGTCGCTGCCGTGAAACTCGCCGTAGTGGGCGGTCAGCAGTGTCTCTGGTGCTAAGTCGGCAACGGTATCGATAGTGGCGAGGTAGTCGTCGACGAAACGGTAGGTGGGAGGAAATGAGGGTGTGCCATCGGCAAACGGCACACTATCGCCCAAAATGGCGTCACTGATTGCCAGAGTGCGTAAGTGTTCAACCCAGACTCCTAAGTGCCCCCGAGAGTGGCCTGGTAGGTGAAGAAGCACCACCTCAGATGATCCGATGGCGAGCGGTGTGTTACCGTCGACTGTCTGGGTGAGAACGACCGCTGCCCCGTTGTCGACAAGCCACGCTTTGGCGTCATCGGTTTCTGGACACCCCAGTGCGGCAAGTTCGTCTCCGCGTTCTTGGAAAAACGTGTCAACGTGTTCCATCAGGGGAGCATCCAAAACGTGAGCAATACGTTTGGCGAGTGGGGCGAGTCGTGTCAGGTCGGCGAGCCCCCCGAAGTGGTCAACGTCGGGGTGGCTTGCCACCACCCAGTCAATGGTGTCTGGTGAGTATCCGAGGCGACCAAGTTCAGGGAGGATGTGGTTTTCCATGTCGCCTCGACACCCCGCATCGAATAGCCCCACATGGCCGTCAGAGATGAAGGCAAAAACGGTTGACACCCTCTGCCCGAGGCGAAAGGTGATGGGGACAATCTCCATGACTAGTTGCCGGTGAAGCGAGGGGGTCTTTTTTCAGCAAAAGCTTGCTGCCCCTCTTTGGCGTCATCGGTCATCATCAGGTAGCTGAACGAATCGTTTTCGACAAGCAGCGCAACATCCAGCGGGATGTTGTGAGCGGCTCGAATCATGAACTTTGTCTTCTGGGTGGCGATGGGAGATTTCTCGGCAATGTTGTTTGCGAGCGCTAACGCTTCAGAAAACACTTGCTCGCTTGGAACCAACTGTTGAACAAGGCCAATTCGTAAGGCTTCTTCACCGTCAATACGTGACCCGGTGAGTAGAAGTCTGGATGCTTGGCCGGAGCCGATCAGGTGGGTGAGGAGCTGGGTGGCGCCGGATCCCCCATGCCACCCCAAGTTGATTTCACCGGCAGCAAACTGTGAGGTGGGGGAGGCGATGCGAACATCCGCACCGCAGGCCATTTCTAGCCCGCCGCCAATGCAGTAGCCGTCAATAGAGGCGATGACGGGTTTACGTATTTTCCAGATGGCTCGGGCATAGTCGCGGTTTTCATCAAACCGGTTGCGGTATCGCCAGTTGCCGCCGTATTTGTCCAAATCGGTGATGTCGCTCCCGGCGGAAAAGGCTCGGCCGCCTTCGCCGCGGAGGACGACGGCGCGTATCTCATTGTCGTTGTTGATGTCGTAGACGAGTCGGTTGAGTTCTTCATCCATGGCGACCGTCATGGCGTTGAGCTTGTCGGGACGGTTGAGTCGAAGAATCCCGACATGGCCGTCGACGGTGAGGGTGATGAGGTCGCTTGCAGGTGTGTCACTCATGGTGGTCATGCCTTCCTGGTCACACCTTCACTTATTAGTGTGTCGATGGCTTCTTGTGTGAAACCAATTTCTTGCAGAATGTCTACAGTGTCTGCTCCCAGTCGGGGAGCACTGCGGTTAATGGGGGGTCTTGTGCCATTGACGCGGATGGGAACAGACACGGTGGATACTTTTTCGCCGTGGCCTGGTTGGGTGGTGAAGAGATCAGCGTCTTTGACGTGAGGTTCTTCCAGCAGGTCGTCATAGTCATACACGGGCCCCGCCCACACACCGTGGTTGTCGGCTAAGTCAATCCAATAGTTGGTGGGGTGGTCAACGAAGGCGTTTTCGATGTGCCGGTAAATCTCGTCTCGTTTTTCCATGCCGTCGTTGTAGTTGGTGAGAGAGCGTAACCAGTCATCATCCAACATGTCACCCAAGGCCGGCAGGGGCGACATCGCAAGTGTCAGCCAGCCGTCACTTGTCCGGTATACACCGTAGGGGCCAGGGATGGAGGCGTGTGCGGTCGGTGTTTGGGACCGCTCCGGTTTGACACCCCGGTTCAAATAGGTGACCAGTTCTTGAAGTTGGGCGTCTAACACGACCGCCAACATGTCAATGTCGACGTGTGAACCGTGTCCGGTTTCTCGCCGCTGGTTGATGGCGGCAAGAATTCCAATGACGGCCTGGTATCCGGTCATCGCGTCAGCCGCCCAGAGCGCTCCCGCAACCGGTGCTTCACCACGGACGCCGACGCTGAACATGGAGCCAGAGTATCCCTGAACGATGAGGTCTTGGCCGGGCCGTGACGATAACCGGCCCTGCGGGCCGTATCCACTGATGGAGCAGTAGACAATGCCGTGGTTGATGGCTTTCAAGTCGTCGTATCCGATACCTAAACGCTCTGCGACTCCGTATCGGAAGTTTTGGATGACCACGTCAGCTGTTTTGGCCAACTGGTGAAAAGCCTCCACTCCCCGGGGGTCTTTCAGGTTCAGTGGCAGACTTCTTTTGTTGCGGTTTACCGCTTGAAAGGTGGTCATCTCCCCATCATGAGTCAAATCTCCGAAGCCGTGGGTGCGATTGAATTCTCCAGAACCTGGCGGCTCAATTTTGATGACGTCTGCGCCCAGATCGCCGAGTCGTGTTGCGGCGAGGGGGCCAGCGAGCATTTGGGTGACGTCGAGTACCCGCAGTCCGTGGAGCGGTTGGAGAGGATTCACCGGTTTTCCTTCACAAATAGATACTACTTATTGGGAAATGATAAACCAGATATCGATTTCGTCAATATCCACGGAAAACCGGGGTAAAGTTTTGATAACGGTAAGATGTTGCGATTGCGCCCGGAGACTTTTCCTTCTATGGTGCTACTTAAATCCTATTTATTAGGATTCCTCACGAGAAAGGACAATGATGTCGCGTACTTCTACGGACACCGTCAGCACTCGCGTGAAGCCGCTCGCCGGCCTTCTCGCTGTGCTCGCTAGTTCCGCTCTGGTGGCGGGTTGCGCCACGGCCTCAACCGATGCCCCCGCACCGACCACCGCTGGCGGAACCGACTGCGTTGCTAATGGCATTAGCGTGCAGAACTGGAACGTCGGTGAAGCCGGCGCTGATGACCCCATGTTGGCTGTGGCCGCCCTCTACGAGGAGACCACTGGCAACACCGTGACAGTGAACACTGTCAACGTTGAGGTCTTCCGCAGCCAGCTGCCGACCTACCTCACCAGCAACAACCCGCCGGACGTCCTCAAGTGGCTCGCCGGCTCCACCACAGCGGGATTCGCCGAAGCTGGACAGCTTCTCGACATCTCCGACGTGTGGGCGGAAAGCCTTGGGGACCTCCCCGAAGGTCTGAAAGCACTGTCCACCGACACGCGGGGCGCCCAGTACTTCGTCCCCACGAACTACTACTGGTGGGCAATCTTCTACCGTCCGTCACTGTTTGCCGACAACGGCTATTCAGTTCCTGAGACCTGGGACGAGTTCATTGCTCTCGCCGAGCAGATGGAATCAGACGGACTCATTCCTGTCGGAATTGGAACCAGCGGTGCAGAGTGGGTGGCAACCTCATGGTTTGACTACCTGAACCTGCGTATCAACGGACCCGACTTCCACCGCGCTCTGCTTCGCGGCGAGCACGACTGGAACGGACCCGAAGTTCGTGCTGTGTTCGAGAAGTTCGCCGAAATCCAGCCCTACATTGACCCGAACAGCTCGGGCCAAGAATGGCAAGCTGGTTTGGAGAAGTTCTTCAACAAGCAGGCCGGTATGACCCTCATTGGTGGGTTCTTGCCGGTTCCTGACTCTGTAGGAGACGACATCGACTTCTTCTCCTTCCCCACCATCGACCCGAGCATTCCGCGGGTCGAAGAAGCACCGACTGACGGTTTCTTCTCCCCAGCAACCACCTCGAACCCTGAGTGTGCCAAGCAGTTCCTGGCATTCCTCGGAACCAACGAGGCTCAGGCTCTGCTGAGGCAGGGTGCGAACATTGCCACGAACCTGACCTTCCCCGAGTCGGAATACTCCGACCTGGTGAAGAAGGGCCGTGACCTGCTCGCTGCTGCTGCTGACATCACCCAGTTCTACGACCGCGACTCCTCCCAGGCTCTGGGTAACGCTGCCAACGCAGCGAACGCCCGCTTCATTGCCCAGGGACCGCGAGTACTGGACCAAATCCTCAACGAATGGGATTCTTCGTCTAAGAAGATCATCGAAGAGCAGGGTCTCGACTAAATAAACGAAAAGGGGTTGTGATGCGCTTATTCCTCCGAGACCGCATCGCAGCAATACTGATGCTCGGTGTGCCCTTGGCACTCGTGCTCAGCTGGGTGATGTGGCCGGCTTTGCAGAGCATCTATATTTCGACGCTCCGCTGGAGTGGGACATCACAACCCCAATTCGTTGGACTGGAAAACTACGAGCGAATAATCGACGACCCGATGTTCCAAACTGCTTTGGAAAACAACATCAAATGGCTCGTCGTATTCGGTCTGTTGTCCATTGTCGGCGGTCTGCTCGTGGCACTCGTTGTTCACGAGCAGATTGCCGGCTGGAAGTTTTACCGCAGCGCATTTTTTGCGCCCATAGCTATCTCTTTTGTTGTCACCGGTTTCATCTGGAAGTGGATGTTCGCCCCCACCGGTGTTATCAATGCCGGGTTTGAATCCATTGGTGCCACGGGGCTCACCGCAAACTGGATCGGCGACCCCGACATTGCCCTCTGGTCAATCATCATTGCCGCCACCTGGCGCCAAATCGGCTACATCATGATCCTGTTTTTGGCCGGGCTCAAAGCCGTCGACTATTTCACCATTGAAGCCGCCACCGTGGACGGCGCCGGCTACGGGCGACGCCTCTGGTATGTGGTGTTGCCCGCCCTTGGCCCCTCCACCACCACGGTGATTGCCGTGACCGTTATTGACTCACTCCGCACCTTCGACATCATCTGGACCATGACACAGGGCGGACCCTTCAACTCCACCCAAGTGCTCTCCACGTTGATGTGGCGGGAGGCGTTTGGAAACTACAACCTCGGATACGCGTCCGCGATTGCGGTCATCATCCTGCTTCTCACCCTCGGTTTTGTCATCATCTACTTGCTCCGCGCAATCCCGAAGGAGGCACGATGACTGGCGTGCGTGTGACACACATCCCCGAGCGGAAGAAAAGCTTGCCGCTGGGAACACGAATCACCCGACTCGTCCTCGTTGTGCTGTTGGCGTTTTTATCCGCAGCGTGGATTGTTCCCGTGATGGCGGCCGTCCTAACTTCGCTGCGGTCGTTTGACGGCATTCTCACCTCCGGGTTTATGTCTCTTGAGGGCGGGTTAAGTTTTGACAACTATGTTCGCGCCTGGCAAAGCGGTGGCGGGACGTATCTGTGGAACTCGATGGTGATCACCATTCCCGCCCTGTTTATCCTGCTGTTTTTGGCATCCATGGCCGGTTTTGTGTTGAGCCGATTCGACATCCCGTTTGCTAGAGGCATCATGTTGTTCATGCTGGCGGGGAACCTGCTGCCGCAGCAGATTCTGCTCATCCCCTACAACCGGATGGCAGAAAACTTGGGCATCTTTGACACCCACTTCGCCGTTATCCTCGCCCACATTGGGTTCCAAATGGGGTTCTTCACCTTCATCACCTACAACTTCATTAGGCAACTCCCCAACGAACTGTTTGAAGCGGCCAGAGTTGATGGTTGTGACATGTTCACCATGTGGTGGCGGGTGTTGTTGCCGGTTCTTCGACCCCCGCTTGCAGCACTGGGAACCCTCGGGTTTGCGTGGATCTTCAACGACCTGCTGTTTGCTCTGGCACTGATTAGGTCAACCGACCAAATGCCCGTCACTGTCGGGTTGTTGTCCCTGCAGGGACAATTTGTCACCGACTACACCGTGTTGAGTGCGAGCGCCATCATTACTGCCATTCCGACCATTTTCTTGTTTATTGTGTTGCAACGGCAGTTTGTATCAGGCCTCACGTTGGGAAGTGTCAAATAGGTGGATCGCTCCATCGAAATCGACTGCGATGTTTTTGGTCCCCCCTTCAGTGACGAAAACATAGCCCACACGCTTCGCGAGTTGGCGCCCCTGTGGCAGGGGGCACAAGCAGACGGTGACATCAGAGGCCTGGTCATCAACTTTGGCTGGCTGATGGACATTGTCACCATCTGGACAGGTGACCCCAACCAGCACTTGCCCATTGATTCCCACCGGCTTACTGCCTGGTCGAGCCTGACCTACCGTGACCTTGCCACCCTCATTGACTCCGTGTCGACCCGGGCGCGGCAGCTCGGGTTCGGTGACATTCGGGTGGGGCCGATGATGCTGGGAATTGGCGAATTCCGCACCGAAATTGTGAAACCCCCGTCGGAAAGCAGCGACGAAGAACACCAGGGCGCGATTTACCAAGAAAAAAGTGTTTGGTTAGACCGACACCCAGAACTCTTCCCCTTCGACATCGCCCTCACCCTCCACGGCCCAGGCATTGACTTCACACAGCCCCTGACGGCTGACTCGTGGACATACGCTGCCTACCCAAACGGCATCCCCGAGGGGATGATGTTTGCCGAGTTTTTTGCCGCCCAATGGGCGCATTTAGCGTCATACGTAGGGTTTAGCCTGCTACACCTTCGAGACGAATTCACCTCGCCCATCCACTCAGGTCGGGTCAGCTTCACCGGTGACGCCACCCCCGCCACCCCCGCTGAGATTGCCGAATGGTCAGACCACCTGATTGGTGTGTTGACCGCCATCAAAACCCAATCACCGGAAACTTTTTTGATAATCTACTCCACCGGGCTATCGCCCGCCGTCGAGCGGGCGTATGCCCGGGTGGATATTTCTCGAGTGGTGGCAGAAAGCCCGGTGGATGCGTGGATTGAGCAAACCTGGGGTGGTGCGTGGCAAGACTGGTGGGATGCGGGATTACAGGGATGGACGTTCCAATACGCCCACCTTCTCTCCCGACTGGCTCAAATACACGACGCTAATGCGCGCAGAACCCACCCCCCGTTGCGGCACTATCGCCTGATTCAGCTTCTTGACGGGTGGGAACCTTACGACACCTTCCACGACTATCAAGACAAACTCCGCTGGGGTATTTGGGCATTCACCCACGCGGCCATCACCGACCCCGTGTCCGCCACACTTCAGCGCACGTCAGGGTCGTATTTGGCGTTTGCCAACAACTCCCGGGCAGAACTTCTCACCACTGAAGAAATCGCGTGGGTGGCGGGGGAAGTAGACGCCGCAGAAGACAGTGCGAAACGGATGACCACCACACGTGGTGTCAGTATCGAAGTTGGCCCCCACCCCGCAGACCCCAGCGCAGCACCATTGGTGTGGATGGAGGAAATTGCCGGTTTCTTGATGAAATTCGGCATTCCGCTAGCCAACGCCCACCTGCGCCCCCGCGACACCCTCACACACCCCCGAATCGACTCAACAGCAAGTAGTTCCCCCGGTGACGCCGTCGCCGTCGTGGGCGCTGCTGAGGCTCTGCCTGATGCCCTCCAGGACATACTTGGCGTTCAAGCAGATAGCCCGCGCATTCCCCCCGGATACACGATCAGCCACCAGGCTGAGGCTGACCTTAGACAAACATTTTGGCCCTACTACCCGTCACATGTTCCCGTCAGAAACACTGGCAGTGAGGCGGTGTGGAGCAGGGAGAGCGCTCTGTCTAAGCAGGTGGGTGACACCTGGTGGTGGCTTCCCCCAGATATTGCCAACCCGAAAGATCGACGCCTGCCCCACTACCAAATTGGCGCCATCGAACCACACATCGTGTTGGCCAGGAAAATACTTGACCACCCAGCCAGCACCGCACTCACCCGCATCGCCCCAATGGGTGCCCACGAACCTGTGACGCTGTTGGCTTGGGAGGAACCAGGCCACCACCACGTGTTGCTCGGAAACGTCGAATCCGGGTGGATTGGTGATAGTCGATACCCGAGGCCCGTCACCGTCATCCTGCCCACCATCGCCGGCCGCTCGTGGGCGGACACCGCCCACACCGACCAAGGCGACAACGTTGCCATCGTTGACGGATCACTATCGGTCGTGGTTCCCCCCGAGTCTCTTCTTCGACTCTCCATTGAGTTCACTGATGACTGAGCCCACCACCCTTGTCGTTGACTGGGGAACAAGTTCTCTTCGGGCGTGGCGTGTTGATGCCCACACGGCGACAGAAGTGATCCGGGTCAACACCGGAGTAAAAGACCTCCCCGACCGAGAAGCCACCACACAGTTCCTCATCGACACCCTCACCCCACATGTTGACGGTGTTGACGCCATCGAGGGTGTCGGCATGATCTCATCGACGCTTGGAATCTGGGAAACGCCCTACGTAACCACCCCTGTCAGCCTCGACCAACTACTGTCTAGGCGCGTCGAATCAGACTGTGTCGTGTCTGACCCCACCGGCAATGCTGTGACCGTTCGGGTGGGTCCCGGTGTTCGCCACAGCGACGGCGATGTTATGCGTGGGGAAGAACTCCAAGCACTAGCAGCCACCAGTGACGGTGTCGTCGTGTGTCCAGGTTCACACTCTAAGTGGATTGAACTCACCGGCGGACACATCACCCGTTTTTCCACCTACCTCAGTGGCGAGCTATACGCGGCACTGTCTTCACAAACTGCGCTCACCGAGCCCATTAGTGGCGGGGAGCGCACCCACCCCGACTGGTTGCTGGGGTTTAGGCGTGGCCTGGAGAGTAACCCGGTGGAGTTTAGTCGTGCACTGTTTTTGGTGAGGGCTGGCTGGTTGGCTGACAAAAACCCCCACCAGGCGTCAGGTTTTCTCTCTGGCCTTATGCTGGGGATGGAGTGGAGTAACGGTCTTCGTGTTTACAGCCCGAGTGAGATTATTCTGATTGGACACAGCACCACCACAGAGGTGTATGCGCTGGCTTGCGACCACTTTGGAATTCCACACACCATTCACCCAGACCACGGTGTGACTACCCTTTTTCGACCACGTTCACCCTCGGAGGCTTCATGACCAACACCTTTCAGGACCATCTAGTGGCCCACCCCCACGTCGCCATTCTTCGAGGCCTCACCACCACCGATGCACACATGGTCACAGACACCCTGTTGGACGCCGGGTGGCGAACCCTCGAAGTGCCGCTGAACCGTCCAGGTGCCCTGGAGGCACTGGAAATGGTGGTTGGTCGCGCGTCTGGTTCCGGGGCGTTGATTGGTGCGGGAACTGTGACCACACTGGCCGAGTGTGACAGCGCTAAAGATGCCGGGGCAGAGTTTTTCCTCTCCCCCCACACCGACTACACGCTGACTACAGAACTCGTTAGCCGGGGCCTCCACTATATTCCCGGCTGCCAAACAGTGAGCGACATGTTTAGTTCGCTTCGTGCTGGGGCAACAACCCTGAAACTTTTCCCCTTCACCCACCTGGGTGCAGGGTTTGTGACGGCCGTTCGAGGCGTTATCCCTGCCGACATTCACCTGATGGCTGTTGGTGGGATCACTATCGACACCGTGGCTGACTCCATGCCGCCAGCCAACAGTGTTGGCGTGGGGTCGTCGCTGTATTCCCCGGGGATTGACCAGGAAACGCTTGCCGCCAGGGCATCACAGTGGCTGAATTCAACGAAGGGATAACCATGACCACCACACACCCCAGACACGTTGTCGTTGTCGGCTCCGCCGGTGACATTGGTGCCGCCATTGTTGACCATTTTCAGACACTCGGAGACCGGGTAGTCGGGTGGCAGCGCTCCGCACCCTCAGACAGCGCACTTGAGGTTGTTGCCGTCGATTTAGCCAACCCCGAGTCGATAGCGAACGCCGCCACCGACACACTGGGAAGGTTGGGGCGGATAGACGTCGTCGTGTATGCGGCAGGGTGGTTGCGGCTGGCTGATATTGATGACTTCGATGTTGAGACATGGGATGACATGTTCAACGTCAATGTTCGAGGGCTCTTCCTTGTGGCGAAGCACCTTGTTCGACCAGGGTCGGTGACAGCACTCATCCCCATCGGATCCGTCGCCGCACACGTGGGCGCAGACGAATCCTTCGCCTACACCGCCACCAAAGGCGGTGCGAGGTCACTGTCGATTGCCCTCGCCCAAGTTTTTGCCCCCGCCACCAGGGTGGTGGTGGTGAGCCCCGCCTGGGTGGATGGTGGCTTCACCGACCAGGTGAAAGCCGGGGTTGACTCCCCGTCCGAGATTGATGCACTCGCCCGGGAGGTTCACCTTGCCGGCCGGATGTGTACACCGAAAGAGGTTGCCCACGTGGTTGGCTTTGTTGCCTCCGAAGGAGCATCGTTTATGACCGGAACCGAAGTGTTTGTTGACGGCGGGTTCATGGTCAAGCGCTGACGATAGCGCTTACGCCGTTGTTTTTAGTGTCACCCGAAGACGGTATCGGCCGTCTTCGGTGACGTCGTGAAACCACATGCCTGGCGCAATATCGTTCAAGATGTGTGCTCCGAGGCCTGCCTCACCCGGGTCTGCTGATCCCACTGGTGCGCCAACGACTTCCACGAGAAGCCCTTCTGGGCGGTATCGGAAGAACACACCGACCTGTGTGGCGTTGCCGTGTCTGATGGCGTTATTGACTGCTTCGGTGACCACGGTGGTGACATCTGATTTGATGCGCTCAGGGATGTGCATGTCGTCGACGTTGGTGTCGATTCGGATGAGTGCCCGCCAGTTGTCTAAGAATTCTTTAATGTCGGGTGCAGAAGCGACGCGATGTTCTAACCCGTTGATGGATTGTCTAAGGCGAGACAACGCGTTCGCCACATCATACGGGTCAGCTTTTTCTAGTGCTGACCGTAATTCCATGGACAGTTGCAAAAACTGGCTCCGCAAGGGTCCGTGTAAGTAGACGCCAATTTTTTGGGCGAGAACAAACATTTCGCCGTGTGTGCGCAGTTGGGCCAACGAGCTATCCTCGACGCGTTTTTCCAACTGCGCCAACACTGCCTCACCGCTTTCACCCAAAGCAATCGGGAGACCAAAGAACAGGGAAAAAAACAGCGTCACCATACCCAGCCAGATCATGGACAAAACAAGAATGGGTGGCAGGGTCCACATCACGGCCACCACCCCCGGCCACAAAAACAACACCAAAAGGCCCGCCCCAAAACTCATCTGATTCCAGGGCGCTCCTGCCAGTGGTGCTGATTGTGTTTGCGACCGCCTAATCAAGAAGGTGGCAGTAAAAGAGAAAATCCCGCTCCCGAGATTTTGTCATCAAGAGCGAGATTTGTGACCCCAGGGGGATTTGAACCCCCGCTACTGCCGTGAGAGGGCAGCGTCCTAGGCCGCTAAACGATGGGGCCTAATTTGCAACTTAGAAATCATGCCACAGAAGCACCCAAGGGGCAATCTATCTGGACAGAAGGGATAGCCCACCTGGTGTCATTGTCGCTGAAAAGGGTGCAGGGCCGATGATTTCTCCATCACAGGAAATTGGAAAACCTTTGTTTTCAACACGAACCTGCTTTGCTTTGAAAATCTCAACCTCTGGGTACTTCACGTGTTCACCTGAATAGACCTTGGGGAAGATCTGCAGAAGCTTTGCTCTCGAAACCTCGTGCAAAATAAATACCTCTAACTCTCCATCAGTAATTTCTGATGTCGGAGAAATTTTCATTCCACCTCCGAAATTCTTTACGTTGGCAACCCCGCAAAGCATGGCAGCGAAATTTCTTTCAACCCCATCGGCTACCAGGCGATACTGAATCGGCCTAAACTTTGGAAGTTCGAGCAGCATGGCAGCGACATAAGAGTTTGGGCCCTTGGGCCAGGTGAGAGTGTTCGCCTTGGCAGCACACAGAGCATCGAAGCCAGCTGAAATTGAACCTAGCGACCAGAAAGAGCGATAGTCAGTTTCTATCCACATCACATCAACGCTTCTTGGTTTATTCACAGCTTCAGAAATATTGAACGCGGCTCCCTCTGGATCATTTAGCGCAAGACCGAG
>Ga0172373_10004430_pt1 | contig 19791 bp, 20 predicted proteins | sample Lak10m_2_FD_114546 | JGI IMG/M metagenome (GOLD analysis project Ga0172373, IMG submission 114546) | Freshwater microbial communities from Kabuno Bay, South-Kivu, Congo - kab_092012_10m | ecosystem: Environmental > Aquatic > Freshwater > Lake | place: Democratic Republic of the Congo...
ATAGATGTTGACGCCACCAGAAATGATCATGAACGCTTTTCTGTCGGTGAGGTACAAGAAGTTGTCTTCGTCGAGATAACCAACGTCCCCCAGGGTTGTCCAGCCGCGTCCCTTGGGATCGCGTGATGACTTCGTCTTCTCAGGGTCATTGTGGTATTCGAATTGGCCCGTTCCTTCAAAGAAGACTGTTCCAGATTCTCCAGCGGGAACCTCGTTTCCTTCTTCGTCACAAATGTGCACAACGCCTTGAATCGCAGTGCCGACGGTGCCTGGGTGTGCAAGCCACATTTCGCTATTGCAATACACAAAACCATTTCCTTCGGTTCCCGCGTAGTACTCATGAATAACCGGACCCCACCAATCAATCATCGCCCGTTTTGTTTCTGCTGGGCATGGTGCGGCCGCATGAATTGCGATCTCCAAAGATGACACGTCGTACATTGATCGGACTTCCGGTACCAGCTTCAACATGCGAATGAACATTGTTGGAACAAGTTGTGTATGTGTTGCTTTGTACTTGTCAACAAATGAGATGTAGTTCTCCGCATCGAAATGCTCCATCACAACTGTGGTTCCACCTTTGACGTGAACTGAGATGTTGAAACGAAGTGGAGCTGCGTGATACAGCGGCGCGGGGGAGAGATACACCATGTCTTCGCGAAACTTGAAGAGAAGATCGGTGACCGCAGCACCAAGACCTGCAGCCGTCCCGAGCGGTGTACCAGGGAATGGACGCGAAATTCCTTTTGGCATCCCGGTGGTACCGCTGGAGTACAACATGTCGGTTCCGTCCACCATGTTGTCGAGTGGGGTTGTTGATGCTGCGGCAACGACATCTTCGTACGAGTCGTACCCGTCAACTGTTCCGCTCAACATGAGGCGCAATGTGACGCGAGGAATGTCGTTTGCAATCTCAAGTGCCTGGTCTGCCTTGTACTTCGAGGTGATGTAGGCCTTGGCGTTGCAGTCGTTAATGATGTATGCCAACTCAGCTTTTGTTAGACGGCTCGAGCACGCGGTGTACACGAGTCCGGCGTAGTGGCAGCCCCAGATGACTTCCATGTATCGGGGGTGGTTTTCCATACACAGCGCAACGTGGTCACCGGGCTGAAGACCTGCCGACCGAAGGACGTTCGATAAGCGAACTGCTCCCTCATGTAGTTGTGCATAGGTGATGACTTCACCCGTTTCGGCCAAGATGACGGCTGGTCGGTTGGGTGCTGTTTCTGCGTGGACGCCTGGGTACATGGCTACAAACTAGTGAATGACGCAGGTCACAAACGCTTCGGGGAGAGGTTGGCTCGTACTGGGGCTGTCGGTCGCTCTATCATTCGCGTAACTCAAATGAATAGGGGATCTCATGAGTGTTGCTGCTTCCACCATCGATGAAGTTCGTGTTAAGGAACTCGCCGAAGAACTGATTGCTGAGTTTCCACCAAGCAAGGTGTCTGCGGTTGAGTTCTTGGGGGCACAGTTCGACAAAGGTCTCGCATGGGTGCATTTCCCCGTTGGCCACGGTGGTCTTGGTGCGAACGCAAAGCTTCAGAAAGTGGTCAACGAGATCATTTATGCAGCAGGTGCTCCAAATCCAATGATGCGTAACCCCATCGGTCATGGCATGTGTGGGCCGACAGTTGTTGAATGGGGTAGTGAAGAGCAGAAGAAGCGCTACTTGCGTCCACTGTTTACTGGTGAAGAAGTGTGGTGTCAGTTGTTCTCCGAACCAGGTTCAGGTTCTGACTTTGCAGGATTGTCAGCAAAGGGCGTGAAAGATGGCGATGAGTGGATCTGCAACGGACAAAAGGTGTGGACCACGTTGGCGCACTTGTCGCGTTGGGGTCTCCTTGTCGTTCGTACAGATTCAGATGCGGTGAAGCACGCAGGCCTCACGGCTTTCGTCGTTGATATGCAGGCACCTGGAGTTGAGGTTCGTCCGTTGCGCCAAATGACGGGTGAAGCTGAATTCAACGAGGTGTACTTCACCGATGTTCGTATTTCCGAAAAGGAAATGTTGGGAAATCCTGGGGATGGCTGGAGAGTAAGCCTCACCACTTTGATGAACGAGCGCGTGTCGATTGGTGGCTCGATTCCTCAAAAGGGTTCTGGCACCATCGCTCATGCAGTGAAGACATGGAAGTCGCTTCCAGAAGATCGTAAAGATCCAGCATCACGAGATGAATTGATGCAGCTGTGGATTCGTGCAGAAGTTCACCGCCTCACCAATATCCGTGCGAATGCTCAGCGTCGTATGGGTGCACCTGGTCCGGAAGGATCAATTGGAAAGATGGAGAGCGCCAACCTCAACAAGGCGGTCTATGAATTCACCGTGGGCCTCATGGGTGCAGATGGAATGTTGTATGGCTCGTATGAGATGGTGCGTCCTGAAACCGCAATGAGCTTCGACGGAATTCAGAAGGCGTTCTTGCGTTCTCGTGCTAACTCAATTGAAGGTGGCACCACCGAAGTCATGAAGAACATTCTTGGCGAGAGAATTCTTGGATTACCAGGCGATGTTCGTGTCGACCGTGAAATTGCGTGGAGCAAGGTTCCTCGCAACTAATCAACGCGAACCATGTTGCACGTCGGATTAACCGACGTGTGCCATCAAAATGCCCGCAAAGGCAGCAAGCAAGGATGTGAGAAGGCTGGCAGCTCCGCCGATTCCTTTGGCCGCTTTGCTGGTGCCATTCGAGTGAATCAATGTCGAAACGGCAGCAAGTCCCACGAGAAGCATCTTGATGCCGAACGTTGCCATGTATTTAGAACTTTCGGCCGTCACGTCGATGGTGGCCAATCCCCACATACCGGTGAAGACGATGACAAGAAATGCTGGCCATGCGATGCGGGCAAAACCCTGAGCGATTGCCTTCATTGCATCTGGTGCAACTCGTCGAACTTGAGGCACGATTCCAGCCAACACGATTTGCCCGCCCACCCAGACGGCCACTGCCATGAGGTGAAGAAAGATGCGGGCTGAATCAAGTGTGGGAGAAATCATGGATGAGAGAGTGCCTCAAGAACGGTGCTTGCTGCAAGTGAACGGTCATCCATTCGGGGGGTCGCCAGCACAGATGCGCCGCACATGGCGGTGACAGCGGTGTCGATAGCCGACTGAAGGTCTCTGATGTTTCGTGGAGGAGGGAAGTATTCGTCTTCATCTGTCACGAAGATTTCTTCCACGCCGTCACGTGGATTCAGCCTCGCAAGAACTCCCATCACCAATTCTTCCGGTGCTGAGGCGCCCGCAGTGACGCCAACAACTCCATTGAGATGTGATGGCAGCTCTTCCGCAGAATTCACTCGATAAACCGCTTGACATCCTGATTCAAGGGCGAGGCGTTCAAGGGCCCGCGTGTTTGAACTATTGGAAGAACCAATGACAACAAATGCATCAACTTTTGGTGCGATAGAAATCAATGCGCTTTGCCGATTCGTTGTTGCAAAGCACAAGTCGCTACGTCCAGGAGTCCACACATCTGGAAAACGTTCACGAACGCGAACAGCAACTTCATTCCATTCGCGATGCGACAATGTTGTTTGGGCGAGCATTGCGACTGGCTGTTTGAAATCTGGAAGTGCGTCGACTTCGTCTGTTGATTCCACGCGAGTGATTGCATCGGGGGCAACAGCCATGGTTCCGATTGCTTCTTCATGACCTTCGTGTCCCACGTACACAATGTGGAATCCCTTGCCGGCACGTGTCTTCACTTCATGGTGCACTTTGGTGACGAGTGGGCAAACGGCATCCACTACATAGCTGCCTCGTGATCGCGCTGCGTTCACAACCTCTGGTGCTGATCCGTGTGCGGAGAGCATGATGGGTGAACCTTCGGGAACCTCGTCTATGGAGTCAACGAAGACAACGCCTTTTTCGATGAAGCGATCAACAACAATTTTGTTGTGCACAATCTCGTGATAGCAGTACACCGGTTCATCAAACGAACGAACCATCCATGCAAGAGCTTTGATGGCCATCTCAACGCCGGCACAAAAGCCTCGTGGTGACGCAAGAAGAACTTTCTCAACAGCCATAGAACGCTTCTCAGACTAGCGACATGAGCCACAGGTAGCCTGTGACAGGTGAGCGCCGTTATTGATTCATTGCCAGAGATTTCAGGCGTTGATGCATCATCGGCTGCCGCACGGGCCGGCCTCTTGCCTCGTGATCGAATCATTGAGGTCAATGGCGTCCGTCCTCGCGACATCTTGGAATGGCATCGGTTGGTTGAAAATGACGTTGTCGACCTACATGTGTCTCGTGGACGTGAATCATTAGACATCGTCGTGGAACGATTACCAGGAGAGCCGTTTGGTGCGCGCGTCTCAAGTGCAGTGTTCGACCGTATTCACACTTGTGATAACCACTGCGAATTTTGTTTCATCTATCAGTTGCCAAAGGGCATGCGACAGAGTCTGTATCTCAAGGATGACGACTATCGCTTGAGTTTTCTCTTTGGAAACTTCACCACTTTGACTCGGTTTACAGAGGCGGATTTAGAACGCGTGCTTGATGAGCGGTTGTCGCCTCTCTATGTGAGTATTCATGCTGTTGACCCACATGTTCGTTCTGAGATGTTGCGTAACACACGCGGTGGATTCAGTCTGCGTTGGATGAAGATTCTCTTGGACAATGGCATCAACGTGCGCGCCCAAATTGTCTTGTGTCCAGGTGTGAATGATGGTGACGTTTTGGACTCAACATTCTGCGGACTTCTCGAAGAGTTCCCCTCACTTGAATCAATCGCCGTCGTACCGCTTGGCCTATCTCGCTTCAATACTGAGAGTCGAATGCGAGTGCAAACCGAAGATGAGGCTCATCAGACAATTTCAATTGTCGAAACGTGGCAACAACGTTTCCTATCTGTGCTGGGTCGGCAACCAATTCACTTATCGGATGAGTTTTATATGGTGGCCGGTCTAGAAGTACCGAGCGCCGATCACTATGGCGAATATCCGATGCTGGAAGATGGTGTCGGCCTGGTTCGCTCATTCATTGAGTCGTTTGAAATGCGGGGACCAGAAGTGGTGGGTCGCGCCGACGGATTCTTCGCTGCGGTGGATGCACCGAATCCATCTGCTTATGTTCGACCCGCTAATCCAGCTGCTGATTCGTCGCTGAGACCAGCATCATCGGTGTCGGTGTCTATTTCAAAGCGTGCACCTCGTAGTGAAAAAGCGCCTGCCATCGTCACTGGAACATATGGGGCTGCGATGTTCAGGCAGTTGTTGTCAGTGGCGGGTTTTGCCCATGTTCCCGTGCTGGAAGTGTCAAATGAGCACTTTGGTGGCAATACGGCTGTGGCCGGTTTGATGACATATTCGGACATAGTCCGCACTTTGCGCCAATTTGGGGGCGAGAATGTATATCTGCTTCCAGATGTCTGTCTCAACGAGGGTGTGTTCCTCGATGGGGAGACTGTGGACGACTTGTCGAAGGAATTCGATATTGAGGTGATTGCAACCAGTGGTGTTGCACTGCGCCAACGTCTAGCGGGGGCATAGAAAGAAGAGCCCCATGTCTGACGTTGAAGCCGAATTAGAAGTTGAATTTCCCACCGTTGTGATCGTTGGTCGCCCCAACGTCGGAAAGAGCACTTGGTTTAACCGTGTGATTGGTGAGCGCGCCGCAATTGTGGAAGACCGCCCCGGGGTTACTCGTGACCGACATCGCCGTCTAGCGCAATGGTTGGGAATTGAGTTCTGGATCGTTGATACGGGCGGTTGGATGCCAAGTGGGTCGGAACTTGACGACAAGGTCAGCCGTCAAGTGGAAGAAGCGGTCCGCGAGGCAAATCTTGTCATCTTGATGGTGGACGCATCGGTTGGCATTACCGATGAAGACGAATTGATTGCGGCATGGTTGCGTCGTAGTGGAGTCGAAGTGTTGTTGGTGGCCAACAAGGCAGACAATGAACGTCGCGAGCAAGAGCGTTGGGAATTCATGTCGCTTGGCTTGGGCGAACCGTTCTCGGTGTCTGCGTTGCACGGACGACGCTCCGGAGACTTCTTAGACGAAGTAGTTGCTCGCATTCCACGCGTGGAGCGTCCAAATGATCGTCCAGAACCTGTGGGTGCAGATGGAGTGCCTCGAGTTGCACTCGTTGGTCGTCCAAATGTTGGAAAGAGCACCTTGTTTAACCGACTTGTTGGTGAAGAACGATCTGTTGTGCACGACATGCCTGGCACCACCCGCGACGCGATTGACACGTTGGTGGAAACCGAAGATGGCCCACTGGTGTTTGTAGACACCGCAGGAATGCGCAAGCGAAGCAAAGTAGATGACTCAGCCGAGTACTACTCGCTGGTGCGCGCATTGAAAGCGATTGACGAAGCAGACGTCGCCATGTTGGTGATTGATGCAACAGTTGGTGTCACAAGTCAAGATCAACGTCTTGCCGAACGTGTTGACGTTGCTGGTTGCCCCATTTTGATTGTGTTGAACAAGTGGGAGCTCTTGGAATCAGAGCAACGTCGTCAAGTAGAAGCCGACTTGGCTCGCATGTTGTACTTCATTGATGATGCGCCTGTGTTGAAGATTTCTGCACTCACAGGAAAAGGTGTTCATAAATTGCGCCCGGTTCTTCAGGATGCGATTGACCAGTACCATCGCAAGATTCCTACTCGTGATGTCAACAAGGTGATTGCTGAAGCACAGCAAAAGCAGCCAGCTGGTGGTGGAGCACGTGTCATGTTTGCAGTGCAAGGTGCAGCAGATCCTCCGACATTCACATTGTTTGTGAATCGTGAGTTGCCTCAGCCCTACATTCGTTATCTCGAGCGCTCCATTCGCGAAGCATTCCAATTCGGATCAACGCCACTCAAATTGCGAGTGCGTCGAAAAGGGGACTAGTTCATGCCGTGGTGTGAGCCGTGTGCTCGATACTTTGCCCCGTCAGCAATGACAGAAGATGGTCGTTGTCCCGAGTGTGATGGTGAAGTGGAAACAGCGAATGTCTCAGGAACTGTCACGGCCGACACTCTTGATTTGAAGAAACTCGCTGGAATGGAAAACGACAAATTGCCGTGGCATTTCAAATTGTTGGTTGGATTGTTGTGTCTCTATTTGGGATGGCGAATCATCGATTTGTTCGTCTAGGGCGACTCGGCTTCTGCCGATAGCATTGACGACTATTCGGGCTGTAGCGCAGCTTGGTTAGCGCGCTTGTCTGGGGGACAAGAGGTCGTGGGTTCAAATCCCGCCAGCCCGACCATTACGGTTGAAGCCATGTGTGGCCGCTTCGTGGGGAATTTCTCCACTGATGACATCTTGAATGAGATGCAAGAGGCGATTTCTAATGCTGGACTTCGTGTTGATTTTCCCGACACCGACTTGCCGTTGCTGCGAAATTTCAATGTCGCGCCAACACACGCTGTACCAATTCTGCGAGTTGTCAATGACGCAGTGATTGTTGATGTTGTTCAATGGGGACTGCTGCCCATCTGGTCGAAAGATGCATCAAAAGGGGCAAGCATGATTAATGCTCGTTCTGAAACCATCACCGAGAAGCCATCGTTCAAGGGTTTAGTGCCAAAGCATCGTTGCATCATCCCCATGTCTGGTTTTTATGAATGGGACAGAACCAACCCGAAGGCAAAGATTCCGTACTACGTGACTCGTGCCGACGGGGGCCTAATGCTTGGGGCTGGCATTTGGAGCGGTTCACCCATTACCGATGTTGGTAGAACCTGTGCATTGATTACACGTGACAGCATTTTCGACCTGTCTGAGATTCACGATCGAAGTCCAGTGGAATTTCATGCAGACGAAGCGGTGGAATGGCTGATGCCTGGTGATGCGCCGTTAGAGCTGTTTCAACCCGATCATCAACCGCGTTTTGCAACTCTGAGAGTGTCGACAAGAGTCAACAGTGTTCGCAATAACGATCCAAGTTTGATTGAACCAGATGAGGGCGACTCATCTAGCGACGAATTAACGCTCTTCTAAAGAGCGTCTAAAGCTGCCTTTATTTTCTCGGCATTGGATTCGAGGGTCTCACGTGGCACAGAATCTGCAGCATTCGCAAAGTTGAGTTGACTCATGTCGGTGGTGGGTACCAAGTGAATGTGGCAGTGATTTACTTCGTAGCCTGCAATGATGAGCCCCACGCGCTCGCATGGAAATGCGTTCTGTAGTGCCCGAGAAATTTTGTGCGATACCTCAAAGAGATGTGAAGAAAGATAGGGGGACAAATCCACCCAATGGTCGACTTCGTCTTTCGGAACAACCAAAACGTGACCATCGGCAAGGGGATTGATGGACATGAAAGCAACGCACGCTTCGTCGTTGTAGACGAAGGTGCCAGGTATTTCGCCACGAATGATGCGAGTGAAAATGGTGGTCATCCGAGATATCCCCCTGAGACGGTGAAGACGTCGCCTGTGCAGTATTCGGATTCGGGTCCGGACAGGAAGCGAATCATTTCGGCGATGTCATTGGGAACGCCCATGTGGCCCTTTCCGATACGCATCACAATTCCTGCCTTCAGCATTTCGCTAAATGGTGTGAGTAGCGGAGTGTCGATGTATCCAGGACACACTGCGTTGACATTGATGCCAAGTCCAGCAACTTCTTCTGCGGTTGTCTTGGTCAAGGTGATCATCGCGGCTTTTGCTACCGAGTAGTGAGGCGCACCAGATGATGGTTTCTGTCCGAGAATGGACGAGATGTTGATGATGCGACCGGAACGTGCGGGTTGCATATGGCGTAATGCGGCTCTGGTTCCGTAAAAGGCTCCGTAAAGGTGAACCCGAATCATGCGGTCCCAATCAGCATCCGACATATCCACCACGTAATTCAGCGGTTCCAATTCGGAGATTCTTCCTTCCATGCGTTTCATTTGGTTCGCAACAGAAATCTCAATCTTGTTACCTGGTGCGGACGGAGCAATTCCTGCGTTGTTGATGAAGATGTCAAGCCGACCAAGTTGGGCGACACAAGAGTCAACAGCTGCATCCATTGCGGCAGAGTCTGTGACATCAAATGGAAATGCCAGTCCGCCTAGTTCGTCTGCAACAGATTGTGCTGCGGCCGGGTTTAAATCGTTAATGGCAACAATTGCACCGTCCTTTGCAAGGCGTCGAGCCGTTTCGGCACCAAGGCCAGACCCTCCGCCAGTGATGAACGCAACTTTGTCCTGCAATGAAGTCATGTCTGAAGAATAGGTCTTGTCACAGGCGCGAATGTCACGCTGGCTAGGGTGATGACGTGTCTTGGCGGTCAGTGTTCACGTGGCGTTCGGTTTTCACTGTTCCGAATCTCATCTCAGTTGTGCGTCTCGCCATGCTGCCAACATATGTGAGTCTGATGGCTGACAATCGCGTTGTCGCGGGTAGTTGGTTCTTTGGTGCGCTGGCTTTCACGGACTGGATAGATGGCTATATCGCGCGTCGATTCAATCAGGTGAGCGAACTTGGAAAGATCATTGACCCCATTGCCGACCGGTTGGTGTTCTTCGTTGGAATCGGTGCCGCCATGTATTACGGACATTTTCCTACATGGTTTGGAATTGTGATTCTGGTGAGAGAGGTGTCAATTGCGCTGTTGATGGTGGGGGCAACCGCACTTGGCATGGAGCGCTTCCCAGTGACGAAATTAGGGAAGTGGGCCACCTTTGCTTTGATGTCGGCGGTCCCGTGGATCACGCTTGGTTCTGCGGGCGGTTGGTGGTCGGTCTTTACAGTGATGGGCTGGGCAGCAGGCATCCCAGGAGCCGCTATTTCGTATATCTCATTTGCCAAATACATCCCGACAGTTCGTCAACATATGGCATCGGGAAGACAGCCCTAACGAGTACCGTTAGAGCCGTGAATGTTCCTGCACATCTGAAGTACACAAAGGACCACGAGTGGGTTCTCCTGAATGGTTCCATCGCACGAGTTGGCATTACCGACTATGCACAAGACGCTTTGGGCGACATCGTCTATATCCAATTGCCAGACCAAGGTGCGGCTGTTGAACTACATCAGGGTCTCGGCGAAATTGAAAGTACGAAGAGCGTCAACGACGTGTATGCGCCAGTATCTGGAACCGTTGTCACCATCAATGATGCATTGAGTGCAACTCCAGAATTGTTGAACTCTGATCCATACGGAGAAGGCTGGATTTGTGAGATTGAAGTCAGCACATTGAATGAGGCTGGTCTCATGTCGGCAGAGGAATACTCAGCACTGATTGGTGCATAATCAGCAATGTCGTACGTCTTCTGCAACAAATGTGGCCATAGGAATCCACCTATCTCCGCATTCTGTTCTGCCTGTGGGGCAGTTCTTGACATCAAGGAAGACCGCACCATCACATTGTCAAAAGTTGACCCGCTTCAAGATGGACTCGGAACTTCTGATGATGTTCATGTTGACCTAAACGACATTCCGGCAGGTCGCGCAATTTTGGTGGTGCGTGGCGGAGAAGACGAAGGCAAGTATTTCGAGATCTCCCAAACAGTCACCACAATCGGTCGTCATGAAGATTCTCATATTTGTTTAGACGACATCACGGTGTCTCGACAGCACAGCGAGATTCATGAGTCGGGCGGAAAGTACATCGTTCGGGATTCTGGTTCTTTGAATGGAACATACGTGAACCATCGTCGCATTGATGTTGCTGAATTGTCGCAAGGTGACGAGCTTCAGGTGGGGAAGTATCACTTGGTGTTTCTTGAAAGTATCGAGGACTTGAAATGAGCGATCGCGACTATCTCTCCATAGGTGAAGTGTTGGCGCAATTATTGGAAGAGTTTCCCGATGTCACCATCTCAAAAATTCGCTTTCTCGAAAGTCAAGGCCTCATCGAGCCAGAGCGCACACCGTCTGGTTATCGCAAGTTCAGCGAAGGTGAAGTAGAGCGACTTCGTTTTATTTTGCGTGAACAACGAACCAACTATTTGCCGTTGCGCATTATTAAGAATCGTTTGGAAGACGAAAGTGCTGATATCAGCCGTGATTTCACACTTCCTAATCAAGTTGTTTCAACGTCTGGTCATCCAGCTGCAAGGGGCTCGGTGCCGCGTCCGAAAGATGAAGTTGTGTCTGAAGCTTCATTGCCAGAACAAGATCCCATGGTTCCGCAGTCTCAGCAGCGAGAGCAGCGTCGCGAAGCAATGGCACATAAAGACAACACCGAATCAATTCCTCGAGACCAGTTGGTGCAACAGCACAAGATTGATCCGGTGTTCCTCAAAGAACTTGAAAGCGCCGGACTCATTGCTGGTCACGAGGTAGGGGACACCACGTTCTTTGACTCTGCAGCAATTGAAATAGCAAAAGTGGCGTCTCGCTTTCAAGAACTCGGTATTGAAATCCGCCATTTGCGTGCGTGGAAGTCTTCAGCCGATCGCGAAGTTAACTTGTACGAACAACGAATACTTCCGTTGTTGCGTCAACGTAATCCAGCGTCACGGGAAGAAGCACTCAACATGTTGAATGAATTTTCCATTCTTGGTAGCGAACTGAGGTCTGCTCTCATCATGCGTGACATCATTCGTCTCACAGAGCAGCGTTAAACATGAAATCCCTTTCTGTGCGAGGTGTGCGGATTGACCGGTTGTCGAACACTCCAGTTGTCACGCTTCGCGAAGAAGATTCACCGCGAAGGCAATTCGAAATTTTTATTGGTGGGCCAGAAGCTGCAGCCATCAAGACTGCACTGGACGACGAGAAGACGCCACGTCCTCTCACTCACGATTTGTTAGTTCTCGCTTTAGAGCGCATCTATGTGGCCGTTGTACGAGTGGTGATTACACATGTGTCGTCGGGAACATATTTCGCCGACATCATCCTTCGCCATGAGACCGACGACGAGGTCACAGTGTCCGCCAGACCATCTGATGCCATCGCCATCGCTCTACGGGCGTCATGTCCGATTTACGCCCAGGACGACCTTTTGGACGAGGTGGGCGAGGTGCTGGAAGAGGAAGAAGTCGTCTCCAACACCGAAATTCTCGATGAATTCAGGGATTTCATCGAAAATATCTCTCCAGAAGATTTCGGGGCCTGACCCCTTGACGATTCCCGTCTTCGTCTCGTAGCGTCTTACACCCGCGTAGTTACCAAAGTGTGATGCGCTCGGATAAATGATCGGAATCAGAATGAAATCTTTCAGCGGCACGCAGGCAGCAGAAATTGTTGGAATTACATATCGTCGATTGGACTATTGGGCTCGCACAGACTTGGTGCGTCCGTCTGCCGCTGATGCAACTGGAAGCGGGAGCCGCCGTGAGTACACCTACCGAGACCTTCTGGAGTTGAAGGTCATCAAGAAGCTTCTTGATGCTGGTATTCGTCTTGAATCTATTCGTGATGTCTTCGCTTACATGCGCGAACACGTTGACACAGACATTTCCGCAGCCCACCTGGTGATCAACGGATCGAGTGTCATTCTGTGTGATGGAGAAGAACTGATTGACGTATTGCGTCACGGACAAGGTGTGTTGAATGTGTTGCCGATGTCCGGTGTTCGCGATGAAGTTGATCGTCACATCATTGCGTTCGCGCCAGCTGCCAAGGAATTGGAATCTGATGTGGCCAAGTTGTCGTCAGGTGATGACAACGAAGGTGGCGTTGCGGCAGTCGTAGCGGTCTGACGTGAAGTATTCACCGCTTGATGCGGCACATCGACAACTGAACGCGAAAATGGTTCCCTTCGGTGGTTGGGAAATGCCATTGAATTATGAATCAGGCACATTGGCCGAACATGCAGCATGCCGTAACGACGCCGTCATGTTTGACGTGTCTCACTTAGGCACTGTTCGTGTTGAAGGTCCAGACGCATTTGCACAGTTGCAACGTGTCTTGACGAACGATCTCAACAAGGTGTCCGTGGGTCGTGCGCAATACACGCACCTTTTGGATGACACCGATGCATCAGTGTTGGACGACATCATCGTGTGGTGGGTGCGCGACGAAGTGTTCGACGTGATGCCAAACGCATCTAATACCGATCGCGTGGTGCACGCCATTGGTGGAGTTGACACCACTTCAACACGCGCTGTGATTGCGGTGCAAGGCCCACACGCGCGAGACAAAGTTCGAAATGTCTCGCCAGAAGCGGCAGATGTTCCACGCTTCGGAGTTCGTGAAATCACTGTCTGCGGCGCACCATGTGTTGTTGCTGGTACGGGTTACACCGGTGAAGACGGAATTGAGATTGCAGTTCCTGTCAACAGCGCAACAGAAGTATGGAATGCATTGCTGGCAGCTGGCGTTATTCCTGCTGGACTTGGTGCACGAGACACGCTTCGACTTGAAGCAGCGTTGCCATTGCACGGTCATGAGTTAGGCGAGGGGATTACTCCACTGCAGGCCGGTCTTGAGTGGGTTGTGGCATGGGGCAAGAGCGAGTTCCGCGGCCGTGGTGCACTCGAAGCTGAAAAGACTGCTGGCGTACATCGTCACCTCATTGGCATCACGATTGATGGTCGTCGACCAGCTCGTGATGGAAGCCCTGTGCTTGATGCATCAGGTGCTGTTGTCGGTGCAGTGAGTAGCGGAAACTTTTCTCCCACTTTGGGTCACTGTGTGGCGCTTGCTTTTGTAAAGACGTCTGTCTCAGTTGGCGATTCAGTGTCGCTTGATGTTCGTGGAACTTTGCTGCCTGGCGTCGTTGTGAAGACTCCGTTCGTCGCAAAGAAGAAGTAGTTAACTCGCCTCAGTTGACGATGGAGGCGAGGGCTTATTTGGCCGTAGCCCAAAGAGCCCTCCGGCGTTTTCGGCAAGCGTTGTCAGAGGGCCGAGACGCTTCGAGAGTTCGCCCAATTGTTGAGCCGTTTCGCCAAGAGCAGCCACGGCGTTCATTGCGGTACCGAGTTGTGGCATGACGCGTCGAAGAGGTTCTTCCACTTCGTCGAGAAGTGACTTGACTCGAGTAGTGGTCTTGTTGAGATTGTCAACGGTGGAAGCCAAGTTCTCGAGAATGGTGATGAGAGATTCACTTGTGCGACGCGACGCATCAATCGCTTTCGACGCGAACTCCACAGGATCAATCAATGTCAACAGTGACATCAATTGTTCAAGCGGGTTATACGGAGCCGATGTCTCGTGCTGTTGTTGTTCTGAGTCCGAAGAGTCGCTCACGCTTACACGGTAGCGGTCTCAAGAGACTGCGCGTACGCCTCAATGGGCGCACAGGTGCACACGAGGTTTCTGTCGCCATAGGCCGCATCAATTCGTGACACCGGCGTGTAATACATGCGAGTACGTAAACCAGGCACGGGGAAGAGTGCTTCTTGGCGCGAGTACTCACGATTCCAATCTCCAGCGATGTCCTCGATGGTGTGTGGAGCGTGGCGCAACACTGATGATTCAGCAGAGATGTCGCCGTTGATGACGGCCTCGATCTCTTGACGAATAGAAATCATTGCTTCACAGAAGCGATTGACTTCGGCAAGGGACTCACTTTCCGTGGGCTCCACCATAAGTGTGTTTGCAACGGGGAAACTCATGGTGGGTGCGTGCAATCCGTAATCCATGAGACGCTTTGCGACATCGTCGATGGTGAGTTCGGTTGGCTTCAAAACACGGCCAACATCGAGAATGCATTCATGAGCGACTCGTTGTTGTGTGCCGCGATACAACACTGGGAATGCGTCGTTCAAACGAGCAGCGATGTAGTTGGCAGACAAGATTGCATCTGCGGTTGCTTGTAGTAATCCCTCTGCACCCATCATGCGGATGTACGTCCAGGGAATCGCCAAGATGCTTGCCGAGCCGTACATCGCAGCCGAGATGGGGCCAACGGGTGACGAATCATCAAGTGGGTTGCCGGGCAAGAAGGGTGCAAGGTGTGCGCGAACCGCAACAGGACCAACACCTGGTCCACCACCTCCGTGAGGGATGCAGAATGTTTTGTGCAAGTTGAGATGGCTCACGTCTGCACCAAATTTTCCGGGTTGTGCCGTCCCAACGAGTGCGTTCATGTTTGCACCGTCGACATAGACCTGGCCACCGTTGTCGTGAATGATGGCGCAAATCTCTGTAATGGCTTCTTCAAACACTCCGTGCGTTGACGGGTAGGTCACCATTGTCGCGGCAAGCATGTTGCCAGCCTTTTGTGCTTGCATTCGAAGATCGTCAACATCAATGTTTCCGTTGTCGTCACACTTCACAACAACAACGCTCATTCCTGCCATCACGGCACTTGCGGCGTTTGTGCCGTGAGCGCTTGATGGAATCAGACAAATTGTTCGCTGATGGTCGCCACGCGATTGGTGGTATGCGCGAATTGCCATGAGTCCAGCGAACTCGCCTTGGCTTCCAGCGTTCGGTTGCAAACTGACAGCGTCATAACCGGTGATCGCAACCAGCATTTCTTCAAGGTCTGTAATGACCGATCGGATTCCTTTGCTTTCTTCCTCTGGAACAAATGGATGCAACGATGAGAATTCGCTCCACGTCACTGGCTCCATCTCGGTGGTGGAGTTCAGCTTCATGGTGCATGAGCCGAGTGGAATCATGGTGCGGTCAAGTGCCAAGTCCTTGTCGGCGAGTGCTCGTAGGTAGCGAAGCATTTCATGTTCTGTTTGGTGACGATGAAAGACCAATTGGGTCATGAATTCGTCATGACGGAATAGCTCGTGTGTGGAATCGGAGATGTCGTGGGTGAGGGGAGCACCGATTGCTTCCAATAGTTGAGCGAGAACTTCTTCAGTGGTTGTTTCATCAACACTGAGAGACAGTGTGTTGGTGTTGACAAGCCGAACATTGAAACCGGCCTGCCGAACACGATCAACAATGTTTGCGGCCTGAGGTGATTCCACTGCAACCGTGTCAAAGAATGCGGAATGTTTGACGGCGAAACCAGCCGCTGTGAGTGACGATGCTGCTTTTGCGGCAAGTTGGTGGACTCGGTGGGCGACTCGTTGCAAGCCAGACGGGCCGTGCCACACGCCATACATACCAGCGATGTTCGCCAAGAGAACCTGGGCGGTGCAGATGTTTGACGTTGCCTTCTCGCGTCGAATGTGTTGTTCGCGAGTCTGCAATGTGAGTCGTAGTGCAGGTCGACCTTCAGTGTCGGTGCTGACCCCCACAAGACGACCTGGTAGCGCACGTGCATGCGATTCACGTGTGGCCATAAATGCGGCGTGTGGGCCACCAAACCCCATTGGTACTCCGAATCGCTGTGATGATCCGACTGCAATGTCGAAGCCCAGTTGACCAGGGGGAGTGATGATCGTGCATGCCAACAAATCGGTTGTGGCGATAGAGATGGCTTTGTTGTCTTGTGCTTGAGCAGTGAGTTGGCGCATCAAATCAAGCGAGGGGAGTGCACCATCGCTTCCTGGCCACGACACAACGACCGCGAAATGTCCTGCGGGGTTCATGTCGCTGACGTCGCTAAGAGTGATGCTGATGCCAATTGGTTCCATGCGGGTTCGCAACACCGCGAGAGTTTGTGGGTGCGTGTTGGAATCAACAAGAACCGAATCAGAGCCGGACTTGCTAATGCGATGTGCCATCGCTACAGCTTCTGCCACAGCGGTTCCTTCATCAAGAAGTGATGCATTTGCTAACGGGAGTCCGGTGAGCTCTGAGATCATTGTTTGGAAGTTCAACAATGCTTCGAGTCGTCCCTGGCTGATTTCAGGTTGATAGGGCGTGTAGGCCGTGTACCACGCTGGATTCTCTAGAACATTTCGTTTGATGACTGGTGGAGTGATGGTGTTGTAATAACCCTGACCGATAAACGATGTTCGTTTCACGTCGTGTGAGAAGCGCGCACGGAGTTCATTCAAGACATCGTGTTCAGCGACGGGTGCGCCGAGATGCAAGAGTTCACGCAATCGAATTGAAGATGGAATCGTTGATTCAAGAAGAGACTCAAGTGAATCGACGCCAACAACAGACAACATGTGCGCGCGATCTGCATCTGACAATCCAAGGTGACGTGACGCGAACTCGTCAGGAGTGAATGCTGGTGTTGTCAACGAACGTGTCTGCGGGTTCATGGGGACTCCAAAGAGATATGACCCCCGCTGTCTGTTGTGCCTGAGAGCTTCACCACCGCAGTGGCTTTCCCCGTCGGCGGAGGGCAAGCCCTCTCTTTCCAGCGTTTTGATATCTACTTGGTCCCTTGTGCCTGAGAGATTCCGGGGTGGTTGCTCCTTCGGCGGTGTGTGTGCACGCTCTCCCAAGCAGATATGTGATTCCTACCGTAGTCGGTTCACCTACAGCGGAAAGCCCTCGGGGACAGGGAAGTGGTGTGCTTTAGTCGACAGTGGCGTAGCTGCCTCCAGAGCCGGTTCCGTCTTCCATTACAGACAAGCACTCATCGAGGTCGGTGAGGAATTCTTTGTACGTGTGTGCGTGTCCGGCGTGCACGGTGAGATGCACGGTGGACGGTGGACCTTGTCGGTCGAAGTACCACCCGCGTTGAATCAAGGCATCTGCAAGAGCAAATATGTCATGACGCTTTTCGTCTCGAGCGCCGAAAGCGAGAAGGGTGGAGTCCGGAGTTGATCTCATGGTCAGCAACGTCGATGACTCAATATGTGCTGCGATGGCGAGTGCGTTTATTCGCGCACTCTGAGTGACGCGAAGGTAACCGTCTTCGCCAAGGAATCGCATCACGGCCCACGAAGACGCAATGGAGCCGCCGGACTTTGTTCCCAAAATTCCAGACGAGCCATACATACCGCCTAGCCAGTTGTCTGTCATGAACACTTGGTCGTTGCGGAGTGTCTTGTTTCGGTGCAACAAAACACCTGAACCTTTAGATGCGTATCCGTATTTGTGGAGATCAACAGAAATTGACGTCACGCCTTCAACTCTGAAATCCCACGGCGCAACTATCTCTCCAAGTTTTTCGAGATAGGGAAGTGTCACTCCGCCCATGCATGCATCAACGTGGCAATTGATGTTGTGTTCGAGCGCCAATGAGGCGATGGCTGGTATGTCATCAATGACGCCCTGTGGGTACTGCGGTGCAGATCCAACAATCAAGATGGTGTTGTCATCAATTGCATCACGCATGAGGTCTACATCTGCACGCCAATTCGATTGCACGGGCACACGTCGAGACTCGACGCCGAAGTAGTCAGCGCCTTTCTCCAAAGCTGCATGAGCAGACGTAGGCAGAACCATGTTGGGTGGGCCGGTGAGTCGCCCTTCGCGTTCAGCGCGCTTCACGGCCGCACGAACCACCAGCACGAGACTCTCTGTCCCTCCAGATGTCATGAAGCCTGCAGTTGTCTCGTCACCATGCGCCCATCCGGCCACCGTGTCCACCACGTCGGCCTGCATGCGCTTCAGCGACGGAAAGGCGGCGGTATTGAGAGCGTTCTCACCAGAGAATCGTCGGTAGGCCTCTTCGGCAACCGCGAGGGCTTCAGGGCCTGCTGAATAGGCGAGTGTGAAGACTCGGCCGTCACGCCAGCGCACATCGTTGGTGCGAAATGATTCCATCTCGTCAAACACGTTTTCTGCTGACACGCCACTGGTGAGATGTCGAATTCCCATGCAGGCACCTTAGGTCGGTTCGTGGGGTAGCAATGTCGGCAAACCCTTGTGGATTCTCATAAATACAGAAATTACATAACGGACATTATGGGCGTAACGATGGGGTGAGAGAAGCGGCTGCCACAGGGTCTGCAGCCTCCATCAGCCAGTCCAAGATGTCTCTCAGCGTTTCCTTGGTGTGCTTCGGATGTTCCAGATCTCGACGAGCATCAATCAGCGCACAATGCAAAACATAAATTTGATCTTTCAGTTGATCGAGTTCGTCACGTGTCATCACCAGCTCGTTTTCGCTGAGTTGTAAATCTTGAGCTCTTTGGCGTGACACCCAGTCCCATTGGCGGCATTTCTGGCTGCAGAACTCGCGCCTGCGACCCGGACCGTCCTGGCTGGCCAAAACATGTCGACACCATCGGCAACGGCGGTCCTCTGCCCGCACCCCTGCATCATCGTTGCTTTTCGTCATGACGAAAATATAGGGACAGGTAGCGTTCGTGATGTGGATTTACCGGTAGCCCCCAAAACATTTTTCGCTAGCGACAACTTCAGCGGCACTCACCCTCGTTATCTCGATGCCATCGTGCGCAGTAACTCAGGTCATGTCATGGCATACGGCGGAGATGAATTAACTCAACGTGCAACAAAACTGTTTCAAGAGTTGTGTGATGAAGATGTTGAAGTTCTTTTCACGTTCAATGGCACGGGTTCAAATGTTGTGGCGCTTGGAAGTTTGTTGGGTCCCGCTGAATCTGTCGTCTGTACAAACTGGTCTCATATTCACGTAGACGAAACGGGCGCCCCCGAAAAGATTCTTGGCGTGAAGCTTCAAGATGTTGCTTCTGATGACGCAAAGATTCGTCCCGATGATCTCGCGTCGTTGGTCACTGCACTTGGCAATGTTCACCACGTGCAACCAGGTGTTGTGTCCATCACGCAGGCAACCGAATTGGGCGGTCTCTACTCTGCTGATGAGATTGCAGCGTTATGTGCTGCGGCACATTCGTATGGCATGCGTGTCCATCTTGATGGTGCACGAATTTCAAATGCCGTTGCTGCGTTGGGTGGTGATGCCGCCACATTCCGCAAGTTGACATTCGGTGCAGGAGTTGATGCGGTGTCCTTTGGCGGAACAAAAAACGCCATGATGGGGGCTGAGGCTGTGTTGTTACGTCGTGGTGTTTCATCGCCACGTGCGGCGTTCTTACGCAAGCAATCCACTCAATTGCCTTCCAAGCAGCGATACGTCGCGGCTCAGTTTGTTGAGGCGCTTGAGTCGGGCCTGTGGCTTGACACCGCGCGTCATTCGAATGCAATGGCATCGCGTCTGTACAAGGCTCTGTCGGA
>Ga0172373_10004431_pt1 | contig 19791 bp, 18 predicted proteins | sample Lak10m_2_FD_114546 | JGI IMG/M metagenome (GOLD analysis project Ga0172373, IMG submission 114546) | Freshwater microbial communities from Kabuno Bay, South-Kivu, Congo - kab_092012_10m | ecosystem: Environmental > Aquatic > Freshwater > Lake | place: Democratic Republic of the Congo...
AGCATCACAGGAAGCATCACAGGAAGTGAAAAAAACTAATACTATTTCTAATAATGATATTAAAAATAGTAAAGACAAAATTGAAGAGTTGAAAAAGGTTAATGAACAACTCAAAAAACAAATTGATGAAAATTTGACATTGATCAAGAAATATGAACTTATCAATAAATTACACCAAAAGAACTATTCAAAAAAGAAAGTGTATTTCTTTAGTGATCACATGTCAAAAGATGAATTTGAATCAATCTTAGGCAATATCTATGATTACAAAAAAACAACATCCAATATTTATATTTTGAAAGTCATGTCAGGCAGGAGTAAATATGAATTACATACTAAATTAATCCAGTTAGGTGATGAAGAAGAATATTATTCAATTGATGACTATTATCCTGACTTAATCAAAGAATTCAAAATTAAATTACTTGGCAAAGGCAAAATGTCATTTGATGGTCAAAATATCGAATGTAATTATTTTAATGGTGTATCTAATTCTATTGGTTATGAAACTAATGAAGATGCAAATGATAATGTTCTTAATTATCTGGTAAATGATGATTATCCAAATTATGAGTTTGCCAAGGATCCAATTGGATGGAATGATGATGTTACCTATTATAAAATTTATGATGTGATCATTGATGTCTATGATATCAATGGTCTTCTCGATAAAGTAAATAAAAATGAGACTCAAAAAGAAGATGAAGATGAAGATGAAGAAGAAGATAACACCGGAATAGAATTATTTGAATCATTGAAAAATCCTAATTATTGTAAACCAGAAGAATTCACATGCAAAGGATGAATTTATTTATTTTTTAGTCTTGTTGGTTTGAATTGTCTTGTAATATAATTCAATATATGCACACATGGCATCAATTTGTTTCATTTTTCCCAATTTATTCCAGGCCTCCCATTTTGCTCTTCCAACAGGATCAAATAATCCTGGTTTTTGTGTTGTGCATTCTCCTAAAGTAGCCTGTTTATAATAACCATAAAACTTCAATTTAGTATCATTCGTAATACTCTTATTTTCAGAACTTCCATTCACTTCTTCTACAACTCTTTCAAATTCTGTCTTGATTTCCTTGTCTGTATTGGTCATATTATTTATGAATATATCTTCATATGATATCTTTATGTAATTTAATTTATTTAAAAATTGATTTGTCAACTCTCTATTAATAATTAATTAATTGTAAATATATCTTTCCAAACTTTCCAAAATGAATGAGAACATAATTAAGAGTATATTATCAGAAATAAAGACAGTTTATAATGGTATATTAATACCTGAACCAGGTCATAATTATCTGTCCATATTGCCACATACAATTAATGAACCCAAATTATTATGTGATATTATTTACAACATGATTTATGGAAACTCTTATAATAATACATTCAAAATTGTTGTTCTAACAGATATCAATAATATCTCACTAGTTAAATCACTCTTAGAATATTGTGTTGATATTAATAAATGTTCTATTAATGATATTGTTAAGGTCGATATGTCAAAAAATAAAATCAAACCATTAACACAAGTATATTTGACTGATTATGATACTGATTCAAATATTATTCAAAATTGTAAACCAGATATCATTCTTATTGGTGAAATAGATAGAATCACATCTGATAATATTTCATTGTTTAACAATATCATTTCTAAAAAAGAAACAAATCATAGATCATCTATTATTTCTATGGATAAACTTATTAAAAATGATTTGAATGGTGTATCTAATATATTGAAAAATACAAAAATAATATTCAAAAGACAACAACCATCATTCAATAACTTGAATGTCACTTACAGAGCAATTAAGTTATTGAATGATCCTAAAACACTTATCAATGATATTATGACAATCATAAACAAAAAGAACAGAAAGAATAAAATATTCAAAATAGTTGTCAACACAAATAATAAAGATCTGTCCACAAAGTTATATGAACAATACCAAAAGATGACTAGGTTAAATAATATTACGAATGATAATCAGTATTTATTATTATCAATCAGAGGATATCATATTAATGATGTAGATAAGTTTATGAGACTTTATGACAGATCTTTAGAATCAATAATATTCACCAAAGATAAATATACTAATCTAATTAATTCAGACATAAAATACAAATCTGATTCTGGTATATTATTCACACATAGTTCTTATTTGACTAAACATAAAGATGGGATAAATATATTTAATAATTGTGACATCTTTATTAATATGGATGACAGACTTGTCAAGAAGAAATATTATAGAACTATTATTGAAACTATTTCTAATAATTCATATTCTTGTGCCAATATCAAATCTAATATTATAGAAATAAAGAAAGACATAATTATGCAATTGAATAGATTGGGCAAGAGTATTTTTGATGATAGTAGTCGTAGGGATAGATATTTTAGATTAATAGAATTAATTAATGACAAAAAAATTCTGATTAATAAAGTGAACAATCTTAAAACAGATATTACCGAAAAATTAGAAGATTATTATAATATAAACATCAAACACAAAGTAATCCATAATAAAGATAATGTTATGATAATGATACCAGTTCCAAATAATTCATCATCCAGTATTAACATGAATTACCAATATGAAAAATCATATCTAAAGAAGAAACTATCTAATGATATCCTTCTAGAAGAAATAGAACTAATTAAGAAGAAGAAGGGGAGTTATTCAGGTCCAATTTGGATTGGTTCATTGGACAAAGTGGAGATTCCAGGTAATAAAATAGGATTTATTAGGGGATCTGATGATTTAATTAAAATATGTGAAATACTTCATGTCGATAAGTTTTCCAGAAAATATAAAAGACCAAATTGGAAAGAGAAGGAGAACAGAAATAAAAATATACTATTTTTGACTCCAATCATAAATAGTATGAAACTGTCAGAACTAAAACAGAAATTAAATATGTCAGTTTATGATAGGTTTGAATATTTACAACCAATTATTGTTTGATTATTTTATCTGAATCTACATTCAAATAATATACTGGAAATAATTTCGGTTTCTTGTCAGAATCGTATTCTAAATCCATATAAAACATATGGAACCAAAATAGATATGATATATTATGTTCAAGATATTTATCATCAGCTAATTTTTTGAGATTCAATTTGTAATTAAACTCTTTGATGTCGATTACATAATTTTCCTTATGTTCAATTCTATTTATGGATTTATTATTATTCTCTATTTTGTCAGAAAGTTGTTTGAATAATTTATCTTGTATAATATTAAATAATATATTTATGTATGATCCATTTATTTTTGATATTTCAATTGGATTGTCAAGAAGAATAATAATTTCTGGCAATCCCCAATAATACCACATACCTAATGTATAATAATGTGTTATTTTTGTTGGTTCTGTTTTGTCATATGCAGGAACAATACAAAATGTTTTAGATTGTATTAACTGTCCAATGATGTTAATGTCATTTATTGATTCTAATGGTTTGAAATCATTTGTGGTATTAGTATTATTTGTAATACTAATTGCACCATTTTTTTTCTCTTTAAAATCAGAATCAGTATCTGAATCTATGTCAGAATCAGAATCGGTATCAGGATTATATTTGATATCACTAATAGATATATTCTTGTAATAATCTTCAATAAACATGTCAAAGCGTTTCTTTAAAAGTAATGCCTGTTCAGATCTATAGTCATTAATCTCGGTATTTGTTTCTAATTCTGATTGGATACTTTTTGTATTACTCATACTTAATAATTCATTATCATTTAATTGTCTTTAGATAATATAATTATTTTTTCCATTATCAGATATATAATTAAATTAATTAATGGCAACTACAAATGGTAATGTCCCCTCTAAAAGTATTGGTGATGATGTTTATGATGGTCTTGGTGGTGTTGGTAGATTCATGACTAAGTTATCATTAGTTGTCACAATTATTGCAGGTTTAGTATTATTGGTTTTGGGTATTTATTTCGTTGTGACTGACGATGATGATAAGAAATATCTCAAAGTTAAAGGAACAGTCATTGACCCTAATTGTGTAAGTTATGTCTCTTCTTATGACAAAAACAAGAATCCTGTAAATATGTATAAATGTAATATTGTTGTCACATACAATATCGAAGGAAAGGATTTTGAAAAGAAATTATTTGTTGACAGTAACAAGAATTATGTAAAAGGTGAACCAGTCGATCTTCAAGTTGATAAATCTAATTATGAGAATGCCAAAATAGCAAAAATGAACAAAACATATCTTGGTGTGATATTAATTATTGTGGCAGTTGTAGCCGGTGCACTCTCTTATCTAAACTATTATTTAGCCGATAAATACAAAGTTTATGCCGCAGGTCAAGGAGCAAGTACTATTTTCAATATATTTAGATAAATAAAAAATTGATAATTTGTATTCTCTATTAAATCTATTCTACTTGATATTATTAGAATAGATTTTCTTCTTTGAAAGTCCAAATCATGTCTTCACAATCTGCCAAATCTGCCGAAATTAAGGAGGAAAAGATTGAGAATAATAGGGATCATCCTGTCATTCGTCTTTTAAAGAATAACAAGCTCCCTTGTGAGTTCTATAACTCATTGGCAAAACGTCTTCAAGATGGTGACAGATCTCTCACTCTCCTCAAGAAATCTTTTGATGGAACCAATATCACAACTTATGATCCTAAGTCACTGACTTTCCGTGAGGTAGTAGCCAAATACTATCTCAAAAACTACAATCCTGTAAAGAAGTGTGTCAAAACTATCCAATTAATTTACCCTGTTCCGGAAGACTATTTTGCGAAGATCTTCAGACATGAATATGCTACTGTGTTGTGGTTTGTTGTAGTTGGTTGTCCTCGTTCATCTGATATTGATGTCATGGTCATTGTGGATGCCAAGTCACACTCTAATGGCAAGACATTCCCTTTGACCTCTGAGGATCATGAACTCATCAGATCCAAGCTCACTTCTATCGGGTATGACTCAAAGAGAGAGATTGACATCAATGTTATTGCCCTAAAGGAGAAAAAGATTGTGGCTTGTTTCAAGGGTGGAAAGGAAACAGCCAATATTGTGATTCATACTGCCAAACTCCATAAGCAGGTTGAATTTCCTCAGTCGGGAATTAAATATGATTCTCAATCCAGACCTACCAACATTGCAGATCTTATTGAAGAGGTGCCAATCACAGAAGATATGATCTATGGAAGGATTCAAGCTATTCTTAAGTTTATTCTTGAATATCTTGAAATCATTTCCATTAACTATCTTGATCTTCGTCCTGAAAAGATGGATTCGATGGCCACTGGCAATGACCTCAAAATGTTGGAGTTTGTTCAGAAGATCATGACAAAGAAGTCAGTTAATTTGGATGTCACAAATATTTCTGACAAGAAGAAACAATATGAGGTCAGATCATTCTACAAGTCTCTTGTCATGAAATTCCTCCAACTCTACCTCCTTATTCAAAAAGAGAAGTGTTATTTCACTAAGGATGAAATTGCCTCATCTTGTAGTGAAATCTTTACTGAAACAGAAAAAAAGGAAGAGACTGAATCTTACATCAAGCGATCAAGATATTATCTCTTCCGTGGATCATGTAATTGGGCTCCACAAGAAGAGGATACAGATCTTACATTCCTCAACAAACTCCTTATCAAGTTTTATGGAGTAACACAATCTTTCATCCAAAAGAGAAATCCTCATAAGATTGTGTCAATTGCCTGTGATCAAATCCTCGAGAAATCCCAAGATGAGAAGTCTCAGTCTTTGCCGAAGGATCTTTTATCATTATTCTTCAAGTCCATTGCTACTCCTACAATTGAGTTTAAAGAATTCTGGAAGATTTACAGCAAGGGAAGAACCGTTAATCAGTGTTTCCCCTTGCCTTCTTCAAAGAGAGAAGACTTTTTGTCATGGATTAATATCAAGGTCAAGAATTCAACACTTTCTGGATTACTTGATAACTCAATTGAGTTTTGTGATCAGAGATCAGATGAATGGCTCAAGTTGCTCTCTGAGTTCTACAAATGTGGAAATAATGGTGGTGTAATTAAGGGTGATTTTGAGTCTTTCTACAACTTAATTAGAGGTGCCATCCTTGAGAAACTTGCCATTGATTGTTTTGATCCTGAGGCCATTGGATTGAAGGGCTATAAGAAGTGGTCTGTCGGTTTTGTTGTTGAAGAAAAGATCAAAGGGTCTAGAGGATTTGCCCCTGATCTTTTAGTAATGGGTATTGATTCGTCAGGAAAGATGGAACTCATCACTATTGAAATCAAGGGACTCAAGTCTTTTGAGTGTAGATCTGATTATGATCGTGGACTTAATCTGGCCTCCAAACAAGTCACATCAGCACGTGAGATTTTGTCCAAGAAGATTTCTCAAGATGATCTCATAATTAGCCGTGGAATTGTCCTTATCTGTTCGATTAAGGATGGATCATTTGTGATGAATCATCATTTTGTGGATTTCTAGGTTTTGTAGATTTTTGGATATTTGTTTATGTTTATGTTTATTGTATTTATTATAAAAAATGAAATTATTATTCACTAATATGATAAAAATAATTGATATCAAAATAAAAAATAGATTTATTGATTTGTGGTGAATGCAGAGAGTGTCCTTAAATTTTTAATAATATAATTTAATAATAGATATGTCTCAATTAATAAATAATAATATTAACAACACTAATAGAAACATCAAAAATAATAATTATAAACATAGCAAAAATGACACAATAAAATATGTTAAATGTGGTAAATGTAAAGGATATGGACAAATTGAAGTTGAAGTTATCAGATGTGAGATTTGTTCTTCTCTTTCTATTTATGGATGTATCAATTGCAAGAGTGGTTATTTATCAGAACCATTCATCGAATGTCCCGATTGTGATGGCCATGGTTCTATTTCTTTTTGCAAACATTGACATATTAATGGCAATTTGACTAATCTATTTCTTTCAAAATCACTTCTCATTGAAGAACTTTTTTTATGTTTGTTTATTTTTGGAAATCTTGTAAACAAATTATCAACCAATTCTGCAGATTGTGGTCTCTTTTTCGATTTAATTTGTTTATGATGATACATATATATTAATAGACACATAGAAAATAAATAAAATAAGACACAAAGAAGAAATTACTTAGACTTTGACAAAGAAACCACAGCTCGAAGGACATCCTTTTTGTTTTTAAGTAGGTCAACATTATAGAAGATCTTGCCATCAGAACAAACATTCTTATAGAATGTCTTGAGTGGAATTGGTTGATCTCCTTTATTAGAAGAGATGACTAAAGGAATTACATCATTTTGATCCACAAAATGGAATGATGATTGTGTGAGTGCTTGATCAAGTTGTTTCTGAATTTGTTCAAGTGTGAGTGTTCCACTTAAACAATCCTTCTTCAGAGTTGCAAGGAGAGAATTGGCCATCTGGAAGTCATAGATCATTCCAGATGTTCCAAGTTGGATGGCAAAGAGAGTCAAACGATAATTATGCCAGGCTGTCTTGAGTGAGATAAGGAGATTGTTTTCCATATTTGCCTTTTTCTTAAAGCGAGCTTCATTATTGGAAATCTTTTGTGAGAAAATTTTGCGAAGAGTTCCATCTTTGATCATCTTCTTAACATCAATGGACAATGCCAACTTTTGAAGATAGTCATATCCAAAAATAACAAAATCCTTTGGTGTAAAAAGGATCTCAAATATCTTTGGATCTCCATCCTCAATTGTAAACATCTTCATGAAGGATGATAATGTCATGATTGTGACATCATACATTGTCTCTGGCTTGGATGGATCGTGAGTAGTGTGGTGATGATCTTTGTCCTTTCCATTAAGATCATCAACAATAATAATAATATCAGTGTCTGAAGTAGTTGTTGCAGATCCATAGACTTGTGAGCCATAAACAGCGACAAAAAGAACAGTCATACTATTGACCAATGACTCAAAATATGAGTTTAATGAGCCTTTAGCCAATTGTGAAAATAGTGATGTTTTCTTTTCTTCCGAAACAGAGAGCATATTGAGTTTTTTATTGGTTTTGCTTATTCAATGATGAAAAGATTTAATATGAATTAATTATAAAATAATACAACATATTGGAATATTCAATTTTTATTATTGGATCATAAACAATCTAATAATATTAATATATATTTCATTAATTGAAATGGTCATGTTAATAATTGGAATTATAACTTATTGCATTACATTATTAGCACTAATTGTCAAAACATTTTTTCCAAACAGAATAAATATATTTAAACCGAATGAGAAGAATAATGGATATTTAATTTATTACAGAATATTTGTGGATGTTATTAATATGATATATATGTTGTATAGTTTGACAATTGTTCAATATGGTATGGATGTAACATCTACAAATCTTAATATATATATGTGGTTAATTACTTCAAATATTTTGACACAACTGACAAATTACCACGAATATATGAAATATTTAATATTATCAGATCTTATTGAAATAACATTTGTAATTATCACATATATACATACTATTTTTAATGAGAATGCATATTTGGGGATTGGGTATTATTTCATAATTAATACAATAAGTCATGTAATAAATTCATTAAACATTATTGACAATACGTTAATCACAAATTATATGTCTGTATTGATAATTATGTTGTCATCACTTGATACAATTGGAGGAATTATGACAGATACATTTAACATAATCAATATATTAATGATTGTTAAATCGAGTATAACAATATATATCAATCAATGTCAACTATCATATTATGAAAAAGTATCAATTAAGAGAGAATTATTAGTAGGTGTTGAAAGACTTAATTCAATATTTAATATTAATTTCAATCTTCTATTATCCGATTATTATGATTATTATGACCATAATGACAATGAAGAATTTGATTCTGCAATGAATGGTATTACTGAATTAAATGAAAATAATTACATATTACCACAAAAAATAATAGAATACAAAAATAGATTACAAAAAAATAGATAACCTGATATATATTAATATCTTAAATTAATATATATATATATTAATGGATTTTTCAGAAACAAAGAATACTAATAATCTAGATAAAATGAATAAAATAATAGAAGATTTGAATGAAATAAAGAACCTATCTATTGAAGTGGCATCATTAATTGATAAACAGAATGAGAGTTTAGAACATATTGAAGATCATGTTGACAGAACAAATAATAACATAAACAAAGCTAATAAAGAATTAGAAATAGCCAAAGATTACAATAATAATAACAAAATGATATATATTGGAGCAATGACAGGGACAATTACAGGATCGATATTTGGTCCAGTTGGAGCATTATCAGGAACATTAATAGGAGGAGTTATTGGTTTACTAACAAGTAAGATTATTTGAGTTACAAATAAACTAGATATAATATGAATATAATAATAAATGTCAATGTTTAATAATAAATTAGGGTTTATTTCAGGACTAGTAACTGGATTAGTCACTGGATTTTTCATTAGTGGATCATTAGTTAGATTTATACATATCAAAAAGAGAGAAATAAAGAAGTTATCAACAATAGAACTGAGAAATAAATTTGATAATGATGGATATGTATTTTTGAAAGATCAACTTGTTACATTAAATACAGAAATGAATGAGATTACAGAATTAATGAGAAAAACAGATAGTTTAGCCATATTAAATGGATGTTATGATCTGAATAATTGTGAATGTAATTTTAGATATAAAAATTGCAGATTGTTTATGTTGAGAAAATATTCTAATAGTGATAACATCCAATATTTTGCTCCATCATGTAATAATGTAATCGATGTAACACCAGGTAGTTTTGTTGATATCAAAACAATCAATGATGAAATAAATTATTTGCCAATTAATAAGTTTATCCAATTATCAAAAAATAGGCTGAATAGAATTGTGAATGATCTAATTAATTATATTAGATACATAATCAATGCAGATGAAGAGAGACATTATGTAACTGACATAACATTTATTACAGAATACAATACAGATAAGGATAATGAGGATGATAATAAGAAATATACATTAATGTGGCATCAAGATAAGTTTGTAGAATCTAAAACAAGAAAGTGTATGTCATATGATTATGTTGGTGTTTTTGTATTGAATACGAAAAATTTAACACCACATAAATTAATGATTGGTAAGACAATTAGTAATGATTCTGAAGAGAAAATTGTATTAGTAAATGAAACAAATATTGATAATGAAAATATATCAGATATTGGATACATTATAGATCAGACGAAAGACTATTATCATAAACATTCAGATTATGAACATATGACCGTTGATGGAATAAGGAACATTATTACTATTAAATTCAAGTATATGAATTAATTATTTTTGATATAATAATATAACATATGGAGATATCAGATTATTTTGAATTATATATTGGTAATAGAATCAAATATGACAGAACATTCCATATCAATAACATGAAAATATTTGATCTGAAAAATATTGATGTAACATTAATTGAAAAGTTATTTGTATATTTCGACAATGTATTATTTGGAAACAAGTTATCCGAGTATATAAACAAAAACAATATTACTTTCAAATGTCATGTGTCAAAATCGTTAACATCAACAGCCGGACAATTTTATTGGAAACTCGATCAATACAAAAAACTTGAGATTGGATTTAAATTTTCGTCACATTTTTTTGATGAAATACTCCAAAAGAATATAACTAATATTGATTTAGGTTTGGTGGACGAACATAATAAAAAATATTTAAGTAAGATGGCTATTGAACCATTAATAGTAACAATGGAACATGAATTAATACATTTGGTTATGTATGTTACAAAAAATCACAAATTAAATGATTTGTCAATAGTTAAATCAGGTCATACTCCAATATTTAAGAGACTTGTTTATAACATATTTGGTCATGTCCAGATTAGACATAATCTTAAAGTTGGTGATGTTGCAATTAATTTAGAGAATAAAGAAAAATTTAGACTTGGAACACATGTTAAGAATATTAAGAATGGTAATAGTGGTTACATTGTAAATATGAAGAAAAATCATGCAGATGTTTGTATTATTTTACCAGATACAAAACATAAACAATGTACATATAGAGCATATTTATATAATGAACTAGAACTAGACAAATCAAGAAAAGATATTGATTTATCAGAAATAAATAATAGATTAAAACCTGGAACAATAATTATGTATAGAGATAGAAAGTATAAAATAATAGAAAATAATAATGTCGCAATCAAAATGCAGTCAGATGATCAAAAATATTGGACAATACATAAATTGACAATGTTAGATTTCATATTTATGTGATAATCAAAATAATTTTTTGAGTTTGGTAGGTTCGATAGAATTTTTTTTTGAATTGTTTCTTTCTAACACTTCAATACCTTTACAATTGGATGACATACATTTCATATAGATGATACCACGATTAGTATCTTCAAAAATATAGAATCCATTTGAGTCATGTTTATTTCCACTATAACATAATTCATTTTTGTCTTCGTATGAAAATCTCCAACCTGTCCCACATGAAGATCTGCCAGTATATTCGGCTGTTGGATGGACCTTTCTGGCTAAACCTATAAGTTGATTAATCTTTTTATCAGTATATGTTTTGGGTATATACATCCCATCACTACAATATTTCTTATTAATAACAAGATATTGATTAGGTATTTCAGGTGTAGATATGTAAAAACAGTCCTGAGTTGTATCAGTGACCATATATCTAAGACATTCATCTGGAGTCATTTTAATTTTAGATTTAGTAGTAACCTTCAATTGATATGTTAGTGGAATCATTGGACGGAAATCATTTGTTTTATTGGAAAATATGGCTCTAAATTCTCTATCAGTTGTATACACATTTTTGTCAATAATATTATCATAACTTTTGTCATATTCAATCATTGCCATCCATAGATCCCATGCAGATTCTGGATAACCCTTTCTATTAGTTCTGTATACAATTGATTTACCCTTAATATGATGATCAATTATTACATGAAAACTTACTTTCTCTTTGGAATGTGAAGATGCTATTAATATAGAGTCATCATTCAGTTTGATTTTATATCTAGTTTTAAAAATATATGTCAGATCTTTTTTGAGTTTTGTTATGAATTCTGTATGATCCATTTTTCTGGCATCTATTTTTTGATTTTTTTCATCAGATAATTCAAGTTTCCATTCAATATCTAAATATGGTTTACATGGTTGATCTGATCTAATTAATTCAAATAAATATCTTGATTTGATTGGTTCTGATTTATATGAATTCCAAAAATCAGTCCATGATTTAATGGGAATAAATCTTCTAAATGATTTTTCATCTAAGATTTGAACGATTTTTTGATATTTATGGCCATCATCATTTTTAGTTTTATTTATGAAATATCTGAGAATGTTTTTAGATCCATGACCATTAAAGACATAAGAATTGTATTTAATGATTTTTTTGACTAGACAATATTTCTTCCTTGTTGATAGATTATTCGGATCACTATCAAGAACTAAATCATCACCCCAATTCATATTTTTAATTTTGTCAACAATGTCATCCATATGTTTAATATATTTTTTTTTCATTTCAGCTTGATTCTCATCAATATCATCATCGGAATTATATGGTGAATCACCCATTTTGCTCTCTTTTGAAGAACTATATCCATTATCATCATCTGAATGATAGGATTGATTATCCATTATGTTTCGAACAGCTGAATCAACATCATTATAGTCACTGATATTCTCATTATGTTTATTATTATTAGTATTAGTATTAGTTGAAACAAGATCGATAGTATTTTTTGTAATAACCAGTTTCAATTGTTCTATTTTCGGTTTCAGTTTCTTTTTAGAACTCATATCAATATTAATATTAATAACACAATATATATATTGTGTTAAAATTATTATTAATCCTATTATTTAATTAGTGATATTCTATCAATTTATCTAATTAATGATAGAATATCAATTTCATATTTTTTAGTATAGTTCTATAGACATAAGACATAGTTTTTCAATTATTAAAGTAATTATATTGAAAAATTGAAAATATGAGTATGTGATAATTAGTTATTTGATTTAACTATATCCATTTAACTATTGATGGAAAAGTATATTAATCAAAATATAAATTACTATTAATAATAGTTAAATAATGGGATGTTGTTTGTGCAAAACATATAATGTTGAAATAATCAACACAAATATTAAATCAATTGAAACAGTCAAATCAAATGAATTAATAGGATCATTACATACTCAGACACTGACCAAAACAATTACACCAACAAATATTTCACAAATGAAAAAGACAATATATGAAAAATATCAACATATATTAATTAATTATCTAATAAAAATATTGGATAAACAAATAGAGAATGATATTATTGATTTCGTCATATCAATAAATGCAATTGAATATTTATTATTCATTATTGTGGCATATGATTATGAAACATCAGTTATTGATAAAATTAGTAATGAGAATATTATTGATATAATTGAGTATGTCAAAAAGATTTATGAAATATTTTTGGTTACAACATCAAAATACTCACTCAATCTGCAATATAACATTCAACAAGAATTTAAGAATACAATTAATGAAATAAGTAATATCGAAAAATTACATTCTTCAATAAATAATTCACCATCTCATTCTGGATCAGATAATAATAATGATTTTAATGCTATTAGGAAATCTAGAACTATTATTATGAATAGATTGAGAACTATACTTATGCCAATACAATGTGAAGTTGCCAAAATGTTCAAAAACAGTATTTATCCAATATATTGTGGAAAACAAATTATATTAAATAATAATAGTATTTTTAATACTTATTATCATAACATTTTTTTGGATAGAATATTTGAAATCAACTATATGTTTGGTTTTAATGAAAGGATTCCACAATATCAAAATCAAAATAGTAATGGCAAAGATGAAAAAATCAATCTTATAGTTCCAATTAAAACATCTGACAATGATGAGAAATTACCAAATGATATTAACAAAAATTCTCCATCTAATAATTCATCTAAAAGTCCATCCAAAAGTTCCTCAACATCATCAACATCCATATCTACATCTACATTATCAATACCAACACCGAAATCAGTCTCAATATCAAGACCTGAACCACATAAAAAGAAAAAAAGAGAAAAAATAAATATACCAAATAGACTTAATGAAAGGGATTCATTTTCAATTAGTTCAGGCAAATCATTGCCATCAATAATATCTGTTAATGATGCAAGCCAATTTGACAATTAAATAAAATTTATTCTCTATTCTTGAATGACAAAACTTTTTCTGCTAATTCCATCTTGAAGTTGTCATGTTTGGAAGTCTTTTTGAAAACTTGTGGAACAATCTTACTACATTTTTTATAACTTAATGTAAATATCTTATCCATATAAATACTATTATATAGATATCCTTTTCTGGTAGTTTTTTTGTATAAAGTCAGAATACATTGTTTTTCATCAGAAACAATCCACAGACCATCTTTTTTATTATAATAAATATCATTTTCATCTTTAGCCATATGATTGATTCTTTTAACAATTAAATGATTTTTGGATTCATCACTTTCTCTAATATATTTGGTGGTGTAATTATACATTTCTGCCAAATAACTTTCAGAATTAATGGAGTCAACATAAACAAGTGGTTGATCTTGGATGTTGGAAATGTTGTCAGAATATTTTTTTATTAGAACAATTGCCATTTAGAATTAAATATATATTATATCAAATGTATATTTAATTTTTGTAATGTATTAAATTGCATGATAATCTCCAATATGGTAATATGTTGGTTTTATTCCTTCTAAATACATGATTTGACCAAATATTACATCTTCATAACTTAATTCTTGTTTTAATATATGTGCTTTATATTTTGCTATTACACTTAATGATTTTCTACTTAAACAATATCCATATCCTCCTCCTGCATATTCTATTTTTTTGATAGATGCTAACTTATTTCTGTCTATATTATTGATATAATTGAAACCATGATTAAAATCGAGTTCTCTATGGTATTTCTTATCAGAACATTTTCCAATATGACATTTATTGGAAGTTGGAACCATTAATGACCCACAATAATCATAAGGTTTATTTTTGAGATTCAAAACATTCTCTTTTTTCAATAAACATCCATCATCAACCTTGATTATATGTGTATAATCTGTTTTCTCATATATATAACCATAAAATATTGCCAATTTATGAGCTAATGTTTCATAGGCTTCCTTACATCCACAATAAAAATTATTTCCGTCAATCTTATATTCTTCTTTTCCTATTAATGTAGGATCACTTTGTATAATGTAATATTTAATATCATTTTCAATTAACCATTTCTCATGATGATTCATAAACTTGTCAAATCTCTTTTTTGTATTTGGACATGTCAATATTCCCATACATATCTTAGGTTTAATCATTTCATTAGATTCTTTTGATTCTTTATTATTAATTATTTGGTTAGATTGATTAGATTGTTTGAGATGGTTAGATAGTTGCAATCTTTTATTTTTTGCATTATGAATAGCAATATTAAATATTTTGAAAGATTTGTATTCTCTGTCTGACATTTTAATTCCATATATTTCCTAGTGAAAATCTTATATTAACTCGTGGATACTTCAAGTCATTAATGATTAATCTATGTAATAGACTTTATTTTTGAATAATAATTTTTAGTTCTGTATTCCATTCTTCATCATATGGATTAGTTCCAGTATTTGATATAATACCACCACATTTTTCACCTATCTCATGTTCAAATTTGGCATATGTCAATATCCAACATATACCATTCCAAAATATTATATATTGCTTATTATCTGATCTCCATATAGTTTTTCCACAACATTGTTTTGTCTCATCCAAATTGTATCCCATTGAATATGTTTTATTACTTATTATTCTGAATCTTCTTGTTTTATTATTAATATTTGCATTATTATTTGCATTATTAATTGTTTCAGTTGGAGATGTTAATGATCTTGGTTTGTTATTGACAGTAAGTTTGTATGTATTATTTGTATTATTCTTTATTTCTCTGTGTATTGATGACAAATCAACACCTAATTCTTTAGAATAAACATCATTAATGTATTCTCTTATTACATTGACATATTCATAAGTGGCATTGTTTTTGTTGATATGATCAAATATACTTTTATCTCTAATGTATGCATCAAATACAGTAACTTTTGTGTATTTCCCTTTAAAGAATTTATCTTTACAATTTGCACTAGTTATTCCAGCTAAATGGAATATATTTAATTTATTATAATCAGCAATTGATCCTGTAGCCCATGAAAAATCCAGTTCTTTATGTATTAATGTAGGTCCTTTAGTCTTCCAATATAACCATAAAACAACCCACATATCAGTTGTCCATTTTTGAATATGATGTTGTATTGGATATGATTTTTCATATTTAGACAAATAATCATACAGTTTCATACATTTCTTTTCACAATCTCTCCAAAAATCTCCATCAATATTTTTCAATAAATATTGTGCACCACCTGAATTCTTTTGGTTTTTTCTGACTAATTCAGGATCTATATCTACTGTTTTGCACATTCCATAAAAGATGTCTGCTTCAGGAAGATTTCTATATTTAGCTCGGTATCTGTCGGAGCAATTCTTAATATAATCATAACCAATATAGGAGATGGTATCAGATACATAACCATTCTTATCATTCAACATCAAAGAGAAATTTGGCAATTTAGTTATGAATATATCAGAATCATGATAAAATACATTTTTACCTAGATCTGGATTCTCATCAAAAAATTTACTTAATAAATATGGTCTTATTGTTGGTGAATATTCATTAGATTTCCTTTCATCCTTGTAACATCTTATTGTCGCATATTTCTTCATTAATCTCTTTGCATATTCTGTTGGTCCTTCACCTGAATATCCAAATAATACATAACATCTATCTATAATACCATGTTTTGCAAATTGATACATATATATTTCCACTTGCCAATGGAAATATGTTGTGTCCGGTTGTGCTGATATAAATATCATATTATTGTCCTTTATTGCTTTTAATGAAGCATCGTCAGTTGCTCTACGCATTATTATTTTATAACTAGAAATATTTTTTTATTATTATATTAAATACTTAAAAAAGTATTTAATATTGTTAATTAACTATATTGAATAAGTCATAATCAAAATAATGGTTAAAAAAGTTATTAAACAAACTAAACAAGATGATGAACTAGTAGTAATAAATACTCAAGACAAACCACAATCGATCACCATTGATAATAAAGAATATTATGTTGGATCTGAACTAATGGAATATGACAAAGTATATTTCACAGGATGTTCTAGAACAATAAGAAAGATTATTGATCTGAAGAAGATTCCACAAGACAAATATGCCTATGGAAATAATAACATTAAGAAAGGTGGTTGGAGATTGTCAGACAATCAAATCAAACCACCTGCCAAAGCTAATTTATTACTATCAAAAGATTGGGTTGAATCTAATGTCCCTAAAATGATGAATGGTTTAGATGAGAAAGAAGTTAAAGAGAAATATGATTGTCCAGAAGCTCCTAATATTATTGATTTGGATGACAATGAGAAGTTTAAAGATGAGAAAGGAAATCCTTTAGAGATAGAGACAAGAGGTGATAGAACTGTCGATGGAATATACTTTTCAGTTTGTGATATTGAAAAAGTATTTGGATTAGAAAATATTTACAAAGTATTAACACAACCGACAAGTGGATATGTTTTAGATGAACATTATTGTTATTTTATATGTATGGACCTGATGATTAAACGGAACAATACAATTAAAAAAGGATCAACTAAAGGGCGTAGAATGTTTTTGACTTATGAAGGAATGATTAAGTTGTTATATTGTTCAAGATCATCAAATGCTAAAAAGTTCCGTAAATGGGCCACTGAAACGTTGTTTACAGTTCAAATGGGTGATGATAACGAAAAACAAGAACTGGCATCTAATCTAATTGGCATTCCAACTAAATCATTAAAACAGGTATTATCAAAGAGTGCTAGTTCTGTTCCATGTTTATATCATTTTTCATTAGGTATTGCCAAAGATTTAAGAAAGATAATGAATATACCGAAAGAAATATCTGATGACTTTATTATTACAAAGTATGGATTCACAGATGATCTGGAAAGAAGAACGAAAGAACATGAAAAGACTTATGGAAAGATTAAAGGTGTCAAATTAGAGTTAATGACATATATTTATATAGATCCAAAATATTTGGCACAAGCAGAAACAGATATGAAGAATTATTTTGAGACAAATGAAATAAAAATTAATTATAAAAACTTCAAAGAACTTATCGCATTCAATTTAAAACATAAATCGCAAATAAATAAACAATTCACAATAATTGGAAATCTATATGCAGGATGTGTTAAAGATTTCCTTGTAAAGATTGATAATCTAAATCACAAAATACAATTATATGAAGAGAAAATGGTTGTGTGTAATGAAAAAATGAATACTCTTATAGAGAAACACCAGAAAGAATTAGAACATGAAAGACATCAGAAAGAACATATACAAAATGAATTAAAATTCCAAATCGAAATGGCAAAACAACAAATGGAATTAATGAGACAAAAAATAGAAATAGACTTTCTGAAGAACCAATTAGGGATTAAATAACAAAACTTAATTATTTTGATTTGATTTGACATATCAAATGAAAAATTGATTTTTTAATTCTTATTCTTATTTTTATTATTAAATCAACATACACAATACAAACACAATACAAAAATGCAGAACGATATATTACATCTGCCTATAAATGCACTTACTGAATCAGATAATAAACATTCATCACTCATAATGAATTCTAAATCATTATATATGTCAATGTTTAGACATATCCATCCTAAAAGGAAAAAGAATATTATTGATGACAAGATTAAAGATGGAACGATTAATCATGATTTCATATTTGAAAAACAACTCGAATTAATTGCTAACGAAAATAAATTAGTCATCCAATCTGACCAAAAAAATAATAATATATGGAATCAACTTGTTATATCAAATAATTCTGATCCTAATGACAATCTGTCTGACAAATCTGGCAAAATTGACAATAATATTATTGATACATTATTCTCAAATGTCATACCTAAACAAAATGCCATGTCTGGCAAAAAAATAGTCATTAATTCATTGTTAAATAATAATGATCCATATAAATATATTGAAAACAAAGATAATTTTGGATCTTATTTAACACAAATGTTTAGACACTATCTATCAAATGCAGTTATTGATTCGGCAATTCGAAATGTCAATACTAATCTGAAATGTTTCAATATTTCTTCATATGACGACTCTTATTGGATCACTAAATTTATTAATCTTATTGATCCATTATTCATTTCATCAATTCCCGTTCTTAAGGAATATGTAAAATATTTTAATCCTCAATTTGACAATCCTTCTAATAATGGAATAGGATTCAAGATTATTGGTGATTTTGTTTTGAAATGTCTCTTAATATATTCTGATATTAATATTGATATTAATCCATACCATAAGACTAACCCATTTGATCCACTCTCAATTACTGAATTACTTACGAATCATCCATTTATATTTAGTTATTCAGTTGATGACGATAATACACAATTATACAAAATAGTAATTAATAATATCCAAT